>Ga0180120_10001744_pt1 | contig 11068 bp, 8 predicted proteins | sample CPBDNA_3_FD_129677 | JGI IMG/M metagenome (GOLD analysis project Ga0180120, IMG submission 129677) | Freshwater to marine salinity gradient microbial communities from Chesapeake Bay, USA - CPBay_Spr_31_0.2_DNA (version 2) (version 2) | ecosystem: Environmental > Aquatic > Marine > Coastal ... | reverse complement strand
GGTGCCTTAAGAATAATTGCTTCTGAACGGTCTTGTTGTTGGTAACTTTTGACACTTATTGTGTCGACATTGCGTACGTCCAATTCCCGGGCAACGATCATAGCAGGAGCCATTCCACCGCGTGTTATAGCTACGATCGCTCGCCAGGCACCATCATTAGGTCCGTGGCCATCGAGACGCCAAGCTAGTGCACGGGAGTCGCGATGAATTTGGTCCCAACTTATGTGAAACCCTTTTTCGTGTGGGAGGCGATCTGACATTTTTTATCCTATTCTAAACCTTTAGCTTGGTTTATCTGCATCATCCAGACTTGGCATGCCAATAGCATGATAACCTGCATCTACATGTAATATTTCACCAGTAACACCAGACCCAAGATCAGATAACAAATAAAGAGCGGACTTTCCTACTTCCTCCTGACTTACAGTGCGACGTAGTGGACTAGTTTTTTCATTCCATTTCATAATTTCTCTAAAATCGCCAATTCCAGAGGCTGCTAAAGTCTTTATGGTCCCCGCGCTTATAGCGTTTACACGGGTACCGCTCCGACCAAGATCTTCTGCTAGGTAACGAACAGAAGCCTCAAGCGCAGCTTTTGCAACGCCCATTACGTTATAGTTAGGCATCACCTTTTCAGCCCCGTAATAGGTGAGGGTTAGGCAGGAGGAATTAGTTGACAAAATATCTTTTGCTGCTTGTAGAATGGCGGTGAAAGAATATGCCGATATGTCGAGTGTTTGTAGAAAGTTTTCCCGTGAAGTGTTGATGTATTTGCCACGTAATTCAGACTTATCAGAATAACCAATAGCATGGACTAAAAAATCTATTTTACCCCACAAACGTTCAGCTTGAGTCATTAATTCTGAAATAGAATTTGGATCGCCGACATCGCATTCACGCACTATCGGCGCTTTAATTTTCGCCGCTAAAGGCTCAACGCGCTTTTTCATTGCTTCGCCAACATAGGTAACGCCTATTTCTGCACCTTCAGAATACAAAGCCTGAGCAATACCCCAAGCTATTGATTTATCATTGGCTAAACCCATTATTAAGCCCTTTTTACCGGTCATCAGTCCCATTGGACTTTCCCCTATCGAAAATTAGATTATGTTGGGTTTAAGCGAACTCTTATAACTCATCAACCCAGAGGCAAAATTTGAGATGGAAAAAAGAAATGGAATATTTGAGGGGGATGACCCTTTTTTGATCGCACAGCGATGGTTAGAGGAGGCCAAACACGGGGAACTGAATGATCCCAATGCGATGGCGCTCTCAACAGTTGATGAAAATGGTATGCCGAACGCGCGAATAGTATTGTTGAAGTCAATCGAGAAGAACTCTTTTATTTTTTATACAAACTATGGAAGCGTTAAGGCTCAAGAAGCTTTCTCTGCTGGTAAGGTTGCGTTTGTAATTCATTGGAAGTCGTTGCGGCGACAAATAAGATGCAGGGGTGTGGTTGAACGTGAGGAGGGTACAATAGCCGATGAGTATTTTCTTAGTAGATCGCCGCAATCACGGGTTGGTGCGGTAGCTTCAAAGCAATCACAGGAACTAGAATCGCGTCAAATTTTAATGGATCGAGTTTCTAATATTCAATCAGAGTATGGAAACGATGTGGTTAGGCCAGTGTTTTGGGGAGGGATACGGATACGTCCGGTTGAAATGGAGTTCTGGGCGGACGGGGATGCGCGTTTACACGATAGGTTTCGTTGGGTGTTTCAGGAAAAGGATGCCTCTTGGTCAATCAAGCGGCTCTATCCGTAAAACTTTTTTTGGTTAAGCGACATGACTGCGTAAAAGTAAATATCGTTTAGACAAGACTTTCTTTTTGAATTACTCATTGCCGCTAAATTTGGAGTTTTCCTATTTTTAAATCAATGAGATATTTAGTTGTCACAGCTGTGGTCGGTGTGTTTATCGCTGTAGGTGGAGCGCGGGCTGAATGTTACGTTGATTATGCTTACCTGAGCGGACCTTGGGGAAAAGCTCGTTTTCACGTTGAGGTAGCAAACAGTGACAGCACACGGGCAAAGGGCTTAATGGGACGTGACAGCCTTCCCAAGTTTTCTGGTATGATTTTTATTTATGACAGTCCTCAGATTGTTTCCTTTTGGATGAAAAATACGTTGATACCACTCGACCTTTTATATTTTAAGTCGGATGGTACGTTGCTCGACATCCATGAAAATGCGGTTCCGGGTAGCCTGGAAGCTTTAATTAGTAGTGGTCCTGTACAATTTGTTTTGGAAATAAACGGTGGAATGGCCAAAGATTTAAACCTTAACCAAGATACTGTCCTTAGCTTCGCCAACCTCGGTAACGATAAAAAAAACGTTTTGTGCGGATGAAGGCTCTTTTCTTTCTGAATTCAATTGCCTAAAGAGTTCCATGTGTCGGGGCGTGGCGCAGTCTGGTAGCGCACCTGTTTTGGGTACAGGGGGTCGTGAGTTCGAATCTCGCCGCCCCGACCATTTCTTGTAAGAATTTTTGATTGTGGCTGTTTGGTGGTAGCACTGGCGTCACAATACTTTGAGACAATAGGTTGGTAAAATTTTTTTTGCCAACAACTCGGCTCTCAGTGATTATCTTTTTATTAAAAACAATTCATTAAATTCTTACTGGACGCTCGAATCGGCGGGGTAGCCTGAGTCAAGTAAATTTTAACAAATAAAACACTAAAAAATCGTTGACGATTCCGACTTTTACAGATCAATTGGTATGTGCAGCTCAGCAGAGCACAAGATATAGTACTGACATCCGGGCGGCGAGGCCGGTGAATATCGTAGCATATTCACTGATACAGCAGTGAAATTTAAAATAATACCGCGTTTAAGCGGCGAAATGAGGCAAAAATGAAAATTGAACGGCGTTTTACTAATCCCACCGGGGGAGTTTACGATTCGGTAGAGTTCACAAAAACTACCAGCGAAATTCGCAACCCAGACGGGACCACAGTCTTTCATCTTGCGGATTTAGAGGTACCGTCGCAGTGGTCTCAGGTGGCTTCGGATGTTTTAGCACAGAAATATTTTCGAAAAGCAGGCGTTCCGTCTGAAACGAAAACTGTGAAGGAAAAAGGCGTGCCGGCGTTTTTATGTAGGCGAGAGGCCACCAAAAATGCAGAATTTGGTGGTGAGATATCAGCAAAACAAGTTTTTGACCGATTGGCTGGTGCGTGGGCTTACTGGGGCTGGAAAGGTGGGTATTTTTCTACAGAGGCTGACGCAAGCGCATATTATGACGAAATGCGTTATATGCTCGCTACCCAGCGCGCTGCGCCCAATTCTCCACAATGGTTTAATACTGGCCTGCATTGGGCATACGGCATAGATGGCCCCGCGCAAGGTCACCATTATGTTGACTATAAAACAGGTAAACTAACAAAATCTAATAGCAGCTATGAACATCCACAGCCGCATGCCTGTTTCATTCAATCCGTGTCCGATGATCTTGTAAATGATGGCGGCATCATGGACCTTTGGGTGCGTGAGGCACGATTATTTAAATATGGCTCGGGTACTGGCACTAACTTTTCGTCCCTCAGAGGGGCAGGAGAATCGCTGTCGGGTGGTGGGCAATCATCGGGTCTAATGGGATTCCTGAAAATTGGCGACCGCGCGGCTGGAGCAATCAAATCTGGTGGCACAACGCGCCGCGCGGCAAAAATGGTCATTTGCGATGCGGATCACCCAGATATTGAGGATTTCATTAATTGGAAGGTAATCGAGGAGCAAAAGGTTGCTTCCATCGTAGCTGGGTCTAAAATGCACGAGGAAAAGCTCAACCTGCTGTTTGAGGCAATCAAGACATGGGATGGCGCTGCGGACGACGCTTATGATCCAAAAGTCAATGAAACGCTTAAGGCTGCGGTCAGGGCTGCAAAAAAGGTCTCTATTCCTGAAACATACGTAAAGCGAGTTTTAGACTACGCAAAGCAAGGGCACACAAGTATTGAATTTCCTACCTATGACACAGATTGGGATTCAGAGGCTTATAATTCCGTATCAGGACAAAACTCCAATAACTCCATTCGTGTAACTGATGCATTCCTCTACGCTGTTGAAAAAGACGCAGATTGGGAACTAATAAACCGGACAGACGGTGCTGTTTTTAAAACTATCAAGGCGAGGGACCTTTGGTCACAAGTTGGGCACGCAGCGTGGGCGTGTGCGGATCCAGGTATCCAATATCATGACACAGTAAACGCGTGGCACACTTGCCCTGCTGACGGTGAAATTAGGGGCTCAAATCCATGCTCTGAGTATATGTTTCTTGATGACACGGCATGTAATTTGGCATCAATGAACCTACTCACGTTTTATGAAAATGGAGAATTTCAGGCCGACGATTACGTACATGCCACCCGGCTGTGGACAGTTACGTTAGAGATAAGTGTTCTGATGGCTCAGTTTCCTTCCAAAGAAATTGCGCAACGTTCATATGATTTTCGAACATTAGGGCTCGGTTACGCTAATATTGGCGGCTTATTAATGAATATGGGCTATGGGTATGATAGCGATGAGGGCCGAGCGCTTTGTGGCGCACTAACAGCCGTAATGACTGGTGTAGCTTATCACACATCTGCTGAAATGGCTGGAGAGTTAGGGGCTTTTCCGGGGTATAAGAAGAATTCAGAGCACATGCTGCGGGTAATACGCAATCATCGGCGTGCGGTTAACGGTGAGGTAAAAAACTATGAAGGTTTAGCAATAAAACCAGTAGCACTTGATCAAAAAAATTGTCCAGATCAGGGACTTATAGAGCTTTCTAAAAGTAGTTGGGATAAGGCTGTATTGCTTGGTGAAAAACATGGTTTCCGGAATGCACAGACAACGGTAATCGCCCCCACAGGAACAATTGGCTTAGTGATGGATTGTGATACCACTGGTATTGAACCCGATTTTGCCTTGGTTAAGTTCAAAAAACTTGCCGGTGGTGGATACTTTAAAATTATCAACAGGTCAGTGCCAGCTGCGCTCGCAAAGCAAGGGTACAGAAGCAGTGAAATTGAAGAAATTATTGGTTATGCTGTTGGACATGGGTCGATGGGTAATGCACCAGGAATTAATCATACATCGTTGGTTGGGCACGGTTTTGGCCAACCTGAAATCAACAAAATTGAGGCGGCCTTACCATCTGCTTTTGATATAAGATTTGTTTTCAACCAGTGGACTCTAGGCGCAGAGTTCTGCAAGGACATATTAGGCATCCCATCTGAGAAATTGATGGATCCTACATTTGACCTACTCACTCACCTAGGATTCAGTCGCAAAGCGATAGAAGCGGCAAACGACCACGTATGTGGGACAATGACACTGGAAGGTGCACCTCATCTTAAAGAGGAGCATTACAAAATATTCGACTGTGCCAATCCTTGTGGAAAAAAAGGAAAACGATATTTGAGTGTAAATAGTCATATTTACATGATGGCAGCAGCCCAATCGTTTGTTTCAGGTGCCATATCAAAAACTATAAATATGCCAAATGATGCAACTATTGAAGAGTGTCAAAAAGCTTACGAGCTTAGTTGGTCACTTGGTATCAAGGCTAATGCACTTTATCGTGATGGCTCCAAACTCTCTCAGCCACTAGCGGCCGCGCTCGTGGAAGATGATGAAGAAGCAGAGGAAATCTTGGCGGCGGGTTCATCTCAGGAAAAAGCAGCGGTATTAGCCGAAAAAATTGTTGAGAAGATTGTTGTAAAAGAAATAATTCGCCGGGATCGTGAAAAGATGCCAACACGTCGGCGCGGTTATACTCAAAAGGCGATAGTTGGAGGGCATAAAGTTTACCTAAGAACCGGCGAGTATGAAGACGGGCAATTGGGTGAAATCTTTATTGATATGCACAAAGAGGGTGCTGGATTTCGTGCGATGATGAATAACTTTGCGATCGCAATATCTGTTGGTCTTCAATACGGTGTTCCATTGGACGAATTTGTCGACGCGTTTACTTTCACAAAATTTGAACCAGCCGGTATGGTGCAAGGAAATGACAGTATAAAAAATGCAACGTCTATTTTGGATTACATATTCCGTGAATTAGCTGTTTCTTATCTAGATAGAACAGATCTAGCGCACGTGAAACCTGAGGGCACTTCGTTTGATGGTATTGGGCGTGGTGAGGAGGAAGGAAAATCTAATGTCCGTGCGGTTGAAGAGGCCAAAGCGGCAAAAGGGATAGAAGTTCTGAAGCAAATGGTGTCGACGGGTTACCATCGAAATAGGGTCCCACAAGAGTTCGTGGTCTATCAGGGGGGCCAGGGAGGTGGAGCAGTTGCATTGGAAACATCTCTTGACCCGGCAGCAGCGATTTCTACATTAGCACCAGATCGTTTGGCTGTGCCTGCGACTGCGCTAGCCACCGGAACAGTATCGAGTATGGATCATAGAACGAAGGCGAAGATGCAAGGCTATGAGGGAGATCCTTGCGGAGAGTGTGGTAATTATACCTTGGTAAGAAACGGGACCTGCATGAAATGTAATACTTGTGGCGGTACATCTGGTTGTAGTTGATGATGTTGGGTGTAGAGTTTGCTTTGGTAAATAAATCTAAGTTTTTTTTAATTAAATGAGGTGAGGAACCTCTTGGTACCTCGTCTCATTTAATATTGAAAATTAACGGTTCTGAAGTGAATATGCATCACTCGCGGCCATTGCGCTCCAGTCTTTTTCTCAAATTGGATCGGCTTGGATGGTTTTGCTCCAGCGAAAATATATGGGCATATGTTAGAAAAAAACATTCTGTATCACAGTCTGCGCTGCTATCGGCAGCTTGAGTGTAGAGTTCTACTAATAGCCAATTATCTCTTTTCTTATGCGCAGCAATAATCTTTTGACTAAGTTGCGTGGACCTATCAATTGCGATATTCCGAAATTTTATTGGCGACCCAATCATGATAGCAATGCGTGGCCTCATCCATTACTGGGCTAAAGCGTCCACCGTCAAAAGAAGGCGCATGCCGACCAGACTGCATTCCCTGAACGACAAAAATATCCTCTTCAAATACCTCTTTCCACTGTTTCGTGTTAATTTTACGATTTTTTGCCTCTGTGGCATCTGATGCATAATAAAAATGAATATGTTCAACGGTCTCATTATGACATTTTGGCTCGACTATTATTGCAAAAGCGTGGTCTCGTTGAACGCCAAGTAAAACATTGGGGTAAACCGTAATATATTCTGCACCTTTATTCCACTTTTCAGATAGATTTGGAAAATCTGGAAACGCCGCTTGCCCATTCTTATCCTTAAATTGACTGTAGAGCAGAGTTCCCTGACCTGAAAATTTTCCATATTTTACAATATTATAATGATCTTCAAGTCGGGAGTAGCTGTTCAACCCGGGATGAACCCACGGAAGATGGTAGCTTTCGCAATAGTTTTCTACGACCAATTTGTAGTTTGATTTTAAATTGAGCTGAAATTTGCTATCATCTCCACCATGATAGATTTTGGTATCAAACTCAGACCAACGTGTAATTAAATCCGCATGTACCTTTGAAAAACTTAAGGCATCACCTGAGATATTAATAAATACTACATCACGCCAGACATGACTACGGATCTCATTTAGTCCCAAGGTTTCTTTAATAATTGATGGATGTAAATTTTGACCAGCACCACCAACATGTGGCGTACTAATTAATTTACCTTTTGAAGAGTAACACCACGAGTGGTAGGGGCAGCGAATTGCTCCTTCAACCTTTCTAGGTTCATTTACAAGCTGCATCCCGCGGTGACGACAAATATTTTCAAAAACCCTCACTTTGGAATCTGTTCCTCTAATTAAAAGAAGTGGTAAATTTAAAAAGTTTACAGGTTTAGCATCACCTATCTCCGGAATATCAGCACCGACAGCAAGACCAGCCCAACTAGATTTCAAAATGGCTTCGGATTCTTCTTTAAATATGTTTGGATCAATGTAGTGTTCGTTGGGCAATCCAGTTGCAGTATGTATTGGTCGTTGCACACTTTCTAAACTTTTGGGTGTCACTCGGCATGCCATTTGTAGCCTCCAATCCCAACACAAAATACACTACTGAAACAAACATTCTTTTCTTATCGCGACAAAGGTTTTCTTATCACGACATGATAGTTTGAATTATTAAATTCAAAAGTTGATGGATTATTTATGAGGGACTAAGAATGTTATGGAATTTACTTTGAACATTATAGTAATAATTTTATTTAATTTTCAAATAGCCACGAGATAAGGCCGCGACCCCTGTTCGAGCCATTTCAGACAATCCCAGTGGCCTCATCAGTTCTGCAAAGGCATCTATTTTTTCGGGACTACCGACCACCTCAAATGTAAAGTTAGTCAACGTACTATCCACTACGTTGGCACGAAACACATCTGCCAGGCGTAGCGCTTCAACTCTTTTTTCACCCGTTCCGCTTACCTTAAATAGGGATAATTCGCGTTCAACAGAGGGACCTTCAACTGTTAAATCATGGACTTCATAAACTGGCACTATTCGGCCAAGCTGTGCTTTTATTTGTTCAATTACTTGGGGAGTACCCGTGGTAACAATTGTAATTCGGCTGGTGTGTCCGTCTTGTTCTACCTCTGCTACTGTGAGGCTTTCAATATTGTATCCTCTTCCTGAGAATAAGCCAATTACACGAGCTAATACTCCAGGCTCGTTTGCCACCAGAACGGCCAAGGTATGTCGTTCAATTAAGTCATCATAGTTTGAGCGCAAATTATATGCTGATTTCGAAGTAGTGCCTTTTTTAATTTTGAGCGCAGACATTTTATATCCCTTTAAACTAAAACAGAACCAGCGGCATCTATGGCACCATCAGTTGATGCATCTCCTAAGAGCATTTCATTATGCGCTTTTCCTGAAGGGATCATTGGAAAACAATTTTCATGTTTTTCAACGGCGCAATCAAAAATGACTGGCCCATTATGCTTTAGCATTTCAATTATAGCATCGTCTAAATCTTCAGGGTCCGAACAAAGGATTCCCTTTGCTCCAAATGCTTCTGCTAACTTTACAAAATCTGGAAGCGATTCTGACCAACTTTGTGAATATCGCTCACCATGCAAAAGCTCTTGCCACTGCCGAACCATACCCAGTCGTTCATTATTTAAGATAAATTGCTTTACCGGTAGGCCGTACTGCATGGCTGTTCCCATTTCTTGCATGTTCATCAACCAACTAGCCTCGCCCGCAACATTAATTACGAGGCTATCTGGATGTGCAACTTGCACGCCAATAGAGGCAGGAAATCCATAACCCATAGTGCCAAGCCCCCCCGACGTCATCCAACGGTTTGGATCGTTAAAACCAAGGTACTGTGCTGCCCACATTTGGTGTTGACCAACTTCAGTAGTTATAAACCGATCGTGGTCTTTAGTGAGGGCCTCAAGCCTTTCTAGCGCATATTGTGGTTTTATAGTTTTAGTATCTGCTTTGTAATCGAGACACCGAACTTTTCGCCAAATATCAATTTGACCCCACCAGGCTTTGAGATCTTTATTTTGTGTTTTTCGCCCTCTAGATTTCCAGACATTAAGTAAGTCTTCTAATACATGCCCAACATCGCCCACGATTGGTATGTCGACGCGAATAACTTTGTTAATTGACGAAGGATCAATGTCCACATGTGCCTTGATAGAACCAGGACTGAACGCGTCCAGCCTCCCTGTAATTCGATCATCAAATCTGGCGCCAATATTAATCATAAGATCACAATCATGCATCGCCATATTGGCTTCGTACAATCCATGCATGCCTAGCATACCTAACCAGTTTTCGCCCTTAGCTGGGTAAGAGCCCAGGCCCATTAGAGTAGAAGTAATTGGAAAGTTAGTCCCAGCCACTAGTTCACGAAGAAGTTGGCTCGCAGCTGGACCAGAATTTATCACACCACCACCGGTATAGAATATTGGCTTTTTAGCATTTTCCATAGCCTCAACCAGTTCAGTAATAGCTTTTAAATCACCCTTAACTTTTGGCTGGTAGTGCGACTTAACTTTTGATGGCCCCTTATAGGTTCCATCTGCAAACTGAACGTCCTTTGGAATATCAACTAAAACGGGTCCAGGTCTACCTGTTTTTGCAACGTGAAAAGCTGTGTGCAGAGTTTCTGCCAATTCTTCGGTGTCCTTTACTAGCCAGTTATGTTTTGTACACGGCCTCGTAATCCCTATTGTATCAGCTTCTTGAAATGCATCTGACCCAATCATAAAAGTTGGAACTTGGCCAGTCATCACAATAATTGGCACACTATCCATCAAAGCATCTGTAAGTCCCGTTACTGCATTAGTTGCACCTGGTCCTGAGGTTACCAATACTACTCCTGGCTTTCCGGTTGATCGAGCATATCCTTCAGCTGCATGAACTGCGCCTTGCTCGTGCCTAACCAAGAAATGCTTTATACTATTTTGTTGAAAAATTTCATCGTAAATTGGTAAAACTGCGCCTCCAGGATAACCGAAGACGGTATCAACACCTTGGTCAATCAAAGCTTGAACAACCATTTTTGCACCAGACATTATTTGGGCCATATCAACTCTCTTATTCACTTTTTATAAACCTACATCATTTGCCTATAAACTTAATAAACTGTTACCATGCCGTCAACTAAGTTTTTAAATTTTCTGATCAAATTACTATCATTTTTAGTTTTTTATTTCATAATTGCATTACATAACGTAATAAAGATAAATTAAGGGCTCTTAGTGCGGCGTACAACTCGATTTTACGTCCCATAACCTGTTAACGTCTTTGTAAGCATAATTCCTCTCTAACATTTAATATTTTTGTAATGTGCATCTGCGGAGCTGTGAGCGTACCACTAACAAAGATACTGTTATTCAACCGAAGCTTCAGGTACTGCTTTTTAGTAAGCTTTGGTTTTAAGGTTTTACCAAGTTACAGGGCAGTTAAAGATGTGGGATATGTGTAGTATTTGGCATCGAAATTTGTGCTACTTGAGCCGCAAGCGGTATGGGCGCAGTGGAGTTCCCTTTACTTAAAAAGGCTTCATACTGCTCCATAGAAATCCAACTCTTGTTATAAAAAACCTCAACGCCTTTGAACTGCGCCTT
>Ga0180120_10001742_pt1 | contig 11073 bp, 5 predicted proteins | sample CPBDNA_3_FD_129677 | JGI IMG/M metagenome (GOLD analysis project Ga0180120, IMG submission 129677) | Freshwater to marine salinity gradient microbial communities from Chesapeake Bay, USA - CPBay_Spr_31_0.2_DNA (version 2) (version 2) | ecosystem: Environmental > Aquatic > Marine > Coastal ... | reverse complement strand
TAATTGTCGCACCAATGACTTTCGTTGTATATGTGTTTGTTGTGAAGACATTTATTGTATTATTTTGTAAAATTGGTTTTAATTAGTTTGGTATATATTTATATATGCGCACTTTTAGCACATATTTTTATGGTAATAAGTAGGTATTATATAATTGTTTTGTGCGAGATTATATATACATCCCTAGAGTAAAATGACTACCATTTCTCAATCTACGGTGATTACTCAAAAATATATTTCTGAGTATACTGGACCATTCACAATTGACACCCCGGATGTGGTGATTTCGTTTGGTTCTGAGATTGAAGTTGTAAATGGCATCAGTTTTATCATAAGTGCGGATAATGTAACGATTGATGGTTGTAATAATGAAGTTATTTTTAATTATAGTAGTGACAAGGATTGGAGTGGGTTCATTCGCAATGGTGCTTGGGCAACCAAAAGCTCCGGAACCGCTTGGATTGCAGACGCCCAACCAACAAATGGCCATAACAATTGTATTGTGAGAAATATGAACATTACTATGTTGAAATCACATGATGCTACACCGAATGAAGCCGTTACAAGACGGTTTGTATTTGGTCATTATTACGGTCTTAATGCAAATAATAACGTTATTGAAAATATACATGTTCGCATACCAGATGCCACGAATAGTATAAGTGTTCTTCCGAACCACCCCATTTTCATAGGTGCTTACTTGGCATGTGTTAGTGATAATGCTAATACTGCATCAGTTGATATTAGTAATTGCACCATTACTGGGTTAAGTACGATAAATTATATTATACATGGGGTTCTTATGAGTAAAGGGTGTGGTAATGTCCTTAGTAGTGGTGGTATTAGCCATCCTATTGGTACTGCCCATTATACTACTAATATTGATTATCCAAGTAATGGTAATTATAGTAACTCGTCCATAAACATCACTAACTGTCATGTTACTGCTGCTAGAGGTTCTTATATACATTGTAATCATTCAGGCAAATATGGAGCCGGTATCATTGTAGGCGACTTTGCCGGTGGCACAATTCGTTTAAATAACTGTTCGGCAGAAAACTTTTACCAAAGTGAAATTCACGGTACGTTATTATGGGCTTACGTACAAGATACCGGTGGTATGATTATCGGCCCTTTTGCGTATGCAGACATTTCTATGAATGATTGTCATGGTAGATATGTAGGTTATGACCATTATGTTTGGCACTACGACCACCGGGGCGTTTCACTTATAGGTAATAGTTTCAATGGCATACTGAATGTCAATAATTGTTCCCATTATTCTCATGCTTGTACGTTTAAAGGAGGAATTGTTGGTGCACGATCGGGTGACCGCGAACCAAATACTATTATCAATGTTGAAAATACTGTTTTTAATGGCCAAGCTGTAATGGGTTCTGGTGGTATTATTGGTCCTTTTTGTGATGCATCTGCTGTTACTATACAAAGATGTTCTGTTCGTGTTGTAATATTAGATAATACAAACAACACGAACAGAGGGGATAATCGCGGCAATTATTCTCGTACTTCAAATACAAATGTCGGAGCAACCGTAACGGATGTAGCACCATATGCTTCAGGTGGATTAGTTGGTTCTCATTGTAGTCCAGTTACATTAACAATAGATGAATGTTATATTGAAGGATATTGCTATAATCTAGATGGGTATATACGTCAATATACTGGTGGTTTAATTGGAGCACAATTACAGGCTCATCGTCAAGGAACGACCACTATAACAAACTGTGGTTCTACGCTTACAATAAATAGAAATATCACGGACCCGCTGAAGATGAAATACAATCGTGATTTAAATACTATGGGTGCGTATATTGGTGGTGTTATTAGTTCTAATGCAACAATTGACATTTCGAATTGTTATTATTATGATAAACGAAATACGGATTTATACCCAAATTATTTAAATTGGTATGACAACACAACTAATTATACTGGTGGAACTACTAGCGCTACCATTAGGATTACTAAATCTTATAAGGCAAACCGTGCAACATGGTCCAATATTGCAGCATATACATCTATGAACTTGACATCAATACAAGATATAAGCGGAACTTCTGGATATTTGGAAGCTCCGGGAACGGGTATAAAGTTTGTTACCGTGACCGACCGCGATACTGTACCATTTGTCCCGGCATTTGTCATTGATAATCAGCCTACGGAAATAGACCAAGCCAAATGGGAACGACTTGTAAAGCTATACTTTGGAGATGGAAACGAGGCACTCGGTGTAGCAAACATACTTTTGACCACTATTACTGGTGGACACTATTATAGTCCATCTAATTGTCCAATACCAATATACAAAAGTATTCGATTCACTGAAAATGTAAAAGATATCGATAAAGGGCTGCTTATAACACCATATACCACGACGATTTCTGCGACGGGGATTTTACTAGCAGAATCGAATATATATTTGGATTGCCGCGCAGATAATATTACGATTGATGGTTGCAACAATACGTTCACATATCATGGAGTAACAAATGAACAAACGACTGCATTCTTGGTGAATAACAGTCAAGTATCTAATACAATATCTGGTCGCCACAGTTTCACTAATATTCATATAAAAAACCTCACATTGGATACTGGAACGCGGTTTCTCAATAGTGACTCATTTTTGACGGGTAATTATTTCAGCGTTGAAGGGGCACATAATTACATTACAGGCGTCCATATTATCGGAGATATAAATGCATCGGCATTTAATCATACCAACACTAACAGTAGTATCACCGAAACCAACACAACACAACTCCCGGCCGCTGGGTTCTTAGGGAACTATTACAATGTGAACAATGGAACAATTGATTTGAGTGATTGCTCTTTTCATCGTGCTTTTAGTGATGAACGTTATACTAGATATTCGCAGCACTTTTCTGCTGCATTCGGTGCAAGAAATTACGACGTCGGTGTTACAACAAAGACACCTGGGACAATAAATATGTATAATTGTAGAAACTTTGGTCAACATCTCATGGAGAATAACAGTCCGTGGAACGGAAGAGATAATGGCGGATTTTTATATACTGCTGGCGGTAATATTAATATGGAACGTTGTTATGGGACGTGCGATTTACAGAATACAAATAATTCAGTTGAGGCCACTACATTGGGGGGTCTTATTTCTGACGCAAATGATTTCTATGAGACGCCGTGTAATATTAATCTTCATCAATGCGCATTTTATGGTTCTATCGGGGCTGATAATGCCTCACCCCTTAACAGCGGCAGTGGTGGATTGATTGGACCCGGTTGTAATGTCAGTTCAATACGTATTACAGAATGCTTTACAACCGGATATATTAGTTCATATGGTGGCGGATTTATTGGTAAAAATTGCGGCAATAATTCTAACACGACGATTGATATTTCTAATTCATATACATTGGGTTCGGTTCAAGACATCGGTACGAATGCCAGTTCTACTAATGCTGGGTTGTTGATAGGTGATGACATCCGCCTAGGTAGTAGCGGTAGTTTGACGATACATAATTGTTATACAGATGGATATATTTGGAACAACAATATTAATATTATTACACCATATAATCCTGCTACAGGAAGTTTTACAAAAACCGATATTTATAATTCTCTTCATAACTGGTCTACGTCCAATGCAAAAGCTGCTCTAGTAAACGTTCAAGATTGGTCACAGGGGCAAACTCTTTCGGCCGAAACTGTATTTGTGAATACCGCACCAGCCGGGCATAACCAACGCTTCGAGTTGAAATGGGTTATAGAAGACCAAAAAACAACAATCGATCAAGCGACATTCAACGAAATAAAGGGAAAGTTTCCTTATCGTATTTATAAAGATGTTACATTTACCGAAGGAGTTATTATTGATCGAGACGCCATTAGTGCAAATACTTGGTCGAACCGAATTGTCAATACACGTCCTCAAAAAAATTATAATCAAAGAAAATATCGTGATATGTATTTTGAAATATGTGCACCGAATATTACTGTGGACGGTTGCAATAATATTATTACCATAAATAATAGTCCTCGTTATAGTGGTCTCTTTATGAATGGATTATTTGGTATAGATAATCATAATACTAGTAATAATGCTGTACTACTACAGACACCTGAGTTAGTATTGCATGAATCTGTATACAATGATTTTTCGAATAATATATTACATAAATATGGAGAATATCCACTTGCGCCTCATTATATTCGGGATGGTGTATATGCTGATAATACTAATTATGCGAATAATTATCGAATGATGGACCATGGATTAGGGTTTGATAATTGCACTCTCAAAAATATAAAGGTCGTTCCTGCTGGAAGTGGCCCTCACGCTCAAGAAGGCCAAGCAGATAACATCTTTTCTGCGGATTATGCGACGAGTATTGGAGCACAATCATACGTAAGCAATTCTAATTATAGTACTACGTGTGGGTTATATTCATATTCCGGTAACGGTTGGTTGACCTCTAGATGTTTTGGATATAATGCGACTGGGAACAAAATAGAAAACTGTCATGTTATGACTACGGGTGTAGATGGTAATAATGCGGATAATCTATCCGGTCGATGGAGCACATGGACTTACGGTACTCCAACTGGTGCGAGTACGAATGATGCCAATACCCCAAAAGTAAGCGGCGGTATGTTTGGTAGTCATTCGTTTACTTTTGGTGCCGAGGCGGTTATAGACGGTTGTTCTTATTCGTTCACTAACAATTATGGAAATATCAACGAGTGTGGTGCAATATTGGGGTCTCGTGCGGGAAATCTTTCTACAGTGACAATTAAAAATACGAATGTGTATTGTAATGGAGCAATTGCCGGACAGCCGATGATTGGTTGGTATGGTGCGATGAAATGCAATCTAGATATTTCTAATTGTCATGTAATTGTAAAAGAGACCAAAGTTAAGTGGGGTCCACTCATATTTGCAACGGAAATTACCGGATCCTATTCCAAAATAACGTTGACGAATGTTTCCGCACATGTTCCATTTTTGACTACTAATTCGGGATTAATTGGATCAGGCAGTTGTACTTATTCGGATATATCGTTCAATAATTGTCACGTATCGGGAAACTTCAGTGATAGTAATGGGTCTGGGTTTTGCAATGGCACTTGTGAAAATGCGAAATTGTTATTTAATGATTGTTCTTTTAAAGAGAACGGTCATGAAAAATATGACCAGGTTAGTAGTGCTGGGTTTATTGGTAAAACCGCAAGCGTCAACTCATTAGAGTTCAATAGATGTAGTGTTGATATGGAATATCTTTATGATAATGCTGGCGGATTCATCGCAGACGAGTGCTATTCAAATAGAACAACTTTTACGGATTGTTTTTCAAAAGTAACAAATGCATCGATTAACTATACCAACAAAGAGATGGGTGGTTTTATTGGTATGAAATTCAACAACACTCATGATGGTATCAAAAACAAAACTACATTAGAGTTTACGAACTGCATTGCTTATGACAAACGAACAAATATTTTTACTGAGAGAGCAGGTGCGTTTATCGGACATGTTAATAACGAGAATCAAGAGTATATAGATATTACATTCAATAATTGTTTTACTAATACAGTAGCGGCAAGTGAAACAATCGGGTCTAGTCATCCATTTGTAGCTTATTGGGATCCGGAATTTATAACATTCAATAACGTCTATTATCCAGACACACATCATACTGGCGATGTAGGCGCAGATAATGATGAAGGAGAATACGAACATCCCATTTGGAACGACTCTATTGCGTCCGCTAATTTATTACACATTGAAGACTATAACGATAACAACGTTTATGCAAACGATACCGTATTTGTTCGTGTTCACGAAGGGGAACCATATGTATTAAAGTGGTTTCTCGTAAATATAGTGAACCAAACCAAGAAAGATTCTACTCTCCAAATTATGAAAAAATTATATTTTCGCGACCCTAGTGCTAGTCGTTATCATGAAGGAGGAACAATTACAATGACTGGTAGTGATATGGGAATAGCAAGTAAAGGCGGTCTTGCACTTGAAGCTGAAAAAAGATTAACCATTTCGGCTGAAGAAAAAATGATGTTATCCTTTGCTGGTTTGCGTAATGAATATTATCGAACAGGAAATGCGTATATCAAGTGTTCTTGGTTTCAAGCTGATACACGGCTATTTGAAATAAGTCTAGCCGGCGCGACTGTTACAAGTTCTTCATATTATAGCGGTACGTTTACGGGACAACATTTATGTATGTTCAAAGACTTTGATCAAGAAATCCACCGGGGATTGATTGCCATTCCTACACAAAATATTGTCAATTTGAATGGTTCATTAAAACCATCGATTACAGAAACGCTACCCATTCTTACGCTATCGACTAAACAAAAAGACAAAAAGGCATTTGGGGTGATTTCCAATATAGAAGATGGTGATTCATATAACCAGCGCAATGTGCACATAAATATTCCAATGAAAAAGACATTCAAAAATGAGCGCCGCGTGTTTGTCAATTCTATTGGCGAAGGTGCAATATGGGTTTCCAACGTAAATGGTCCACTGGAGAGCGGAGATTACATTACTACTGCGGTTATTCCCGGATATGGTATGAAACAAGATGACGATTTGTTACACAGCTATTCGGTTGCAAAGGCGACGATGGACTGTGATTTCAGTATAGAAAAGGAGCCCGTAAAGAAATTGAAAACCAGTGAAGCGAACAATAGCACATTAGAGTTTGATAGCAATGGCGAGTTGCAATATGAGACCGTTATGGAGACAAAAACTTACGATGTATCGGAAAATATAATGAAAGACATAAATAACCGAGAACTCATCTTAGACGGCAGCAATAATATTGTAAATAGTTCGGCTGTAATTATCGCGTCCAAGAATACTGATGGTAACGTGGTAGATTTATGTGGCAATATTTTGGCGAATGATTCAAGTGGAAACACTCTCGACATTTGTGGAAACATCTTTATCCAAAATAGTACTAACGTCTATGCGCACGTGGAGACTGTTACGGCCATGGATTATAAATACGAAACGCGATTTATAGATATATCGGGCGCGGTTCTAACGGAAGACGAATACAATACGCATATCAGTAATGGTATAGACGCTTATATTGCGTGTTTTATTGGATGCACGTATCATTGTGGATAAATATTAATTAGCCAAAACAATATAAATATATTACATTTATATTATTTGTAAGCGGGGAAACAATAAGACTGGGTATGCACCTATAGCTCAGTCGGTTAGAGCGTCAGTCTTATGAGCTGAAGGTCGCGAGTTCGAGCCTCGCTAGGTGTACTTGGCATCGATTCCCGAGCGGTCAAAGGGGCGAGACTTAAGATCTCGTGCGATTGCTTCGTGGGTTCGAATCCCACTCGATGCACTTTATATCTGGTCTAGCTCTTGTGGTCTAATGGCTATGACTCGAGACTTTGAATCTCGCAACCTGGGTTCGATTCCCAGCAAGAGCTTGGACCCGAGCATGTCGGTAAACTGCTCTTTAGGTGAGTATTTGTTGTTTAAGTTTCCTTGTTTAAGTTTCATTGATTGATTATCTGTTTGTTTAAGTTTCCTTGTTTAAGTTTCCTTGTTTGATTTCCTTAATAAGAACTAATACTAACTCATTTGTTTGAGAAAACTGCTTTCATAGCTCAGTCGGTAGAGCATTCGACTGTTAATCGAAAGGTCATAGGTTCGAACCCTATTGAGAGCGTCTTTTTTCACATAATATAAAACCATATTTTATATTATTTATGCAATATTATTTAGGACTAACAATAATCGGAATTATTTCCGGATTGTTTGCAGGTTTAGTTGGTGGTGGTGCCGAAGTATTGATAGTGCCACTATTGACCTTGTTTGGTTTGCTCGGGACACTTCGCACTAGAGTAGGCACATCTCTTTTTATGTTGCTACCGCCAATTGGTTACTTTGCTGCAATGGAGTTCTATAAGCGGGGACATGTCGACGTGTTCGCAGCATTATACATGGGTGTTTTCTTTACTATTTTTGCGTCAATATCATCGTATTATACATTGGAAATAAACAAGGACTTGTTGAGAAAAATATTTGGTGCGTTTACGGTTCTCGCGGGGCTGTTCATTTATTTTACCGACGAATCACACTAGAAATGTATATGACTCATAATATAATATATTATATTGCATTATATTATATTACAATGTGTTTCTCGGAACAATGGTCGCGAAATCTCAGTATTTTGGGTATAGGATTAACAACATATAGATACATGAATAATTATTCGTGGATTGCAATGGTTCCCTCGTGTTTTTACACAATAATGGAAGTTACACAATATTTACAATACAAGGTTATTGATGATTGTGAGAATATTATAAACCAATATTTGACCTTGTTTTCATGGATATTAGTGTGGGTCCAACCACTCATGTGGAATACCATATATTACCATGTAACAAAATCGAACAAGAATGTGTTTCGGTTTGCTATTGCACTCAGTTTGGTTAGTTGTATGGCCGGATTGTTACGAGTATTCAACTTTTCTGATTTCAAATCGTTTACACATGAACTCCAAATAAAGGGGAGAAATTGTACTGTAAGTGGAAAGAAACATTTGGTTTGGAACTACAATGCCCAAACATTCTACGGATTAGAACCGAATTGGTTCGTGTATATGTTATTGTTCTTTGCGCCAGTTCTCTGGGTGACTCCTTACAATTTAGGGGCGAGTTTGTTTGTTACAAAACTCTCGCTGTTAATATTTACCATTATAATCATTGGAGGGATAAATGATCAAGTTCCGTCCACTTGGTGTTTACTTTCTATACCAGGCATTGCATTAAGCGAACTTCTTTGAATAATATCAAATATTGACATATGATATTATTATTATTATTATTATTATATGATAATGTTCTCAAATCGTCACAAAATATTCCATTATTGGGACTAATAAAATAAACCACGTGAGTATGAGTGCATTGCTTATATTACACATTATATAGTTTGTACATATATGTATTGTGCGTATATATTTTGATAGATATTGAGAACATTGATTATATTTTCTTTGTTTTTCGTGTGTTTTTCATGTGTTTTTAATCAAGGTTCTCAACATACCAAAAAATATGTGGATAATATAAATACCAAAAATAAAATGGCATTGGATTTATCTCTTATGCAATATTTCATCACCGGTGGACTGTCTTCGATGTTTATCGCTGCGATTATACGTAAATATGAATATGGACCCGCGTTGAGTGCGTATATTTATGGAGCGTTACCGACGATTTACTTCGTGTTCTTATGGATTGCATATTCGGAAAAAGGGCAGATTGGGTTCGATACATTCAATGTCCAGACGGTGTACACATGCATTTTATTCTTGTCATTTATAATATTGGTGGTTATGCTGTCTAAACACACGTTATTGTCCAACATGAGCGTGATGAAAATCAGTACATTGTATTTTATTGTTGCGTCTTACATCTATTTTGTATTCGTATTTCCTCTGAAATATGCGTATTATAAAAAGTAAAGCGGGAGTTTTATTACATGTATTATTTATTTGTATAATACATATAAGGATTGGATAGATTGATGAATAACGAGATAAAATTATTCGGTGGTGTTCCGCGCCGTTATATACCCAAAATGTTATCCGCGCGTGATAAGAAAACTCTACGCAAAGAATTGAAACGTTCTCGTTCTTCATATGGAAAATCAAAATATTATACTCGCAAAAAAGTTGCGTCGTTCAAATCGAAACCGTCCAAGCATGTGGTGAACGCGAAAAGGATATATAATGTTGATAATGTGTTGCCGAGTAAGGAGCTTGCTGACAAGACTGGGTGTTCGATAGATGCATTAGAACGCATTATGAAGAAGGGTCAGGGGGCGTATTTTTCTTCGGGGAGTCGTCCCAATCAGACCGGACATTCATGGGGTGTAGCCCGTTTAGCGAGTGGGATTACGGGCGGCAAAGCCGCTGCAGTTGATTATTCCATATTAGAGAATGGTTGCAAGCCGAAGTCGACTGCCTTGCGTCTGGCGAAGAAATCGCGCAAGAAAAATGGTTATGGAAATCGTCGCGTACCTCAAGTAAAACTATAATCGTTTGTTTTTTATTTTGTTTTTTCTTAACTCACGTTTCTTAACTCACGTTTCTTAACTCAAGTTTCTTAACTCACGTTTTTAAACACATACAGTGTCGGTTTTTCTCGCGCTGGACTTCGTATTTTTCAATTTCATCATACACTTCTTTATTCAAATCATAAGCTATATTTCGATAATTAATGAGCTTGTTAATCAAAACCTTTCTAGATTCCCATAACTCAGTATCTACACGTGGCAGTTGTTGTTCTATCTCACAAAATGTTCGCATTGTTTTGGCGATATTTTTTGTATGCTCTGTCTTATAACGTTTTAACTCTGTAAATACATTATAAGAATAAATCTTGGCATACCGGTACCGAATAATTTCCGGAATAATAAATTGATTCGTCTCTTTGATTTCGTTCACCTTTGTTTCCACGTGTTTTATGAAATCGCTCACATTTTTTTCCATGTCTGCGTCTTTCACCAATAATATTTTACCCGCATAAAACTCACATGTAAGTTGTAACTTGTCAAAGTGATATGCAGTTGTTTTATGTGCCTCTGCTTTCGCGTCCAACTTCAAATATGTTATGAGTGCCAACATGAAAGAGTTCATTGCGGTAAGAGACGAAATCAATATCGGATTAAATGAAAACTCACTCAAGCCTGGGCTGAGAACCGTGCACAATGTGGAAATAAATATGGTCGGCAACATGATTGTATATAAACATTGTTCGCAATATGTCTTGGATTCCACAAACAATATTTTCTGACCTTTCAAATAAATAGAAATAATATCAAGTGTGGTGGAGTTTATTGATACGGTCCCATAATACGCATCGGAAATCATTTTACTGAACTTGCGATGATTACGTATAAGGGCGAGTTCGTCGTCGATGAATGTTTTATTTGTGTTGGTTACATGAACTGTATTGCGGCGTTGTGGTTGGTCTTTATTTTCGGCATGTGCTTCTAATTCTGGCATT
>Ga0180120_10001740_pt1 | contig 11074 bp, 10 predicted proteins | sample CPBDNA_3_FD_129677 | JGI IMG/M metagenome (GOLD analysis project Ga0180120, IMG submission 129677) | Freshwater to marine salinity gradient microbial communities from Chesapeake Bay, USA - CPBay_Spr_31_0.2_DNA (version 2) (version 2) | ecosystem: Environmental > Aquatic > Marine > Coastal ... | reverse complement strand
TCGAAATGGATACTCTTCAACGACAAGTATTTCTGGTATTCAAACCAACTTGAACGCCAAGTTTGATGCGAATAACAATCCTACTGCTCGAGATTTGAACGACAATTTCATTGCTCAGAATCAAATCCAGAATGTTACGATGTCGGAGCGATTCAATCCATTGTTTGGTATTGATGCCACCTGGATTATCAAAAGCAAAGGGAAAGATCAAGGCTTATTGACCAAATTTGAAATTAAACGCGATAGAAGTTTGACACTTTCTTTGAACAATAATCAATTGACAGAGGTGAGCGGTAAAGAATACGTAATCGGTTCTGGATACAAATTCACTCAAGTGAAATTGCCGATAAAGAAGGTGAAAGCAAGTGATGTAAATATTCGTTTCGATTTCTCTTTGCGCGATAACTTAACTGTAATTCGTAAAATTGTTGAGAATACCAATCAAGCAACGGCTGGACAGCGGGTAATGTCTATCAAGACGTCTGCAGATTATAACTTGAACAAGAACTTAACAATCCAATTCTATTACGATCATGTAATCAACACACCGAAGATTGCCAGTTCTTATCCAACCGGAAATTTAAGCACAGGTTTGCGTCTTCGCTTCAATTTAGGAGGAATTCAATAATGGTAGTTAGACCTGCAGAGCCAAACGACGTTTCTAGAATATTTGATTTAATCAAGGAACTGGCCTTGTATGAAAAGGCGCCGGAACAAGTGACCAATACCGTTGAAATTTTACATCATGATTTATTTGTAGATCCAATTTGTGAAGCCATAGTTGCGGCAGAAAAAGGGACAGTTCATGGCTTTGCCTTATACTATACATCTTATTCAACTTGGAAAGGGCGCAGTTTGTATCTCGAGGACTTCTACGTGAGTGAGGATCAAAGAAAGAGAGGAATAGGCCAATTGTTGTTCGATGATGTTCTGCGCATCGCAAAAGAGAGAAAAGTGGCACGAATGGATTGGCAAGTGCTAGAATGGAATCAATTGGCCTTGGATTTCTACGCCAAGAATAACGCAATGTTGGATTCCGAATGGGTCAACGGTCGATTTCTCTTCGAACTTTAATGTAACTATATTGTTCATCTAATATGGCAAAAATCGTTATTGCAGGAGGAACAGGATTATTGGGACAAGCGCTTGAAAAAGCCTTGTTGGCCGAACAGCATGAGGTGTTTATTTTATCTCGTTCGCCAAAAAAACCGAATCATATAAAGTGGGATGTTCAAAATGGAACAATAGATAATTCCAAAATCGACAAAACAGAATATGTTATAAACCTCTGTGGAGAGAACGTAGGTGATAAACGCTGGTCGGCTGCAAGAAAAGAAGCTCTGCTCAGTTCTCGTGTTGATACGACTAAATTTTTATTTGAAATATTTAGAAATCAGAATTCTTTGAAACAGTATCTAACTGCTTCTGGAGTCAATGCATATCCCTTGAATCAGGGTAAAAAAGTCTTTAAAGAATCGGAGGCCTTTGGCGATGACTATCTTTCTCTATTGGTCAAGAAATGGGAAGAATCGGCCGATTTGTTTACAGCGAAAGTTCCTGTTTACAAATTAAGAATCTCGATGGTTTTAACATCGGAAGGCGGAGCGCTTTCAAAATTGTTGCCTTTGGCCAAATTGGGAATGGCATCGCCAATAGGGAAAGGCACTCAAAGCAACAATTGGGTGCACCTAGACGATGTTTCGAACGCGTTTATTCACGGAATAAAACACCAACTCAAGGGCGCCTATAATTTGACTGGAGAATCAATTTCTAACCGCACATTCATGAGGGAATTGATGAAGGGCCACGGAAAAAGAATGTGGGCTCCGAGTGTACCTCGCTTTGTTATGAAACTTTTTATGGGTGAACGAGCAACTATCGTAATAGATGGTGCATACACCAGTTCTAATAAATTAGAAGAAAGCGGTTTTCAATTTGAATTCCCTAATTTAAAAGGAGCCTTAGTCGATTTATTTCAAAAATAAAAAAATCCCAATTTGACTAGAATTGAGATTTAATGTGTTGTGAAATTTGTATCTAGTAACTACTATACGTTATAAATATAAGACGAGATTTTCTTCGTTTCCAATATATTGTATAAACGGTAGCGATTATTGATTTTAGTCAGTGGATGGTTAATTGCAGAAATTATTGAGAAAGTAGTTTTTCGATTAGCAAGTATGATTAAAGGAAATCCACTATCTAAATGGCTGAGCTTGGAAAGTGTCAGAGCCAATTTAGGGGTGCCAATATAGTTGGCTAAAGTACTTTCAAAATTGTATACTGGGCTATTATTCTTTGCTATTTTATTGTTTACTGAGAACCCCAGCTGGATTTTTTTAAGCTGGATTTTTTTATTTCATCTATCCTTTTTCTTTAAAATAAAATGAATACCTTTGTCTCCTCCAAAGCGAAGGTGTCCCCTTCGTCTCACCTGCCCGGGTGGCGGAATTGGTAGACGCGCTGGATTCAAAATCCTGTGCCTTCGGGCGTGCCGGTTCGATTCCGGCTCCGGGTACATTAAGGGAGATATTTGAAAAAGTATCTCCTTTTTTTATGCCCGAAACTTGCAATCCCTTGGTATTACTATAAATGAAAGAGAAGGCTTCTTTGAATTTAGGGGTTCGATATTTTTTATTCAAAAAGACCAATTTCGGTTCTGTCGCATTAATTAAAAAATCACTGTTTTAAGCCTAATTCGTACAAAACGAAAACCATAAATCGTTGAAATAATGTGAGTTAACTTTTAGAGTATTCAAGGAATTTGATAAAAAATGGTCAAAAAATAATTAATGCGACAGAACCGAGAACAAGCGCCCAAAGTAAAAACGAGGAGCACGTATAATAATTTGTTTTTCTCAAAAATATCGATGAGCCGGGAGCAATGGATCCAAATCCAGGCAATGAAAAGCGCGATTAATATCTAGGCAAACAGCACGACCTAAAAATAACTGAAATCAAGCGATTTGCGTCAAACTTCCTCTTTTCAATTCAATAACTGTTATTTCTGGTGGCATTCCAACACGTCCTGGATAAGCCAAAACACCAAATCCACGGTTTACGTTGAGTACTTGGTCCTTTTCTTTGTACAAACCAGCCCAACGGGGATAGCGTAAACTGACTGGGCTCCATTTTATCCATCCTGGAATTTCGATACCAAATTGCATGCCGTGCGTGTGACCGCTTAAAGTCAAATGGTAATGGAGTTTATCGTCAATCACCTCTTTGTCCCAATGCGAAGGGTCGTGACTCATCAAAACTTTGAATTCTTTATTGTCTAACCTTAAGGTCGCCTGATTCAAATCTCCAGCTTTTTTAAAACCACCCGCTCCCCAGTTTTCAACTCCAATGAGCGCTATCCTTTCTGCGTCTTTTTCTATAAAAACATGTTCATTCAAGAGCAATTTAAACCCCATATCAGCTTGAACTTGCTTTAGATCGTCGAGATTTTTGGCTTTTTCTTCCTGGGTATTCCATTGCACGTAATCCCCGTAATCGTGATTTCCGAGGATGGAATAAATGCCTTTATCAGCCGATAGTTTTGAAAACACATCCGTCCATGGGTAGATCTCCTCTGCCTTGTTATTGACTAGATCACCAGTAAACAGAATCACATCCGATTTTTGTTCATTGATTAATTCCACAGCATATTCTAGTTTTTCTCGATTGTCAAAACTACCGCTGTGTAAATCAGAAATTTGTGTTATTTGAAAGCCATCGAAACTTTCGGGTAAATCAGGAAAATGTAGGGTGTATTTTAGAACGCGGTAGTCATGTTTACCCTTGAACATGCCATAGATTAGTGCCGAAAACGGAATTGCCGCCAATCCGAGCGCCACAGTGCTCAGCCATTTTCTTCTGGAAGGCAAGAAAGAAGTACTTTGCTCTTTACTGAATAGTTTTTGAAAAATACCAAAAATGAACCGCACAATATCTTCGCCGAAAAGGACAATTATGATGGTTAAATAAAAAGCAATTAAAGTGAAAATTATACCAATAGCATAGTTTCTGGCTGGGTTAAGATTACCTGATTTCTCACCAAAAGCAAATTGCAAGATAACATTCGCAAAGGCCAAAAGTCCAATTGCCCAGTAAAGTATAGTTACCCAATTTTGTTTCGTAAGGGTTTTAATTGCCTGAAAAGCATACCATTGAAATAAAAAGAAAATGAGGAATAAAATGAGTTGACGCATGAAGCAACAAAGATAGACAAGATCAAAGGGAAGGAATCACATCTTTCGAATAATTAACATACTGGAATAGTTTGAAACAGAAAAAATTAATGTGCTAAAGTCTCATAAGCTTAAAAAAATTGAAAGGGTTGGTTCTAAAGAATCAACCCTTTTTTCTTGTATTGACTTAGGTTACCCTTTTAAACAAATTCAGATCTTGCAACTGTTTGGAAGAAATGAAGTATTTTTAATGTCAAACGAATCATATGCGAATTCAGAAATTAGCACATCTATTTATCATTTTATCTCTTTTTGTGTTAGTTTTAATTCTCGCACAAAACCTATTGATTCCAATTGTTCTTGCTGTTTTTATTTGGTTCATTATTCGTGAGATTAAACAACTGTTAAAAAAAATAGGGTTTGTAAAAAGAAAAGTACCTTCTTGGTTATTGAACATTGCGGCCACCATTGGTTTGTTTGCCATAATAGGATTAGTGGTTACTTTGGTTTCTTCAAACATCAATGTTTTGGCTCAAAAAGCGCCTTTGTACGAAACAAATCTCAATAAGATGTTGGCATTAGCAGATACCACTTTTGGAGTGGATTTGAATGCTCAGTTACAAAAATACATGGGGGATGTAAATGTTTCAAAAATAATTTCCATGCTGGTTAATTTCATCTCCTCTTTGTTTGGAAATATCTTCATTATTCTCATTTACATCCTTTTTCTGCTAATAGAAGAAAGTGGGTTCCCGAGAAAGATGAAGGCTTTTTATAAAGACAAAGAACAATTCAATAAATCAAATGAAATCCTTCAGAAAATTGACAAATCCATCGGTCAATATCTATTTTTAAAGACGCTGGTCAGCATCATTACAGCGGCGCTTAGCTTTGGAGTGCTGATGATTATTGGTGTAAATGGCGCTTCCTTTTGGGCTTTTTTAATCTTCCTTTTGAACTACATACCTAATATTGGTTCTTTAATCGCTTCTATCTTTCCGGCTGTTTTTGCCTTGCTACAGTTTGGTGAATTTGGGCCGGCAATTTGGGTTTTGGTCATTATTATTGCGATTCAAATAGTCGTAGGTAACTTCTTAGAACCGAAAATCATGGGCAATTCATTGAATTTGAGTCCGCTTGTTGTCTTGATTTCATTATCAGTTTGGGGCGCAATTTGGGGAATAGTTGGAATGGCTTTGAGTGTTCCAATTACTGTTATTATGCTTATTCTGCTATCCGAGTTTCCGACCACCCGACCAATTGCTGTTCTATTATCCGAAAAGGGACTATTGAATAAATAGTCTATTGTTTGTTCACCTTGGATTCCATTGTCCAGCGCAGAACAGCCACTTTTTCTTTAGCTCGTTTTACTTTTTCACCGATGAAATATTCGTCCAAAGTGGCATGAAAATACTCGACCCAAAGATCGAAATGCTCTTTTTTAAGAGGCATGTGCAGGTGTTTTTCGATTACGTTTCCTTGATATCCATGAATGTCTAAAAGTAAAAATGCCCAAAAATCGACCATCCGGGGCATGTGATGTTCCATATCAAAGTCCGTAAAAAAGGGCGCCATGCTTTCATCTTTCAACAGCTTGGCGTAAAACTGATGGATGAGTAATTCTAAATCTGCCTTCGTTTCTATTTTTTTTTGCATGTCTATTGGCTCGCTGTTTTACTTGAAAACTGGTGATTAGGAATCATTTTGTGCAGTTTCATTTGCCATTTTTCCGATTCAAATTTAGCGGGAAAACATTTTTGCACTACATCTATCAAGGCTGTTAAAATAACATCATTTGCCGATTTATTTGAACGCAGAAATACTGTTTATTCCTAAAAGAATTGAAAAAGGAAAGAAAACGATCACTTTTTAATCAACCTCGATTCAGAGGCATTGTTGTTGCCCAGTAGACGAACGACATATATTCCAGATGATAAGTGATTAATATTTGTCGTAAACAATTTTCCAATGGATGAATTTAATGTCTCTTCCAAAACGAGTTGTCCCATCTGATTAAAAATCATCAATTTCGCGTTCTCCAAATTGTTGGGCAATTCGATATTCAATTCACCATTCGTTGGATTCGGATACACACTTAATTTTGGTAACTGTGGAGCATCTAATTCAAGTGAACTAGCGATAACAGTAAACCCATTTGCCAATGAAATGAAATTTCCAACCAATTGGTCGTATACTTTTACCGTGTAGCCTCCCACAAAGGCCGTGTTTGACACAGCTATATCTACACTTACCGAAGTAGGAGTTACGGAGTTAATGGAAAGCACCTGAAGGGTCGAACCGTTGTTGCCAAGCACTTGAACAAGCGTTGAAGTTGCGCTAGAGAAATTCGTTCCAGAACCCGTTATCGTAATGGGTAAGGATAATGTTCCTTGCGTTCCCGAATTGGGAGACACATGCGTTATCGTCTTACTAAAGGCAAAAGAACTTGCTATAAAACAGACGGTAAATGAGAGTATAATTCGTAGCATATGATAATGAATTAGGGTTTGGTCTGCTAAGATGCGTCAATTAATTGATACGTCAAAATTTTAATGTGCTCATTTATTGAACGGTATCTTTTGATACTTTAGCGCGCAATTCCATTTCATAACTCGCATTTGACCTACGCGCCCTTTTCGAAATCTCATATAAAAATGCATCATTCTCTACTGTAGAGCTCAAAAACTTCTCAAATTCTGGGTCATCATATTTGTCCTCCATTTCTTTGTATTTCGCTTTCGCAATGGCCAAAATAAAAGTCATGTAATTTTTTGGTTCATTCTTTTCAGGGATGGTCAGGATATTGACCAATGCCCCATCGATATTACCTCTATTGAACTGAAGCGAAGCATAATTCATCAAAGTTTCTACAAATACCGGATTGAGTTTCAGCGCTTTTTTAAAATATTCTTCCGCCTGATCAATTTCGCCAAGTGCATAATGTGAACTCCCAATATTATTGATGACATGCACATGATACGGATTAAATTTCAAGGCTTGGTGATACGCTATTAAGGCACCGATATAGTCTTGCTTATTGAAGAGATAATTTCCTTCGTGCCAAAATAATGGGGTAGAAGTGGCGTCTATCGTATATTTATTCTTGTCGATATCTTTAAATGCAATTCTGTCATTATCTTTTTTATATTCAAAATAGTCTTTTTCATAACTCAGCCATTTTACGCTTAAAATCAAGGTGCTTAAAATCAGGACGGCCATTCCAATTTTGGGCAGGTTGAACTTTTTCGTTCGTGATAATTGCGACGAAAACCCTGGTAAAATGAATAGAAATAAGAAGAATAGCAACTCAATTTTTTCAATGGGAAAGGAGAAATTGGAGATTACGATGTAAGCGAGAACACCACCAAAAAGTAAAACTTTGCTTCCATTATTTATAGTCGACTTGAAAAGCAAAAAGAAACTCAAAACAAAGAAAACAAGAAAAAGGAGTAGGCCTAAAAATCCGTTTTCAACGGCAATTTGAAGAAAATCGTTGTGTGCACGTTGAAAAAAAACGGTCCCACCTTCGGCTTGGGTAAATTGAAGAGGGGTTCTTAAAATTTCTATTTTCCAGTCACCAGACCCGTGCCCCAAAAACAAGGATTCTTGCCATAATTCTAGTGAATTACCCCAAATTCGGATTCTTTCGTTTCCGCTACCGTAGTTGGTTTCTAGTAAGTTTTTTAGAAATGGAATTTTGTTTCGAAGGGGCGAAAAGAACACTGCCAAACCTGCAATATAAATTCCTGAAAGAAGACCAACACCTAATTTTTTGGCTTTTGATTTTTGTAGAAAATACAGGGCTAATATCAAAGGATAAACGCCGTAAAGCACAAGAAATACGGCCCGATTTAATAAAAGAGATACAAGAATATAGATCAGACCAATTGATAGGGCAAACAGTACTTTTTTCCATTTCTGAACACTCGAAAAGAAACCAACGGCGATAATTGGAAGGGTCAATGTCAGCAACTCAGAATATTGGTTTCTGTTGCCAAATGTATAACGAAACGAATAGGTCGATTGGTGAGAATATTCGTCCGAAAAATACAAACCAGCCAACTCGAACAGATTGACTAGAACAAGCGGTAAAATAAGTAAACTAACTATGGTTGCGACTTTTGTATAAAAGTCAATCAAGTCGTTTGATTCACGACGAAGCAATAGAACTAATAATGGTGCTAGGATAAAAGGAAGAGCACGCATGATGGAATCCCACACATTATAGGACCAAAAACTTTGAATGAAATAGAGCAGAACAAACCCAAACCAAGCTGTCAATCCCCACGACCAAACAAATTTCTCCTTGCGTCCTAAAAAGAGCATCGCAAGACCAATGATTGAACCAAAAATCCATTTTGGCGTAGTCGAATAATTTTGAATGTGTGGATAGTACAAATAAAAGAATCCTGCAAAAACGACACTGGCAAAAGCAATTAAGCGTGATGATTTTTGAAGGATTTCTTTTTCTACTTTCATGAATTCAAATATAGATTTACTTTGTCAATAGTCGCCTTCTACTTAAACCATCCTGAATATTTCACATAATTATTGGCTATTCGCATCACCTCACCTTCAAACAATTCCGGCGAAATATCCTTTACCTTTTTTGCTGGAACACCCGCCCAGATTTCGCCTTTTCTCACTTTCGAACCTTCTAACAAAACGGCGCCAGCGGCGATAATACTGCCAGATTCGATGTAACAATTGTCCATAACGATAGACCCCATTCCGATGAGTACATTGTCTTCAACCGTACATCCATGAACGAGAGCATTGTGTCCAACGCTCACATTATTCCCTAGAATTGTTTTGGCCCCTAGCTGTCCGGCTGCCAGGTTCTCAAACGTACAATGAATTACCGCACCATCTTGAATATTCACTTTATTTCCCATCCGGATGGAATTTACATCTCCCCGAATGACAGCGCTATACCAAACAGAACATTGGTCGCCCATGATTACATCACCAACTATTGTTGCGTTTTCGGCGAACCAACAATCGTCGCCATTTTGAGGAGAAAACCCTCTACATTCTTTTATTAAAGCCATATTATTTAATCAGTTTTAAGGCTTCGCGACGCGCCAAACCCTTTATGTTTTCTTGTTCAACAAATTCAACGACCAATTTGGGGTGAAATTTTCCGTATTGACGAAGCGTCCACCCGATTGCTTTTTGGATGAAGAATTCCTTGTCGTGTACATTCTCTTTTATCAACGATTTCAGCAAATCAAAATCGGTATTGTCTCTGTATTTTAGTTGATAAATCATGCACGACCGACGGAGCCAGAAGTTTTTGGAAAGTCGCCAATCGACTAACCAATCGGATTGATTATCGGGAAATTGCAGATGGTATTTCCCGAGTATGTTCGAAGCAAGAATATCGACACTGTCCCACCAAGATTTGTTCGTCAACAGAAAATGAATTTCTGTAATATCCTCTTTTTTCAGTGTTTTTGGGTTGAACGAATTCACCCAATCCATGGCGAAATAAAGTAATTCGCGTTGTGGTTTTTCCCACAATTCGCGAACGAATTTCCAACGATTTTCGAGTTCTATTTCGGTATTCATTCTACTGAAAAATAGTTTCTGTATATCCTTTCGTTGATCAGATTTCAGCCCGAAATATTCGAATTTTCCTCGCATGTACGCCGACATTTTTTCGGCATATTCCGGATTATTTCGCTTTCTAAATTCTTCGATTATTTCGGGAATCATGGTTTAAATTTAACGAAAAAAGCCCCTCAAGTTCCGATATTGGTTGGAATCTCGAGGGGCTAATATAGAGTTTGTGTCTGTTAAATATCCAATTGATATACTTCGGCAAGCATTGAGTTGTTTTCGAAATTCACGCCCATATCTTTGATGATACCATCCTTGATGTTATAGACCCAACCATGGATATGCAGAGGTTGTTCATTTTTCCACGCGTTTTGAACGATCGAAGTTTTGGCTAAATTCATTACTTGTTCCTTAACGTTCAATTCCACAAATCTATCGAATTGTTTCGTTTCATCTTGAATTGCTACTAATTCATCATTGTGGAAACGGAAAACATCTTTGATATGGCGAATCCAGTTATCGATAAGACCAATATTTTGATTTCCCATGGCAGCTTTTACACCGCCACATCCGTAATGCCCGCATACGATTACATGTTTCACCTTTAATACATTTACTGCATAATCAAGTACACTCAACATGTTCATGTCCGTATGAACAACCATATTGGCTATGTTTCTATGAACGAATACTTCACCCGGTTGTGCACCTATTATTTCGTTGGCTGGAACACGACTATCGGCGCAACCTATCCATAAAAGGGGTGGTTGTTGTCCATCAGCTAGTTTATTGAAAAAATCTGGATCAGATTCCAAACTCTTTGCAACCCATTCTTTATTGTTTTCTAATAATTGATTATAAAAATTTCTCATGATAATAATTTTTAATTAATTTTTAATATTTTCTTTCGTAGGCATTTTAATCAATTCGACTTCGATATTGTCTGCTTTTGCAGTAATGTTTACAAAGTCATTTAATTCAGTCAATACATCATAGTCAATCGATTCACATTTAGAACCATCGATGCGAAGCTTAGAATTTTCTTTTACCTTTTTGAGTTCTTCTAAAATACCTCCTTTATTCAAGAAACTAACGTCTTCAGAAAGAATTAGTGTTGTCGTTTCATCTTCAACAACGGTTTGAAAGTCATTGTGGAAATTTCGTTTCAATATGAAAAAAATAGCCACTGCGATTCCCATTCCAATACCGTAAAGTAAATTAGTCAAAAGGATTCCCAAAACGGTTACGATGAAGGGTAAAAATTGATCCCATCCCAAAGAGAATTTCTTTTTGAACAGGGCGATATTTGCCAGTTTATATCCAACCATGAATAAAATAGC
>Ga0180120_10001734_pt1 | contig 11092 bp, 9 predicted proteins | sample CPBDNA_3_FD_129677 | JGI IMG/M metagenome (GOLD analysis project Ga0180120, IMG submission 129677) | Freshwater to marine salinity gradient microbial communities from Chesapeake Bay, USA - CPBay_Spr_31_0.2_DNA (version 2) (version 2) | ecosystem: Environmental > Aquatic > Marine > Coastal ... | reverse complement strand
TTCAAGAAGCAATTGATAGAAATTATTCAAACTTATATTATTCATACAAAGAGTTTGGATATGTAGATGATGATATTCATTTACAAAAAGGATATGATTTAAAAGATAAATCTCAGATGGTGCCTGGTTTCTCAATGACTAGTAGGACTCGACCTTTGGTTATATCTAAATTAGATACATATATGAGAGAGAGAGTTCCAATCATCCGTTCTAAGAGGTTAATAGATGAGCTATTCGTATTTATATGGAATGGTAGTAGAGCTGAAGCACAGCAGGGTTATAATGATGACTTAGTGATTTCATTCTCAACATCTCTATGGGTAAGAGATACTGCATTAAAATTAAGACAGCAAGGTATTGAACTAAACAGAAAAGCACTTTCTCTAACCTCTAAAAACTCAGGTGTATTCAAAACAACACCTCAAGTTGCTAAAAATGCATGGAAGATGAATACTGGCAGAGGTGATGAAGATATCCGTTGGTTATTGTAATTCTATTTTTTTTAATATTTATATTCTGTAAGGATTATATAAACAAACGTATTACTATATATTATGGCAGATACTTCATTATTTGGAAGATTAAAAAGACTATTCTCAACTCAAACCGTAGTTCGTAGAATAGGAAAAGATAAGTTAAAGGTAGTTGATTCTTCAAGATTACAAAGTGATGGTAATCGTAGAGGCTCTGCTTATTATGATAGGTATGGTAGATTGCATGGTTCTAACTCAAGAAAGAATTGGCAAACCTACAATGAAAGATTTAATTATCACTCAAATAAATTAGAACTATATACTGATTATGAAGCAATGGATAAGGATTCCATTATATCATCGGTATTGGATATCTACTCAGATGAGGCCACATTGAAAAATGATATGGGTGATGTTCTTAGAATTAGTTCATCTGATGAAAAAATCAAAAAAACACTTCACAACTTATTTTATGATGTATTAAACATTGAGTTCAACCTTTGGTCTTGGGTTAGAGGTATGAACAAATATGGTGATTATTATCTTTACTTAGATATTGATGATGAATTGGGTATTGTAAACGTATCACCATTATCAACATATGAAACGAGAAGAGAAGAAGGTTATGATTTAGATAACCCATATTCAGTAAGATTTGAAGTAGAACAACAAAACACAAACGCAATCTCACAAAGAAATGAAACTAAGTTCTTAGAATCATTCCAAGTAGCACATTTCAGATTATTGACTGATACAAACTTCCTACCTTACGGACGTTCATTATTAGAAGGTGCTAGAAAGACTTGGAAACAATTAATCCTTATGGAAGATGCTATGATGATTCATAGAATTATGAGAGCTCCTGAAAAAAGAATCTTCAAAATTGATATTGGTAATATTCCACCTAACGAAGTAGATTCATATATGGCATCAATCATCGACCAGATGAAGAAAACTCCATACATTGATGAATCGACTGGTGAGTACAACCTAAAGTTCAATCTTCAAAATATGTTAGAAGATTATTATCTACCTGTTAGAGGTGGACAAAGTGGTACTGAGATTGATTCTCTTAGTGGCATGGAATTTGGTGGTATAGATGATATCGAATACCTAAAGAATAGAATGATGGCAGCTCTTAAAGTTCCAAAGGCGTTCATTGGTTACGAAGAGGGGGTTGAGGGTAAAGCTACACTCGCACAACAAGACATTCGATTTGCTCGTTCTGTAGAGCGAATCCAAAAGATTGTTCTTTCAGAATTAACTAAGATTGCAATCGTTCACTTATATGCACAAGGATATGAAGATTCGGATTTAGTAAACTTTGAATTAGAATTAACTACACCATCGATTATATACGAACAAGAAAAAGCAAACCTTTGGTCTGAAAAAGTATCTTTAGTTAGAGATATGATTGACCTTAAAATGGTATCACAAGAATGGATGTATAAAAACATCTTTAATATGTCAGATGATGAATGGAAGTTAGAACAGGCTAAAGTTATTAATGACCTTAAACTTAAATTCAGACATGAACAAATTGAAACCGAAGGTAACGACCCTGTCAAAACAGGTGAATCATTTGGAACACCACATGATTTAGCAACCGCATCTCAACAATCACAAGATGGTGGAGATTTTGGTTCATTTGAAGAAAACATAGGTGGTGCACCTGAAGGTGGATGGCCAGGCGCTGGTAGACCAAAAGAAGGTGGTAATTACGCTACTGATGATAACGCATTTGGTAGAGACCCGATTGGAAACAGAAGTATAAGTATTAAACCAGAAAAAGCATATAATGCAAACGAAGTGGTTAACAAAGAATCTACAGATGCAATGTTATCTAAAATGAAGGTAAAGTTAAAAACTAAGAAAATTATAACCGAATCACTTAAAACAGATGATGAAATATCTGAAATTGGGTTATTAGATGAAAAAAACATATTGGAATCTGATAATTAAGATATTTATAAACAAATACATAGGTTACTTTACCAAAAATAGAAGGAAGTAATGACAAAATTAAAACATAGTAAGTATAAAAATACAGGAATTCTGTTTGAACTATTGGTTAGACAGATTGCAACGGATACTTTAAACAATAGAGATTCGAACGCAACCAACATAATCAAAGAATTCTTTGGAAAAAAGACAGAATTGGCAAAAGAACTAAGATTATATCAATCTATGATAAAAGAATCGTTCAATTCAGAGTATAAAGCAAGTGAATTTGTTAATATTATACTTAAAGAGCGTTCAAAATTAAGTGAATCTACCTTAAACAGACAAAAATACAACTTAATTAAAGAAATTAAGAAAAATTTTGTGTTAGAAGACTTCTTTAATTACAGAGTAACCAACTATAAAGAGAACGCATCGGTGTATAAGTTGTTTGAACACAAAAATTCAGATAATCCAAAGGAATATGTAGAGTGTAAATCAACTTTAATGGAACATTTGACAGGAAAATCACAAAATTCCGATAAAATTGTATCTACTATCAACGAAGAATACACAAAACAACCAAAAGAAGTTAGACTATTAGCATGGAAGATGTTAGTAGAAAACTTTAACAACAAATACACCAATTTATCTGATAAGCAACAAAATATTCTTAAAGAATACATCAATTCGGTTGATAATTCTGAAAAATTAAAGAATTTTGTGGTTAGAGAGTGTAATTTACTCACTAAAAACATAAAATCAGTAAAAATCACCGATAAAGTAACTGAAATCAAAGTAAATGAGATTGTTAAACTTATTTCTAAGTTAAAATCATCAAAAGTGATAACAGAATCACAAATTCTTTCACTTTTACGTTATAACGAACTATATTCTGAATTAAAGAAGGCATTTAAATGAAAAGTTTCTTAAAAGAGATAGAAGATAAGTTTGAAGAAATAGAAGAAGCTAATGTAACTGCTAATTTAGATGGTGGGGCAGGACCTCCCCGTACTCCAAATGCATTTTCTAAATCAAAAGATGAAGAAGATTTAGATGATGACCATATTGAAGTATTGGGTTACAAAAAATCTAAAAAAACCAACAAACACTTCAGAGCAATGGAATCTTTAGAACGTAAGTTGGAAGAAAAAATAAATGAGATATCATACAAAGAATATAAGAAAGATGATAGTAGAAAAGATTACCAAAAGGTAAATGATTCTATAAAGAAAATCAATCGTATGATGTATGAGATGGAAAGAATCGTAAATCAAAACGCTAAGTTAAAAAACGAAGCAGGAGTTCATACAGGACAATATTGGAAATCTACACAAAAAAGATTTGGAAAAATTTCTGAAAGAATGTTGAAAGTTGCTCAAAGGTTAAAAGAGTTGAGTGTATGAGTTCTAAAAAGAAGCATATCATTAAGGAAGAACTTACTAATAAGGATTTGGAAGATATCAGATTACTTATTAGATATGAAGTTGCACAAATAATGTTTGATTTATACAGAAAACGTAAAGTGTGGGATAAATAATGAGTAGATTATTAATAGATACTATACCATTTTCAATGAGTCCATCTCAAATCAATGAATCATTAAAACAAAATAATGGTAGATTGGTTGTTGAGGGGGTACTTCAACGTGCAGAAGCAGAAAATCAAAATGGTAGAATCTATCCAACTGAAATTCTCAGAAGAGAAGTAAAAAAGTATATGGGTAGAGAAGTAAAAGAAAATAGAGCGTTTGGTGAATTAGACCACCCAGAATCATCAGTTGTTGAATTAAAGAACACATCTCACATTGTAAGAAACGTATGGTGGGATGGTGATGATGTAATGGGTAAAGTGGAAATCCTAAAAACACCAGCCGGAAACATACTTAAAGAATTATTAGAAGCCGGATGTACAGTTGGTATTTCATCAAGAGGTATGGGTTCTGTTAAAGAATCATCAAATGGTAGAACTGTAACGGTGGAAGACGATTTTGATTTGATATGTTGGGACTTCGTTTCGAACCCATCAACACATGGGGCATTTATGAAACCTGTAAATGAATCTGTATCATCTAACCCAATTAAATCATATAAAAAAATCAATACATTAGTAAGAGATATCATCTGCGAAATCGATGGTGTTTGTTCAATAGGATAACATTATGAAAAAACTAAAAGATATTTTAAAAGAATCAAATGTTCAGATTGGAAAAGTTTACTCTAATCCTTACGCAAAATCATTTGTAAAGGAAGAGGAAGAAGAAAGACCACAAGCTGAAGAATTAACAACTGAACAAAAACATGCATTCTTAGAAGCAGTTAAACAATTCAAAAAGTATGGTGAAGCTGTTTACAGAAACGCAGGTTTAGGTGAAGTTTACGAATCAATCAAAAATATGGTTGAAATGGCAGGTAAAGTAACCATTTCTGAAACTGATGATTGGTTTGATAATGTAACTGTTAGTAGACATATGAAAAGAATGGGTGAATCTTTTAAAGTATTTGAAAAAACACTCAAAGAAGTATCAACACTACAACAAAGATTAGAAGCATCTTATGATGAGATTGGTGAAGTATTAGGAAAATATTACGAAATCAATGAGATGGAAGATGAAATCGAAGAAGGTAATGAATTCGGAGCGGCAAGAGCAAAAGCAATTGCAAATGGTGATGATTCATTTGAAGTAGATGGTAAGAAATACCCAGTAAAAGATGTAGATGCTGATGATAAAGAAAACGCTAAAGAGTTCTCTAATGAATCAATGAAGTTATCTGATATGATTAAGAAACCATCAGTAAACGAAGCAGCGTTACCAAAAGATGGTTCTATAATTAAAGTTTCTAATATACCAGTTAAAATTGAGTATGTAAGTAGTAAAAAATATATTGGATATAGTTGGAAAGATAAAAATAATAAAGAACATTATGAGGAAACTAAAGTATCCGAACATTCTGACTTAAACTCTTTAATTAAAACCATAGCTTCTGAAATTAGATATCAACAGATTCATAAAAACGAATCAATGAAACTTACTGATATGATTTCAGTAAACGAAGCAAAAAATCTTAAAAAAGCCAAACAAGCTCTAATAGATTTTAATAGTGGTAAATTAGGTGAAGATGAAATGGTTAAAACTGTTATTAAAAGTTTAGGTTTCAAATTTGATGATTATTCTGAAGAAGAGGCAGGGATAGTTCTTAGTAGTTTAATCAAAAAAGGAAAAATACCAACAGATAATTATGTTCTTAACAATGTTATAGATGTATTAGAAGAATCGGCAAACGAATCAATGAAACTTACTGATATGATTTCAGTAAACGAAATTAAAAAGGGTAGTGTTGTTATTCCTTATGCAATGGATAAACATGGTGAGTTTATTGTAGATAAGGTATTCAAAAACAAAGATGGTGAAACATCATACACAGGTAAATTCAAAAAAAATGGTGAGCATAGAGAATTTATCTTACACTCAAAAGATAGAATTGTAAAAGAATCCGTAAACGAAGATGTGTGGACATCAACACAAAAGAAACAAGTTGAAAAACTTGATAATGAATTTCGCAATTTATTAGCAAAAAAAGGAATTGAACCATATAGTTATACAGCTTCTAAAATGTGGAAAAGTGCCGGATTCCAAAAAAACTTTCAACAAATATTTCAAAAAGATGAATCAGTAAGCGAAGCAAGTGAAGAGTTTGTTGTTTATGTTGAAAAAGATAATGGTAGAAAGAAATTACTTCATACGAAACAATCTCAAAGAGCGGCTAATATGTTCCTAACTAAAAATGCTGATAAAATACTCAACCAATCTGGTATCAGAACAATTGGCTCTATGAGTAAATTCCATTGGGAAAAAGATGAAGCACAGTATGCAGAAAATATCAAAAAAACAGATATGAAAACTGTAACTAAAAAAGAGTGGGATGCGAAACATAACGATTATAAAGGTATGATTAAAGGTAAACCTTATATGATGTGGTTTGATAAAAAAACACAATCAACTGTATATGGGCCAGTTAACATCAAAGAATCAGTAAACGAAGCAGCAAGTAAAGAAGCAATGGGTATCGCAGCATTAACTGGTACTCGTGGTTCTGCAGTTCAAGATTTTATTGATAAGAATAGAATCAATAGTAAGAAATTATTTAAAGCATTAAAATCAGCAAACCTACAAGGTAGAATCAACTTCGCTACCGCATTAGCTGGTAAAGATGGTAATCCAAATCAAAAACTTACAATCAAACTTTTTGGCGAATCAGTAGTTAATGAAGCACAGAAAATTAACCCAGCCTCTAAGAAATTTCTAAAAGGGATGAAACAGATTAAAATTAAAGGCTTAGGTGGTTGGATGCCAGGTGTTAATTATCTATATGTTGATGGTGATAAATACTACTTTGTAGATACTGAAGGTGACCATATGGAACTTAGAAACAATGCAACTATCAAGCAACTTAAAAAAGTACATGGTAGTGAATTGGGTGAATCCGCAGTAAACGAAGCAAAATACGATATTGGCATGGCTCGTAAAGGAAATGGTATCACAGTTTACAATAGAGCAGAAGAAGAAAAGGGTGATTACAAAAACATAGCACATATCTCAGATAACGGAGTGGTAAAATACTATGATAAAAAATTACCAAATGATGTTAAGAAGAAAATCGAAGCTGAAGCTCAAAAAATGAAAGAATCAGTAAACGAAGGAACTAAAATGATAAAATTAAAAAACTTATTAAATGAATCATTTGGATTTGGTGAATTACCATCAGATAAATTAATGAAGATGAAAGTATCAGCTAAAGAAATGTTAGATTCAGTTAATCCTAAAAAAGTAAATGAAGTTTATGAAGAAGAAGATGTAGTTGAAGAGGCTAGAGCATCAGCTAAAAGTTTATTACAATCTGTAATTAAAGGTGAGAGTTCTCGAATCGAAGGTATCAAACTTTCAAAGAAAGCAGCAGAAGGGTTCTTGGATTGGTTAATGGTTTCACCTTATGGTAAGAAGTTTTCTAACCTACCATTCCATATGTTGTTAAAAGCATCTTTTAATTGGGGATTGCATAGATACATTGATAAGAATTCAAAGGAATATAAAGATTTACAAGCTGTAGCCAAAACATTGGAGAAGAAATAATGAACGATGTGGATAGATTACAAGAAATCAATGCAGATTTTTCACAATTCATAAAGAAGAATCTTAAAAAGATAAAAGCACTTCCAGTTGATAAACAAAAGCAATTTGGTAAATTACTAGGTGATTTCAAAGATGGGTTGGATGATTTATCAGAAGCTAACATTAACGAAGCTAAAGGTGATTTTATGGCTAGATATGGTAGTACAGATATTACCCTAAAGAAAGGTTATAAACATCATGATGAAGATGAGTTATATGATTTATACGATAAATTAGGAAATTTAGTTAAAACTCTTAGAGTTAAAGCTGTTACAGTAGTTTTTGAATAATCCGTACTTAATTAAATTTTAATTAAATTAAAAATTATATTTATATACACCTATCATTAGTTTGGTAGGTGTATTTTTTTTAACTAAAAAACATTATATGGAACAAAACAAAAAACCTTACAAAAAAGTTCGTAGAGATGATATGGAGATTATGGGTAACTCAATGGCCGTAAAAGTAGTTCATAATCAAATTGAACCTGCGATTAAGTTATGGAAACGTAAACTAAAAGATAGTGGTATACTTGAACAACTGAAAGAAAGAAAAGAGTTCATCAAACCATCAGCAGTAAAAAGAAAACAAAGAGAAGAAGCAATTAGAGCTGAGTGGCGTAGACGTAAGTTTGATAATTAATAAACACTTTTTAGTGTTTTCAAATTTACATCACTATTTATTACAAATCAATACCATCTTTTCAATGGATGGTTAAAGTATATTATTATACAAACACTCATTAAGATTCCCAATAATCTTATTTCCGAAACAAATTTAGGAGAACAAAATGGCAAGAAAAGACTTGTTATCAGAAGCAATTGCTGATGCTAAAGCAGTTAAAGAAACCGCAATGGCAAACGCTAAATTGGCTTTAGAAGAAGCTTTCACTCCAAAACTTCAATCAATGATTTCAGCAAAATTAGCTGAAGAAGCTGATGAAGAAGAGGAAGTGGAAGAAGAATTAGATTCATCTGATATTGGAACTGGTGATAACGCTGAATCTTCTGCTGATGATTCTTCAGAAATCGAAAATGATGACGATTTAACTGAAGAAGAAGACGAAGAAGAATACGAAGAAGGTTATCACGAAGGTGAAGACGAAGAAGAAGACGAAGAAGGCTACAACGAAGAAGAGGACATGGACGAAGAAGAGGACATGGACGAAGAAGACGAAGAAGAAGATGATTTAGATTTAGAATCTGTAATCGCTGAATTGGAAGCTGAAATGAATGACGAAGAAGACATGGAAATGGATTCTGAAGAAGACATGGAAGACGAAATGGAAGTTGAAGAAGATGAAGATGAAGAAGAAATCGATTTGGATGAAGTAATCAAAACTCTTAAAGAAATGTCTGAAGAAGAGGAAGATGAAGAAGAAGTAAACGAAGAAGAAGACGAAGATTTAAGTGGTGAGTTAGAAGAAGCTTATAAAACTATTGAAAGTTTAAAATCAACTATCAATGAAGTGAATCTAATGAACGCTAAACTTCTTTACGTTAACAAATTGTTCAGAACATTCGACCTTAACGAAGGACAGAAAGTTAAAGTTTTAGAAAACTTTGATAGAACATCTTCAGTAAGAGAAGTGAAATTAGTATTCTCTACTTTGGCTGAAAACTTGAATGTAGCTAAGAAGAAAAAATCAGTTGTTAAAGAAGGATACGCTTCAAAAGCAACAAAAAGTTCTGCACCTAAGAAAATAATTTCTGAAGGTAACGACATGGCTGCAAGATGGAAAAAACTTGCAGGTTTAAAATAATTTAAAAAAACGGAGATTAGAAATGGATTTAAAAAATATCCTTAACGAAGGTTCTTCTCATACCGCCAGATTATCTGAAGCTACTAGAGCTTTAGCTGGTAAATGGGAAAAAACTGGTCTTTTAGAGGGAATCGACAACGAAATCGAAAGAGCTGGAGTTGCAACCCTTTTAGAAAACCAAGCTAAGCAATTAGTAAAAGAAGCTTCTTCTACTGGTACTTCCGCAAACTCAGAAGAGTGGGCTGGTGTAGCTTTACCATTAGTAAGAAGAATTTTTAGTGAAATCGTAGCAAAAGACTTTGTATCAGTTCAACCAATGAACTTACCATCAGGTCTTGTATTCTACTTAGATTTCAAATATGGAACAGGACAACCTGGTTTCACTACTGGTTCTGGTAAAGATTCACAAGCTGATTCTGTATTCGGTATTACTGACACTACTTCTGACCCATCAGGTGGTTTGTATGGTGCTGGTAGATTCGGATACTCAGTAAATGATTCAGTATCTGCTGCCCAAACTTTAGGTACTGTTGGTGCTAACAAATTCGTAACTGGTTCTGTATCTGCTGCAGATTACAACTACGATACTCAATTCTCATCATCTTACGCAACTGAAATTGCTAGTGGTGCAGTATTTACTGCTGCAGTACCAACTGCATCTATCGCTGGATTTGATGATAAAGGTATCAGAGCGTTTAGAGTAACTGCAACTGGTGTTACTGACCAATTCCCACAATTTACTAAATTAGTAGGTGGTGATGTTGAGTTTGTATTACAAGGTACATTGAATGCTACTAACGATTTAAGAGTTAAGTATCACAAACAACCAACTGATACTTCAAGAGGTGATTTCGAATCAACAAAAGCTGGAATGGCTGCAAATCCTGAAACGGATATCGATATTCCAGAATTGAACGTAGAGATGAAATCTTTACCAATTGTTGCTAAGACTAGAAAGTTAAAAGCACAATGGTCACCAGAATTCGCACAAGATTTGAATGCATACCATTCAATCGATGCTGAAGCTGAATTAACATCAATGTTATCAGAATATATCTCACAAGAAATCGATTTCGAAATCTTAGATATGTTGATTCAAGATGCTAAAACATCTGGTTACTGGTCAACTCAAGTTGGTAGAGAGTGGAACGGTTCAGCATTCGCTGATTACTCTACAACAGGTGCTCAGGCTTCTGCATTTACACAAGGTGCATGGTTCCAGACTTTAGGAACTGTAATCGCTGGTGTATCTAACAAAATTCATCAAAAAACTCTTAGAGGTGGTGCTAATTTCTTAGTAGTATCTCCTGATGTTGCAACAATTATCGAATCTATCCCTGGATATGCTTCTACAGCAGATAACGGTGATGCTCAATTCGCATTTGGTGTAACTAAGATTGGTGCATTGAATAGTAGATTCCAAGTATATAAGAATCCTTATATGAAAGAGAACATAATCCTTATGGGTTATAGAGGAACTCAGTTCTTAGAGACTGGTGCAGTTTACTCTCCATATATCCCATTGATTATGACTCCATTAGTATATGACCCTAAGAACTTCACTCCAAGAAAAGGTGTAATGACACGTTACGCTAAGAAAATGTTGAGAGGCGAATTCTACGGAAAAGTATACGTGGATGGACTACACAAAATTCAGTAATTAATTACTGTTTTATACTTAAAATTAAGAGGGGTGAGAAATCACCCCTTTTTTTATGCCTTAAAAGTTAACACCTCATTAAGAAT
>Ga0180120_10001733_pt1 | contig 11098 bp, 7 predicted proteins | sample CPBDNA_3_FD_129677 | JGI IMG/M metagenome (GOLD analysis project Ga0180120, IMG submission 129677) | Freshwater to marine salinity gradient microbial communities from Chesapeake Bay, USA - CPBay_Spr_31_0.2_DNA (version 2) (version 2) | ecosystem: Environmental > Aquatic > Marine > Coastal ... | reverse complement strand
TTCACTCGTCTGATACTTTTGTTAAAATGCCAGATTCAACATGGATATTATCAGATGGCACTATGGGAATGATGAGCCAGTCTTTTGCGCTAGCTCAATCCCTTGGATTAGAGGCAACTGACCTGCGGGCTGTGCCAACACCGTGGCTACGGCTCTTTCCTTCTCATGCTGCCATTCCTGGATGGCAGCTTACTCTTGGCCGTAAACCTGACTGGCTCAAGGCAGGCATATTCCCTGAACTTCTGATTACCTGCGGCACCCGAATGGCAGGCCTTTCGGTTGGAATCCGCAGGCTGACATCACAGCGGACAAAAACCATTCATATTCAGGATCCGCGCATCTCGCCGCATCATTTCGATATGCTTATTGTTACCGCTCATGATGACATGGCAGCCCTTGCCGGCACGCCCGGCTATGAGCATGTGCTCGTAAGCACAGGCTCCCTTAACAGGCTCACCCGTGATGCCATTGCAGAACAGGCAACCAGCCTGCCCACACCCTTTTCACGCCTTCATGCGCCTGTCTATGCTGTCATGATAGGGGGGCATAATAAGCGCTATAAAGCAGGCGCTGAAGCATTTGCTGGCCTTGGCCGGCAGCTCGCAGCACTTGCGAATAAAACCGGTGCCAGCCTTGCCCTCATTCCGTCACGCCGGACACCTGCCCGTCATCTCAAAAACCTAACTATTGCGCTCACCGGCCTGTCATATACGCTCTGGGATGGGCAGGACCCAAACCCTTATCCCGGCATTCTAGGTCAGGCAGATGCGGTGATTGTCACCTCAGATTCTGTTAATATGACGAGTGAGGCCGCCCTGACAGGAAAGCCGGTTATCGTGGCAACATTGCGCGAAGAAGAAGGCCGGATTGCAGATTTTCATGCACGTATGAAAGCCAATCATCATACTGTCCTGCTTGAAGAGGCGCTGGAAAATCCAGATATTCTGAGCACGCCTTTTGCTGTTCTTGATGAAATGCCGTCCCTTAGCACACAAGTAAGACAGCATTTTGGCTGGCAGGAGCCTGCGTAATAGAGGCTAACCCATATGCCGCAGATAAAACCTGTTTAACGGAATAGCCTGTCGCCTATGCCGCCCATACCCGCATAAAGGCCTGCAACCTGCTCTTCATATCCATTATAGAGCAGGGTTGGCACCCGGTCATCCGAGCCGAGCATCCGTTCGGTTGCCTGCGACCAGCGCGGGTGAGCTACCTCTGGATTAACATTTGCCCAGAACCCATATTCGTTTTTCGCCAACTGTTCCCAGAAACTTACCGGCTGCTGGTCTGTAAAAGTGAATTTCACAATCGATTTGATACCTTTAAACCCGTATTTCCACGGCAAGACACAGCGTAACGGCGCGCCATTCTGCTTTTCTAGCCCCTTGCCATACATGCCTGTTCCTAGCAAGGCGAGCTCGTTCATACCTTCTTCAATGGTAATGCCCTCAACATAGGGCCACGGATACCAAGACTGTTTCTGGCCAGGCGCAACAGATGGGTCATAAAATGTCTCCATCCTGATGTATTTTGCCCCTGATGTTGGGCGCGCCAGCGCAACAAGCTTGGAAAACGGTACGCCCGTCCACGGCACTGCCATCGCCCATGCTTCAACACAACGGTGGCGATAGAGCCGTTCTTCCTGAGAGCCAAGTTTGGTAATAAGCTCGGCTGCATCTATTTTCAGCTCTTCTTCAACCATCCCATCAATGGTAACCATCCACGGATCAGTTTCCAGTTTCTGGGCTTTGCGCCAGATTGTTTTGGATGACCCAAATTCATAAAAATTAGTATAGGTTATGGCTTCCTGCTCTGCTGTCAACGCACGGTCAAGAACATAGCTATCATTGCGGGTGGCCGGAAACCCTGTGATAGGCGCAGCAGAGGCCCGCCCCATCATAGCCGATAGCCCAGCTGTCCCTGCTGCAATACCGATCCCTGCCAGTCCTGCTGCTTTCAGCCACTCACGGCGCGACAGAAACAAGGCTTCATCGGTTGCCATATGCTGCGGCATTTCCCAGCTCTTTTTATGTTTAAGTAGCATAATATGTCACCCCTACCAGTAATGATGCATCAGGCCGTGCGGCAGGATGCCGACTAACCCTGATAACCTTTCTACGATAGATATATCAATCCTGCCTTCTGACTAGGGCAAAATATAGGCAGTTTATCGCAAAAAATATTAACGGAGCGCAGCACAGGCGCGCGCAATCCGCGTCATCGCATCATCCAGCACGTCAGTCGCAGCAGCATATGAAATACGGAAATATGGTGATAAGCCAAAAGCGACGCCCGGCACCATTGCAACACCTTCTGCTTCTAAAAAGTAGGTAACAACATCGCTATCTGTTTTTAAGACGATGCCATCTGGTGTTGCGCGCCCAATAAGCCCTGCACAAGAGGGGTATACATAAAAGGCACCAGCCGGCTTCATACAGCTAATGCCGTCAATATCATTGAGCCGGTCTGTGACCAGCGCGCGCCGCTCGTCAAAAATAGCCAATTGCGGCGCCATGAAATCCCGCGGCCCAGTAAGAGCTGCGACCGCTGCCCATTGTGCAATAGAATTCGGGTTAGACGTTGATTGTGACTGAATCTTTGCCATCGCCTTTATCAGCGGCGCAGCGCCTGCTGCATAGCCAATCCGCCAGCCTGTCATCGAATAGGATTTTGAAACACCGTTCAGGGTAAGAATGCGCGGGATAAGGTCGGGCGCAATTTCTGCCATCGTGGCAAAAACAGCACCATCATAAATCAGATATTCATAGATATCATCGCACAGCACATGCAAATGCGGATGGGCGCGCACAATATCAGCAAGCGCAATAAGCTCGTCTTTTGAATAGGCAGCCCCTGTCGGATTAGACGGGCTATTCAGGATAAGCCATTTACTTTGCGGGGTTATCGCAGCTGCTAATACGTCTGGGGTCAGCTTGAAGTTATCGTCTTCTGCACAGGGCAGAATAACAGGAACACCCAGTGCCAGCCTTACGATCTCAGGATAGGAAACCCAGTATGGCGCCGGAATAATAACTTCATCGCCGGCATTCACCGTTGCCATCAGCGCATTAAATAGCACCTGCTTGCCGCCTGTTGCGATCGTGATGTTTTCGCGCTCATAGGTAATATTATTATCAGTTGAAAATTTTGCAATCACAGCATCTTTCAGCTCTGGCACGCCATCAACAGTCGTATATTTTGTCTTGCCAGCATCCATCGCATCACAAGCTGCTTTGCGGATATGTAACGGCGTATCAAAATCAGGCTCACCGGCAGCAAGACCAATAATATTTTCTCCGGCTGCTTTTTTCTCATCCGCAATACGGGTCATCGCCATCGTTGGTGAGGGCTTAATGCGGGACAGGCGGTCAGCAATAAAATCTGTTGTCATAGTAGAAGCGTCCAGAAGCAAGAAAATCTAAAGCGATACCGGAACAGCATACCAGCGTTAAGAATGATAACCCAGCATTTTGCCGTTTGGCTGAAAAAAACAACTCTGAAATGCATCACCCCTTTGCCTTTCTTGCTCAGAGGCTTATCTTGCTCAGCATGGAAGCTCACATCGAATCACTGCTAACAGATAGAGAACAGAAACCAGCGGATTATACGCTTGTGTCTGACTTTGCCCCCAATGGCGATCAGCCAAAGGCGATTAGTGATCTTATGAGCGGGATAAAAGACGGAGACCGGGATCAGGTTCTGCTTGGGGTAACAGGGTCTGGCAAGACATTTACCATTGCCCATGTCATTGAACAGACACAGCGTCCAGCCCTTATTCTGGCGCCGAACAAGACCCTTGCTGCACAGCTCTATGGGGAAATGAAATCACTATTCCCTGATAATGCTGTAGAATATTTTGTCTCCTACTATGACTATTATCAGCCAGAAGCCTATGTGCCGCGCTCTGATCTGTTCATTGAAAAAGAATCCTCCATCAACGAGCAGATTGACCGGATGCGGCATTCTGCAACCCGCTCACTGCTTGAGCGCGATGATGTCATTATCGTTGCCTCTGTTTCTTGCATTTATGGCATTGGGTCTGTTGAGACCTACTCCACCATGACAATGCGCATCTCAGAAGGCGATGAGCTTGAACGCCAATCCTTGCTCCGCCGCTTAACCGAACTTCAATATCGCCGGAATGATGTGAATTTTGCCCGTGGGTCATTCAGAGTGCGCGGCGACAATATAGAGGTCTTTCCGGCCCACCTCGAAGATAGAGCATGGCGGATTTCTCTGTTCGGGGATGAGGTAGAAGAAATCTGGGAATTTGACCCGCTGACCGGCGAGAAAACATCACAACTGCCAAAAATTACTATTTTTGCGAATTCACATTATGTCACGCCTCGCCCAACCCTTCAGCAAGCTGTCAAATTGATTGGCAATGAGCTGACTGTTCGGCTTGATGATTTTAATGAAACAGGAAAACTTCTCGAAGCCCAGCGCCTCCAGCAACGCACGCAGTTTGATCTTGAGATGATAGAAGCGACAGGAAGCTGTAATGGTATTGAGAATTATTCCCGCTATTTATCTGGTCGTGCGCCAGGTGAACCGCCGCCGACCTTATTTGAGTATCTACCTGAAAACGCCCTGCTAATCGTTGATGAAAGCCATGTGACTGTGCCGCAAATCGGCGCAATGTATAAAGGTGACTTTGCCCGGAAATCAACCTTATCGGACTATGGCTTCCGCCTGCCCTCTTGCCTTGATAACAGGCCTTTAAAATTTGAAGAATGGGAACAGTTTCGCCCCCAGACAATTTATGTATCTGCAACCCCCGGCACATGGGAGCTAGAGCGCACAGGCGGCGTGTTTGCAGAACAGGTCGTCCGGCCAACAGGGCTTATCGACCCGGTCTGTCTTGTCAGGCCAACCGAAAGTCAGGTAGATGATATTATTGCTGAATGCCGTGATGCTGCAACTAATGGCACCCGCGTTCTGGTAACAACTCTGACCAAGAAAATGGCTGAAGCCTTAACCGAATATATGCATGAAGCGGGCATTAAAGTGCGCTATGTGCATTCAGATGTTGATACGCTGGAGCGGATTGAGATTATCCGCGATTTGCGGCTTGGCGTCTTTGATGTTCTGATAGGGATTAACTTGTTGCGTGAAGGTCTTGATATTCCGGAATGTGCTCTTGTTGGCATTCTGGATGCTGACAAGGAAGGGTATTTGCGCTCCCGTACCTCCCTTATTCAGACGATTGGCAGAGCTGCCCGTAATGCTGAAGGCAGAGTTATTCTTTATGCTGACAGAATTACAGACAGCATGCGCTATGCTTTGGATGAAACAGACAGACGCCGAGAGCGGCAGCAAAAATGGAATGAAGACCATGGCATCACCCCGCAAACAGTAAAGAAGGATATCGCTGATATTCTGAATTCTGTTTACGAGAAGGCTGACCACGTCAATGTCAAAGCTGGGGGACGGGCCTCGCATGCCGGCAAGGACATGAAAACCATCATTGCAGATATTGAAACCCAGATGCGTGATGCGGCCGCTAATCTTGAATTCGAAGAAGCGGCACGTCTGCGTGATGAGCTTCGCCGTCTAGAGGCCAAACAGCTCGGTCTAGACGCACCTGGCATGGCACCCTCTATTGCGGCAAAAGCATCAAAACGCCCTCAGCGCGCTGAAATTGATGCCCCTATTCAACCGCCATCAGGTCGCAAGCCCCGGCGCTAGCCTTATTTATCTACCGGCGCTAGCCTCGTTTATCTATTGGCAAGCCACAGACCGGGCAGGATAAGAGCAAGGCCGACAAAATGATATTGTGCGAGCACCTCACCCAATAATGTTACCGCTAGAACGGCATTATAGACAGGCGATAAGAATAAAATGGTGCCGGCACGTGTTGCGCCTAATTCTGAAACAACAACGCCGAATGACACATAGGCGCCAAGAGATGCGACAAACACAAGAATAAAGGCAACCCCGAAAATCTGCGGGGTTAGGGTCACGATATCGTGCTGAAGAAAGACTTCATAGGCGACAAATGGCAAATGCCAGATAGCACCAAAAAATGCCATGACACCGAGCCTGAGCAATGGCGGCAAGGTAGTTTTTACCTGCTTCAGCCCAACTGAATAGACCGCAAAGGCAAGCGTTCCCATCACAACCAGCAAATCACCGCCATTAAACTGTAACCCGGTAATAACTGAGACATTACCCTTGATGATGATAATCAGAACCCCAACCAGTCCTGCCGTCAGTCCGGCAAGCTGGCCAAGCTTGATTGAGGCAGAAAAAACATAAGCGCTCAGCATCAGGATAATCAGCGGGCAGACAGCATAAATCAGACCAATATTAGTCGCTGTTGTAAGTGTTCCTGCAAGATAGATAGGAGCGCCGCATAATCCCATACCCAAGCCGCCAAGAATAGCAAGGGAGAGCCATTCAGACCGAATTCCTGCTGCATGCTGTCTGACATGTGGGAACAATGTAATTGCAAGGAAAAGAGCCACAAGACCCCATCTTGTCAGTCCCATTGCGGCGGGGGGGAAAATTCCTGCCATCGCGCGCGCTGTAATCATATTGGCACAGAAAAAGACCGGCGCAATGATGATTAACGCCCAGGCTATTTTTCGGCGAAGCTGTGCTGTCAGGGATAATATAATCCTACCCTCCTATTATACCGGACAAGAGATACCCTTAGGCCTTGCCCTTACGCTTAATTCCATTAAAACAACATCGTTACGGTCTGAATATTATAATCTGAAAGTTAAAACCTGCCTGAAATCGAAAAAATTTTCCCTTACAGTCACACGCGCTCCGCCATCATCCAACGTTAGTGGCGCGCGCACTATAACCACCATTAACGCCTCACATCAAAGGTAAAACCCTATGCTCTCTTCACTACTTGTCCTGGGCGGCGGTCTTCTTCTTTTACTATGGGGGGGCTATGTCTTGCTGCCGGGCACAATATCTCTGGCACAGCATCTGCGTTTACCGGCACCTTTGATTGCTATTGGCATTATTGCAGCAGGCACCTCCATGCCAGAGCTGCTTGTATCTGTTGATGCTGCGCTGATAGGCACACCTGAGATAGCCTGGGGCAACCTGCTAGGCTCTAACATCGCAAACCTTCTTCTTGTTTTGGGGCTAGGCGCGTTGATTGTACCTATCCCCACAAAAAACACCCTTGAGCCACGCGACCAGCTTTTTGTTCTGGCTTTTACTATCGCTGCCACTGTCATTCTGTTTTTTGATCTGCTTGGCGGGGCATACCGATATGTAACAGCCAGCATTTTGATGAGTGGCTTTTTTGCTTATATGGGCCTCCAGCTCTGGTCGGCCTATCGCTTTGATGCATCAGGCGATACTGCAGGGACAGATACTGACAAGCCCCTCGCAGTCTGGCGCGCGAGCTTATATTGCATCGGCGGCGTGATAGGTCTTATCATCGGCGCTGATTTATTTGTTGAAGGCGGTGTGAGCCTCGCCAGCGCTCTTGGTCTAAGCCAGACAGTCATCGGGCTAACCATTATTGCTATCGGCACATCCTTGCCTGAAATTATTGCCGTCTTGGCAAGTATACTGCACCGACGCAATGATATTGCGTTGAGTAATATTATTGGTTCAAATATTTTTAACCTTTCGGCCATTTTAGGGATCGCAGGACTGACCGCCCCACTTCCGGCACCTGATGATATTTTAGGGTTAACCCTTCCGATCTTAATGCTGTCAACAACCCTTATTTGCTGGATTTCTTTCAAGGGAAATATCATCACTCGGGTGTGGGCAACTGTTTTTGTTGGATTTTATTTCCTATTCCTAATATCCCAAATTTAAAGGTCAGAGCCGGTTAGTTTTACACACCTTATTTATTACAATCAGCAAATTACCTTATTTGATGACAAAAGACTGAAACACATCATTTCTTTTTACTTGCTTCTGGTTAAATTATTGTAAAATATAACTATTTTTAAATTGCTGTTTTTTTAGGCAAAATCGTTCAAAGGGCAGAAATCCGCCACTATTTGCCCTAGAGCAGCAAGTCTTCCACAACTTTATCCACAGGAAGCGGGGATAAAGTTTTACCCCAGCTAAACGTCCGATTCGGAGCATGAAATTGCACCTCAGCTAAAGACCCCTTCTCTTTTTATGATAAATATGAACAGCCCCAGATAAGCCACTGTCGCGCTGACAGCTATTTATCTTCCCCATAGACCGGTCTATACTGAAACTATTGGAATTATCCCTGTTTTATTCATGGTAGTAAAAACCGTCCACCACAATGACAGACACACCAGAGACACCTGTTGAAGATGATGCTGAGCGCCCAGATTTTGCGCGTGGACTAGCATATCTGAAAAAGCAGATTAAGACATTGCCTCATCAGCCAGGCGTCTACCGGATGTTCAATGCGGCAGGTGATAGCTTGTATGTTGGCAAAGCGCGCCACCTTGCCAAACGCGTGACCAGCTACACCCAGCCCAACAGGTTATCAAGCCGGCTGATGCAGATGGTTGCCGAAACCATTCATCTTGAAATAACAGTGACAAATTCTGAGGTCGAAGCGTTACTGCTTGAATCAAACCTTATCAAGCAATTGCGTCCACGATATAATATCCTGCTAAAGGATGATAAAAGCTTTGCCTATATTCTGCTGGCTGGTGCACATGACTTCCCGCAATTGACAAAACATCGTGGCGCGCAAAAGCGGGCTGGTGATTATTATGGACCATTTGCCTCTGCAGGTGCGGTTAACCGGACAATAACATCTCTGTCTCGGGCCTTTTTATTACGAACCTGCACGGATAGTTATTTTGATGCCCGCTCACGCCCCTGCCTGCAATATCAGATTAAACGCTGCACGGCACCTTGTGTAGGGTATGTCAGTAAGGCAGCCTATAAAGAGCAGCTAAAAGCTGCCTCGGCATTTCTCTCTGGCAAATCAGATTCTGTTCAGCGTGACTATGGCCGCGCCATGCAACAATCTGCCGAAGAGCTAGATTTTGAAACGGCTGCCTTATGGCGTAACCGGATCAGAGCCCTTACCGCTATTCAGGCCAATCAAGATATCAATATGCAAGGTCTGGCAGATGCTGATATTATTGCGGTCGCGCAGGCAGGAACCCAGTTCTGTATTCAGATTTTCTTTGTGCGCGCCGGCACGAATTACGGCAACACCGCCTATTTCCCCAAACAGGCAGCAGATGCCGAAAAAGCAGATATTCTAGCCGCCTTTATCGGTCAGTTCTATGATGAACGGCATCCCCCGAAACTGCTTCTTGTCAGTGACCTTCCCGATGAAGCAGCCTTGTTATCCGAAGCTCTTTCTATCTCCGCTGGTCAGAAAATTGAGATGAGCACGCCGTCCCGCGGCGCCCGCCGTCAGCTTATGGATATGGCACGCAAGAATGCCGAAGAAGCCCTTACCCGAAAACTTGCCGAAACATCCTCACAGCATAGATTGCTGTTAGCCCTTGCAGAGGCCTTCCAGATGGATACACCTCCAAGCCGGATAGAAATCTACGATAACTCACATATTCAAGGTGCACATGCGGTTGGTGGCATGGTGGTTGCTGGGGTGGATGGGTTTATGAAATCTGCCTATCGGAAATTCAATATGAAATCAGATGGCCCCTATAAGGTAGAGGTAGGCGATGATTTTGCGATGATGCGCCAGATGATATTCCGCCGATTTGAACGCGCTTTGAAAGAAGACCCCGACCAGAATTCGTCAAACTGGCCTGACCTGCTACTTATTGATGGTGGCCGTGGTCAGCTCAATGCGGTGCGTGAGGTGATGCAAGAACTAGAACTGGATGACATCCAAATTGTAGGAATTTCAAAAGGGCCGGATAGAAATGCCGGGCGTGAGCAGTTTCATATTGAGGGGCGCGAAAGCTTTACCCTTCCGCCGCAAGATCCTGCGATGCATTATCTGCAACGTCTTCGTGATGAATCGCATCGCTACGCCATCGGCGCCCATCGCGCCCGGCGCACAAAGCAAACATTGAGCAATCCACTAGATGGTGTGCCGGGTATTGGCGCATCTCGTAAACGCGCGCTACTGACTCATTTTGGCTCAGCCCGCGCTGTGTCTCGTGCCGGCGTGCGTGATCTTCAGGCTGTTGACGGAATCTCAGACGCCATTGCTCAACGCCTCTATGACTGGTTTCATCAATCAAGTCAGTAATATTTATGCCCGATATGGCTGTTAATGCATCTGCTGACTAGACCTCAAGCCTTACTCCCGTTATTTAGAAGGCTAACAGATATACTCACACGCACGAGACCATTAGTGCCGGACAGGAGACAAGGAAGAGCGAATGAATAATCTTCCCAACATTATTACAACAATCCGGATTGCACTTGCCCCTTTTATCGCTGTTCTTATCTGGCATTCAGACAGGCCTGACTATGCGCTCTATGCGCTTATTTTATTTATCATAGCCAGCATTAGTGATTGGCTTGATGGCTATCTTGCACGCCAGATGGAAGTTATCTCACCGCTGGGGCGTATGCTTGACCCCATTGCTGACAAGCTCCTCATCGGTGCGTGCCTTATCAGCCTCGCAGCGCAGACCAATTATGATCTGCTTTTTCTGCTGCCGGCTCTTATTATTATTTTACGTGAATTTCTGGTATCAGGGCTAAGAGAACATCTTGCTGGCACAAAAATTACGCTTCCCGTCAGCTTGATGGCAAAATGGAAAACCGCTGTTCAGATGACAGCCATTGGTTGTCTTATCTCAATCGGTGTTATACCAGAATTTAACGCTATCATCAGCATGGCTGGCATTGCATTGCTCTGGCTTGCAGCATTTATGACAGCTATGACCGGCCTGTCTTATTTCAAGGCCGGCATTCCCCATCTATAGTCACTTAAGCTTTCGTGAACAGATGTTATGAAGGCGCTGAAGAGCTAGCTATTTACGAGCTCAAAATACCGCTCTACGAGCATCCGTGTAGTGTCGCCCGGCGTGAAAGAATAATCCTGAACCTGTGAGACAGGTGTTACTTCAGCTGCTGTTCCAGTAAGGAAACATTCAGTTGCCTGAGCCATTTCTTCTGGCATGATATGGCGTTCAACCACCTCTATGCCTGCATCCTTGGCAAGCCCGATGACTGTCTGACGCGTAATGCC
>Ga0180120_10001723_pt1 | contig 11149 bp, 23 predicted proteins | sample CPBDNA_3_FD_129677 | JGI IMG/M metagenome (GOLD analysis project Ga0180120, IMG submission 129677) | Freshwater to marine salinity gradient microbial communities from Chesapeake Bay, USA - CPBay_Spr_31_0.2_DNA (version 2) (version 2) | ecosystem: Environmental > Aquatic > Marine > Coastal ... | reverse complement strand
TTGTCAATAACTCGTTGCTTAAACGATAAAAAAAAACCAGTGATCCCATTACAACATCCAAAGGCATTTGTTTAAATGCTTCAGCGTTATCTGTTCCCTTGTAATCTTCTATTTGGTATTTATCTTTTTTCTGTAGTGTAACAGGTCTGTAAAGGACTGACATTGCTTTGTGCATTTGTTCCCAGTCTGATAGTGTGTTATCTAGGTCTATGTACTCTCCTAAGGTCATATCATCTAGCTTTGGTATAAAACCATAGGTAATGCCATTAAGTTCAAACGTGGGCTTTAAATCAGGCTTCTGTTCGAATACCTTGTTTAAATCTTCTATGATGTCTGTAACGTGGTTGAATCTAATAGTTGCGATGTCCTTGAGATCAAGGTTGCAGAATATCTCAACCATCTTATGAAGCAAGAAGTTAGTGTTCTGGTTATCTTCAGTGTTAAGCTTAGTAAACCTTTGATATTGCTCTAAGGGTATATCGCTTAATGAGTCTGGAACGTATAAGTCTATAATCATATTATAACAATAATAAAGTACTGGTTTTGTATAAAAAGAAAAAGGGCTACATCTCTGCAACCCTTCATCCAACATTAACTAACTAAAACTCAAATGAAACTCGTTTTGTGATTATCATATAACCAATGATAGCACTCTTCTATTTTATCTGTAAGCTTTTTTGTGTTCTGTGTGTACTCTTCTTTGCCCCACTTTTCTGTCCCTTGTATCGATAGGTAAATCTTTACCTTAGACTTTAAACCTGTCCTGACTGGCTTCTGATACACGTACATATCGTTATCCCAACAGCGTTGCATCTTTTTCCAGAGTGGTTTGTTTAATGGCTTTACATCATCCATACTAAGAACTTAAACCCTGAGTATAGCATAAACCAGAACCCTGTCATCAAAACAACAAATGCTAATGCATCTCGTTTGATGTTTTTAATATTGTCACTCTTCTGTATTCTTTTAACTTTTCTGTAATTCATAATCTTGTTTTTAAATTTATAACATTGAAGCGTTAAAGCAATCATCAGAACACCATCCTGAGTTTTCTATTGCTGCGCTGCATTCTAAACATTCGTAATTTAATTCTTCTTTTGTTGGATCAAACATAATACTTTTTTTTGTGTTTGTTTGATACAAAGATATAAACTTTTTTTAAACTACCAAATTAGTAGATGAAATACTGACCCTTGTTTGGATTTTCTAATGTGTCCATTAAAATGTAACGTGCCGCATCAATGCAGTCTGGATGTGCGCCTGATGGTTTTTGTAGTTGGTTGCCTTCTTTGTCTGTTGCCCACACATATCCTTGTAGCTCCCTCTTTAGGTTCTTACTATTGGATGTAACGTATATTTCGTTTTGATTTATTAGGTTCAAACCATACACTACTGAATCCCTTCCTTTAGATACACCTGTAATCTTATGACCATAGCCTTGAAGTTCTGCAATACTCTTTGGCTCTGCTGAATCAGCGGTTATGTTTTCGGTTATTTGTCTTTGATCTAAGAATCTACTGATGTCACTGTTAAGCATTCCTTTCTTATATAACACCTCATCAAAGATATAAGCTTCGTTCCACTTGTATAGTGATATTAAAGTTGTTGGATCAACTGAGTAGCCGAAATCCATACCGTGTCCTAATAGTCTTGCTTCGTTTGGTATCTCATCTATTTCTTTCCAGTCAGGTATACACGCACCCTCTAAGTTTCCTATCTCTCCAAGTCCGTACACTCTCCACCAGTTCTTCCAATAGGTTGAGGTTTTAGATTTGTCCCTCGCTTTCTCAATCTCTTTTACAATGTTGTCTGGTAAGCTGTCGTTATCTTTATAAGTTAAGGTAAGAAAGTCGGTGTCTTCTTTTCCTATCAGTTCCTTGTCTACCCAGAATAAAGAAGATGGATTGTAATCTAGCCAAATGTTTCCTGATGTCCTAACTACCAATTGTTGGTAAGCATCAAAAGGAACGTTATTACATTCGTTAATATAAAGGTCTGTTCTTCTTGCTCCCCTAAGCTTGTCAGGTTGATCCGTTGAAAAGAACTCTATATAACTGCCATTAGTAAAAGTGTATTTTAAGGTGCTCTTATTTAGCTGGACATCCTTATACCTATTCATACCCTTTAGAAGCCCTAAGAAGTCTTTAAAAGCACCTCTACGAAGGTGTGGGATAGATTCAGATACTACACTTATCTCTCTGCCTTTGTTTCTTATTGCATAATCTATAAGAATCAGCAGAATACAAATAGTTTTTCCTGCTGAAGTCCCACCTCTTACTATCTTAACCCTGCTATCTAATTTTTGTAACTTGTCTAACGCTATGGTACGAGTTACCTGCATTATAAGAACAAGGGTAAATCCTCATTCACATTAATGTCCCTAGTCTCTCTTGGTTTACCTAAGTAGTAATTAAGGTAAAGGGTAATCCATTTGATGTCTCCTGATTTAACACCATCAGATAAAGCCTTTAGTGCATCATCTTCTAATGGACTTAATCTTTCAACCAGTTTGATCTCTTCATCTTTAGGTTTCCTTCCTGCAAATCCTTTTGTAGAATGTCCTCCATTATTTTTTCTGCCATCCATAATTAAAATAGATTAATTAATTAATTATACTATAACAATATTAAAGTTAAGGTTTTGTTATATGTGAGATATTATAGAGCTGGTATTTTACAGTTAACTCATCACCTTTTTTTATGTCTTTTATAGCGTGTACTACTCTTGTTCTTTCAGGTTCACATTCTGTTATTTTACAATTAGGTTTGTCGCTATGGTTTATGAAACCACCTAAAGGAGTTCTAACAACTTGTCCGTTATCTAACCAGATGTGAGTAATACCAAAGCTATGTCCTAAATCAAAATTACTTTCAGCTATTAATCCTAATCCATCTATGTGGCTTTTATCTATTGTTAATCCTATTGGTAGAGGTCTATAACTCATATCTGGAACTGTGGTTTATCTGTATGTTTGTTACCGTGATGTTTTAATTGACCTAGTAGGAATTTGTATTTATGTTTAATCGTATCCTGCTTTTTTAATAAGTCATTATATTTATCACTACCGTTCTTTAATAGTTCCCTGTGTTCTAAAAGTAGTTTAGTATATTTCTCTTTGTAGTATGAATCTGGGTTTAAATATTTGTCTTTGTTTCCTACAACCTTACCTATGGTAAATCTAAGTTCTTTATAAACTTTTAGGTATTCCATTTCGTATTCTGAAATTACATTATCGAATAGTCTGATCCCGTGTAAAACAGATGCGTGATCCCTGCTTACAAGCTTTCCTATACTATCGTAAGATCTTAAGGTCAAATCCCTTGCAAGCTTAAAGTAAATGGCTCTAGCATATACCAGTTCTCTTTTCCTTGACTTTGTGTTTAGGTCTGCGTGTACGTCTAACTCTACTAGTCTTAGTATTTCTTCAATCTTCATTTCTTTGTTTTATTTATAATAATCTAACCATCCTTCCAACCAAATTTTCTTGCGAGCAGCTTCCTTTTGCTTACAGGTAACTCTCCATTTTTTTGCTTGGTAATACTCTTTTGTTTTTTCCTTATCCATCTCTTTGTTTTTCTTTAATGTTAATTATTGTGTCGTATTTGGTTTCGTGTATTGCTTTTAATATTCCAGCACATCCTTCGTATTCTTCTAGGTCTTCGTAAAGGCTTAAGGTGTCTTCTAGTTCTTCTATGGTGTACCCTTGTTCAATATCATACAAAGCCATCAAATAGAACTCGTGTATAGATTGTTTCCTTTCCTCTTCTGCAGTCATTAAAACATCCTTAATTGATTCTTAACTTGTCTGTTTATTATTCCAACAGCTGTTTCTAGTATAGTTTTTCCAGCCTCATAGTCCACCAAGTTTCTTGCTATTTTATTAATACGTTGATTTCCTTTGTAACTATAAAAATCATAGTCGTGAAATTCACAAAGCTTTTTTACTTCATTTGTTCCTGTAGATATTTGTGCTTTTCTTTCACTTAAAACATTTGGAAGATTAAAGTTAGTCCAATATAAATGTCTCCCCCTTTTGTGCGCAAGTATTAATGGATCATAATAAGGAGTAACATTTTCCACAACATATTTACCTTTAAAATGATGCTGTAATAAAAGTATTTCTTGATATAATACCATATCAGGATAAACAGGGTTTTTACCATTTACACCAAAGCCCCAAAATCTTGCTCTGCTATGCGTAGGACAAGGCGGACTACTCCAGATAAAATCAAACTCTTTGTAATTGTCTAATAAGTATTGATGTGCATCTCCAACTATCACAGTATCATTAGGAAATCGCTCTTGATACATTTTAGCTAGTTCTTGATCCCACTCTACTGCTGTAACTTCAACATCAGTTACCTCATCCCATTTATATCTGTTACCGCCCAAACAAGCGTATAAGTTAAGTATTTTCATTTATTTTTTTTGTCTTCTAATCATATAATAATCGCTTAAATAGGTTTCCATTATTGGTCTAAAATCTGAGATAGAAGATATAGCTAAATGACTTTGTTTAGCCATTGTTTCATATTGCTTAAAAAGATAATCCATAGCGTCTACATCTCTTTTGGTTTTGTTAAAAGCTACATATAACATTTCTCTAACGCAATAAGCTGCTATTTTTTTCTTTCCATATTCTTTATTTAAATATGAAAATTTATTTAAAAGGTAATCAGAAAAATTTTTATCTTTTATTTTGGCTTTACCCTCTTTAAAAGAACTCACCCCTGCGTTACTTAAACCTAAATAACAATTAACAATATTACCAACAGATATGTTGTTTTTGTTTTTTAGATATATATCGTAAATTTCTTTATAATCTTCATTAAATGGAATATACGCCTTTAAATAGTCTAAAGTATTCCAAGCCTTGTTTCCGTTGTTTAAACTGATTATAGTGTCTAGGTGTTCTTTTGGTACATCTGTATCAATCCAATCAACTATATAAACTGGCACTGTAACTTGATTCAATAAAATAGCAGTTGTAAGCCTATGATGTCCTTCTATAAGATCATTTTTTTTAGATATAACAATTGGCATCATCCATCCATAATCTAATAATTTTGTCTTAAAGTTTTCAGAATGTAATTTAATTAAATCTCTGTTTACTTTTGCTAATTTTAATTTGCTAATTGGATAATTTGAATTGAACTCACCTACTTTTAAATTTTTCATTGTTTTTGTTTTGAATTTGCCTACTCTGTTAGCTTTTCGGCTACCGCTATTTTTTTATAATACTCCTCTCATTACATATTGATCTAAATCGTGATCTTGTTCAAAGAAGTATTTGTAGTTGTCAATACCTTGATGGAATTTATTTCTTCCCCTTTCTAAAAATTCTTCACTTGTTTCAAAGATTGCAATGTCGCAGCTTCCTTTGTCAATAACTAAGAAGGTAAACTTCTCAACATTAAAGAGCTGACAGTATAACCAAGCTTGCAGGTCGTAACCGTATTTATCTGCGCTGTAACGAAAGGTATTTAAATCTTGAGATGTTTTGATGTCTATGATCTCATTGTCCTTTAAAATGTCTGCTTTACCTCTTATGGCTATGCCTTCCATCATCTCTATAGCTGGCACTTCAAACTCTGCTTTGTTTAATATTTCGAGTGCTGCTTCATTTCTGAACAGTGCGTCTGCTAATCTTTCTGATGCGTGCTTTTCTTTTGTTAAATAAACCTCACCGTGTTCTTCCTTAGCTTCTTTGTAAATCTTAGTGTTACGAGTTGAAGCATCCACAAACTTTAGTTCATCAATCTTATGCGGTTCAAGTATCATCCAGTGAAATATCTTACCAGCTATCAATGCAGGGCTTTCACTTGAAGAACCATACTTAATGACGTTGCGGTATGTCTTAGGACTTTTGATTATTGTTTTAATGCTGCTGCTACTTAAAGCGTGCTTACCTAAGTGACCATAGTAAAAGTCATCATCGTACATCTTTTCTAGTAGAGCCTCTTGCTCCCACTGTTCACCGTTTAATAGAGTAATCATATATTAGGATTTTGTTGTTGTCTAATTAATATTTCGTTTTCGCATTTTTGTCTAAAGTAATCTAATTGACTTTCATCATTTGCTAACTGAGCCAACTCTCTGGTTGTGTACTGCTGATAAAAAAAGTTTTCGTATGTCATAATGTTTTTGTTTACACAAATATAATAAACATTTTATTAACAAACAATTATTTTACTTTCTTTTTTTTGCCTTGTAACTTTTCAACCTGTATGTGTAACATCATTACAAATTGTTGAAGGTCTTTAATATCCTTCTGCATCTTAATTAATATAGTTTCTTTCATTTGTTTAGGTGTCTTAGTTTCTCTATGTATAAAGTAGCATCCATTAACTCTTCTTGTAGATGGTTTAAGAACTTATAGAATCCATCAGGGCTATCAAATAAAGTTGTGTTGTATTTATCGATTCCTACTTTACTTCTTAGATCAAACTTTTCTTTAACCATTGTAACTATTGGATCGCCTACTATTGGACTTGTAGTTGATGCGTTTTTAAAATAAGGGTTTTGTATTATTCTATCATCTTTTGATTCTTGCATCTCGTGCCATTTCTTTACACTGTCGCTCATAATCCTAGTTCTTTTTGTTTATTAAGTATTTCAATTTGCTTTTCTAGTTCTCGTATCTTGCTTTCCGCATTTTGCGCCCTTTCTATGGCTCTAATCTTATCCGACCTGTATTCGCTTACAACTTTGTTAAACATCCTTCTATCGACCTGTAAACGATTTACATAAAAGAATATGTCACAAGCAGCTCCACACGCTGCGTCTATGTCTTTGTTGTCTGGTTTTAGGTTCGCCCACTCTAAAAGCTTTTTATTTAAAAGTTCTGAGTTGTTGAAGTATTCCATCTCCAATAAGTTGTCGCTCTTTTTGTCTATCATTATTCCTTTATAATATTTCAGCATTTACTACTTCCAACATTGCAACCTCTTTTGCTATTTTGTTATTATTAGAAAAGTGAGTTGTCTTGTTATGGTATTGTATTTCCCATTTTGGATTCACAAGGTATAAATTAAATCTAAATATTCCTTTAGGTGTGGAATTAATATACATAGGTATATCTAAATTCTCATCACATTTTAAAAGCATAGCATCAAACTTTTTCTTTTCTATAAGTAAAGTATCGTAATGCTTTCCTCTACATTTAAGTTCTATTCTATGTGATGCTTCTGGACTGTAACAATCCCATCTGCTCATCTGCTTTCTAGCCTTAACTAGATCAGCATAGTAGTTTTCTCGTAGATATTCAAAAAGTTCTTTTTCATTCATACTCTCTGTAAATCCGTTCAAGTTTAGCATAAACACCATTTAAGAAACAACTGCTGCAAGATGTCATCTCTCTCCTTTCATTAAATACCCTGTTAAATATTTCTAGTATTTCGCTTTGAACTTTAGATGTAACAGTATTTTTTGGCTTAGTAAATAAGTCCGTCAAATATTTATGCTCGTCTTCTGTTAAACAATTTGGTTTCTGATAAGGAAATATGTGATTTAAAGTTTCTTTTCTTTTGTCACATCCACAATCTTCTCCTAGTGCCCACTTAGTAAGTTTGTCAATACCAGTAGCCTTAGTAATCTTTTCTACGGTATCACCTACTCCACTGCTTTTTTCTTCGTGGTTCTTAACCCACTCTTTGTACTCCTTAGTTCTTTTGTCTATTCCTTTCATAATCTTTGTTTTTAAAATCCTCGTAATCTTCTTTAAATAATTCTTTTAACTCGTCTTTGCTTTTCTTTAGTGTTTTAAATATTGATACCCAACTAATTTTGGTTTCTGATGAAATTTTCCTTATTGACATATTTGTATCTCGATAGAGTTTAAACAATGTCTTGTCATACCAGCCCCAGTTTTCAATATGATTGTCAATTAAAGAACAAAATTCCGAATAACCTATTTCCTCATCCATTTCTGAATTGTACGGTATTTGCTCGTAATTGTTTTCGTCATCAATCCTAACTTTATTAATTTTCTTTTTAGCATTATAATATTGAAAATAAAGACTGCGCAAAGTAAAAAATACATATCCTCTACTAACAACCCCATTTTGAATAATTTTTCCTTCACTTGCATACTTTTCTAAAGTTAAATACATTTCCTGAACAAAGTCTTCGGCAAGGTCAAACTCACCAAAAGAATTTATTATCTCTATCCATTCTTGATGCCTTTCAGCTACTCTTCCAAGCCATTTTGTATTTCCCATAAAATATTTAAACTTATTACTCCCATTAAAATCTGTATTGTGTAAGATCTTACCTCAATACCCCCCTCAATAAATACTTCTTTGTGATATAAACAGCCTGTGACAAATCCAACCATTGGACTTATAATAATATCAGCTTTTATTTGTTGTGCCCAAAAGGTAACCAGTGCACAAAGCAATAATAAAATAGTTGCATAAATAGCTAAAAAAGTATAAAGTTCCATATTTAAAATATTAGTTTTTCTTTAGGTTTCTTTTCGTGTAGAATATCCCTACCCATAAATTCAAAGCCTACATTGTTTCTTGACATTCTCAATTTGATCGGTTCTTCATATGGTGTGCATCTACCACCAGTTTCATTTTCTTTTACTTTTAAAACGTGTAGGTTACTATACATCCAATCAGTAGGACTTCCAGTATATCTGTGAATACATATTACATCATCAGAACGGTTTCCCCACTTACCACCTCCCTCAACACCTGCTAACCCTAAAGGCTGTGGTAGGTTTGCATACTCGTGAGCGTGTGGATGAACTCTTCTTAGTGCATCTGTTACACCGTGAGCATTTAAATAAACTGTAATGTTTTGTCTTTTAGCGAACATTCTAAATTCTGAACTTACTTGATAGTCGTATTCGTGACCTCCTACAGCTCTTAATAACTGGTGATCTTTAGCTAATGAATTGTAAGGATCAATTAAAAGTGCATCGTAATTCCAAGCTTCTTTAATTTGTGAAGCTTCCTTTAAAAGTTGTTTATAGGTGTAAAGGTCTTCAACATCTATTATCTTAAAATGCTTATCACACCACACAATAGCCTTTGCAATTTCATCTTCATCTGCTGTGTGAATAGGCATACCCATTTTAAATTCAATTATCTTGCGGACTATGCTTTGAGGTGTATTTTCTGATGACCATATTACAAATCTTAGATTGTGTTTTATTGCGTAAAGTGTAAACAGGTAACAAATGACCGTAGTCTTTCCAACATTTGCGTGCCCAATTAAAAGGTTAAAGTTTCCTTGTTTATATCTAATGTATTCGTCTATCTCTGGAATGTCAATCCCTAAGCCTTCTTTTACCCTCCCATATTTTATATCTAGTATTTTATTTTGTATTTGTTTTGCTTGTGCTATCATTTTGTTGGTTGTGAAGTTTTATAATATCCTTTCTCCTCATCTTCCATAACCCTTGGATTAGATTTGTATTCGTATCCTAAAATAGGATTTAAAGTGTAGTTCCAAAAATCACTTGGAAACGGATCACCTTCTTTTCTTTTCTTTAATATGGGCATTATATAAAATAAAAAAGGGGGCTATTAACCCCCATTAAATTAAAATGGTAAATCTACTTCTTCAGTTGTTGCTCGTTGTGGATTTTGTTGGTTATTAGTAACCTCATCCCTTTCAGCTACTTTAACTTCGCCACCTACCCAGCGGACAGCTCCATTTCCAAGACTAACTGTCTTTTCTTTGGCTTCCCTTTCTTCTTTGGTCTGAGATTGAGTTATCCAAACATTATTTCCATACTGTGATTGATTTTGCACAATCATTGTGATGTTTAAATACTGACCGTTTTTACCGTTAATAATTTTTGACTTGTCTATCATTGAGAGATTGATACTCCCTGATAAAATTGCTGTTGACTTGTTTTCCATAAATTGTGATTAAATAGTTATTATAATTGATTTTTAAATATACTCTTTTTATTTTACACCCTTGAGAGTTCATCTTGTATTTTCTTAGAAACCTTGTACTTGCCCTTAATTGCCTCAATGTCCCCACCATTTTTAAGATACTCAATGGCTTTGGTAAACTCTACCGTGTTAATGTTTAACCACTTCTTTTCTAGTTCTGATGTACCTTTACCACTTGCAGCATTTGCATCGTCATCTTCAGCCTGTAAGCCTAGCAAACTTGATAAAGTGTATCTACGTAAATAAGTAATGGCTGATCCTAGTTTCTGTGGGTCACTTACTTCTGGAATAGTTAAAAAGCTATTTACTGCGCTATTGCTTTCAATACAAATTATTCTACTTACTACCATATTATCTTCAATAGGCTGTAATAATAAAAGCTTATGTTTTAAAAGTAAAGGATTAAGTTGTTTAATAAGAGAGTTTATATCAAAATACTTTGACTTGTAAAAAGGATTACTAGCATCTTTGCTGATTGCTCCTATCTCTTGCTGAAGATTAAATAGTTTTTGGTTGATGTGTTTAATTGTTTTGTCCATTTCGTTTGTTGTTTAAAAAATAAAGTTGTTGTTTTAAGTTTTCCACTAAAGATTTATAGTGTTTTAATTCTTGGCGTAGTTCGATAACGCTTTCGATCAATTCTACTTTGTCTTGTTGTTTAAAATAATCTATCATATGAAATTGTTTTACACAAACTTACAACATTTTTTTAACAAAACAAAAAAAAAGGGTAAAAAATTAATTCTACCCCTTCTCCCCAAAACAAAAACAAAATCATATATAGTTAAATGTTATAAAAACTATACAAGCTTATTAAACCTTTCGGTATATTCTTTTATCATATCTTCTAACTCTGCATTTGTAAATTTAATAATATTTCTACTTTCTATAAGTAACTTTTTAGATAACTTATTACCAAGATATAAACTATATTTGTATTGTTCTCCATATTTAAAAACATTACATCCTACACATTGTGGCAAACAATTTCTTTCATCCCATCTGGTAGAGTAGTGTTTTCTACTTATAAAGTGACCAGCTTGAATATCCTTCCAGTGTGATTCTTTCCCACAGGTGACACAGGTACAAATTTCATTAACTGAGTTGCTTAGTCTAACCCATCTGCTAAATATAGTATCTAGCTTTTTAATTAATTTGCTTCTTGTTAGTTTTTTAGGCATCTAGGTGATGGAGTAATTCTTTTCCTAAAGTTTCATCAATACCTTTTATTTGCT
>Ga0180120_10001720_pt1 | contig 11158 bp, 10 predicted proteins | sample CPBDNA_3_FD_129677 | JGI IMG/M metagenome (GOLD analysis project Ga0180120, IMG submission 129677) | Freshwater to marine salinity gradient microbial communities from Chesapeake Bay, USA - CPBay_Spr_31_0.2_DNA (version 2) (version 2) | ecosystem: Environmental > Aquatic > Marine > Coastal ... | reverse complement strand
TTTTTTTAGACCCTGATTTTAATGATGAATATTTCACAATTAAAGAATTATATAATTCAAAACATTCTGTATGTTTTATTCGTTTATTATAATCAGGTTCACACATTCTAGAAAATAAAACAAATAATTCTTTTAAAAATGCACTTGATTTAATATGTTTTATTTTATTATAATCTATAAATAAATAAGGAATCATAATACCTAAACTAAATATATCTATCATAGAGTATAATTCTTTAGTATTTTTTTTAGTATTATTTTTTAAACTATCTTCAACAGTTTGTTTAAAATCATAACCTAATAGATTATAAATTTTAACACCTTTATCATAATGTTTTCTTTTATTCATTTTTAATAATTCAATATCTAATTCGTATTTAGGTGAATGTAAATAAATATATTCTAATGGATACCATAAATAATATCTACTATTTTCTAATTCAGATAAAGATCTATTTTTTAAATGTTTATTATCACTTAATTCAGATGATAATCCAAAATCAATATATTTAAATACATTATTATGAATAACAATATTATTAACTTTAATATCTAAATGAATTAAATTATTTTCATATAATTTATTTAATCCATAAAATAATGGTTTCATTTTAACTAATAAATTATACATTGATTTATCAATATTTTTTTTATTATTTATAACTTTTTTAACAAAATAATCTTCAAATGTATCACCACCATATAATCCAATCATCATATTATTAGTTTCATTAAACTTTTGTTCATAATATTTATCCATACATTTTAAAATATCTTTATCATAATTTTTAAGAATATTACCATATAATGGTGCTTTACAAAATTTATCATAAATTAAGGCCCAATCATTATATCCATTAATTTTTTTTACTTGATTATTGATTTTTTTTTCTTGATTAAGATATTTTTCAGATTTTTTACCATAAACTATTTTAGATATTTTATTATTATCAACAGTATCTTTAGAATTTATACAAGGTATATTCGGTTGAAATATACAAGATGAAGAACCTGTTGCTAATATTTTAGCACCTTTATTATTATTTAATTTATTATTAATAATACTATCTTCATTTCTAGTTATTAATTTACCACCCAACATATATAATATATATAATATTTTATTTGTTTATACAGATAAAATAAAATATAATAATGAAATATTATGGATAATAATAATTCAATATTCGTTCAAGCAAAAATTGAATATACAAAACAATTAGTAAATACATTAAAACCTTCTATGTATGATGGTTTAAAATCTATATATGATGATGCTAAAGAAATATACAAATCTAATTCATCTACATCATTATTATTTATATTTAGAACATTATTAGAAAAAATACCTGAATGGAATAATGAATTAATTATAAATGAAACTGATAGAATTATTGATTGTTCTAAATGTGATTGGTTAGATGAATTAGTTACTGCAGTTTATATAAGTCATACTAAAATATTAATGTCAATAGGAAATAGTAATTCTAATAAAATTAATTTAACAATACCAAAATTAATAAATTTTATACATAAATGTTATATAAATATAGCTAGAGAAATATGGAAAAATCCATTATTATTTTCTGAAGATATATCAGGATATGAATATCAAAAAAATATAAATGTTATTGAAAATATTATTTGTAATTGTATTGAAAATACTATTAGAATATCATTACCTGTTAAAGAAATACTTAAAGAACATTTAGATATAAATGATAATAAATCATCAAATAATTTAAATGAAAATAAATTATTAAATGAATTAAAAGAATTATTATTAAATAGCAAAAAAGAAGATATTGTTGAAAATAATGAAATTAAAGATGAAGAACATCCAGAAGAATCAATAACTATAAATAAAGAAGAAGATAAAGAAATTGATAATAATGATAATGATAAATGTAAAGATAATGATGAAGAAAATACATCTTTAAAACCTAAAAATGTATTTGTGAATGATAGTGATTATGAATCTCCTGATGAAGATACTATTAATCAAAAAGTTGATAATATTGAAATAAATGATATACCTGATATTAGTACAACTGATAATGTAGAAGAACCTGTATATGATAATCCAAATATTATAGAAAATCCACTAAAAGAAAATGATGAATTATATAAAAAATTAATTAAAATAAAAGATGAAAATGATTTAGATTCAATTGATCCTGAACAACCGATATTAGTAGAAAAAATTGATAGATATGAAAATGAAATTACGATACCAGATAAAAAAGAAGATAAAAAAGAAATAATAATTTCAGAACCTATATCAACTGAAGATAAATTAAAACAAGAACAAGATTTAAGAGGATATAATAAAATTCAAGATATTTTAAATAATGAAGAACAAGTTATAAATAAATCAATAGAACTACAAGATATTGATCCATTAAAAGATAATAATAAAATAGATGAAGTTAAAGATAAAAAAAATGATTTATCATATATTGAAGATGTAATAGATAATAAACATCAAAAAGAAATAGTATCAGTAGATAAGAAAGATGATGATACAGAAACTATAGATTTATTTTATAATGATTTAAAAGAATTATCAGATAAAAAAGGTTTAACTATGGAAGCAGTTGATGAAGATAAATACATTTTATTTGATGATTTATAATTAAATGATAAATATAATTAATTTTTATATTTTTTTTATATTAATATGTTATAAAAAAATGAATAATAGTATTGTAATGGACATTATTTTAAGTTTATCATTGATATTTATATATTATATTTACACTAAGTTTGATAAAGAAATTGAAGTTGTAAATACTAGACAAATGATCGCATTATTTATAATAAATATGGTAATATTAAATATAATTAAAATGTTATTTTCATGTAATATTTCACCTGTAGATAGTAAATGTTCTATACCATTTCATGATAAACCACCTTTTTAAAAATGATAATAAAATTTTTTAGGAAAATTCTTTTTCTTTGTTCTAAATTCTTTAAATATATCATTTTGAATTATATCTATAGGTAAACAGTTATTAGCATATTTTGCTATTGATACATACATATCAAAATTATCTTCTAAATAATGTAATTCTATATTATTTTTACCTAATGTAAATGAATAAATAAAATCTATAATATATTGTTTATTTTTATAATCTATATCTTTTTCATAATTAATTTCATCTAAAATAGTAATACCTAATCTACATAAATCAAAATTATAATTAGGTTTTATATAATATTCATTATTATCTTTTTTATATAAAAATGTATCAATAGGATATTTATATTGTCCGTCTGCTTCACCATATTTAGAAAAACAATCACTAAAGAATAATTTATTTTTAAATGTAAATATTGCTCTACCAAAATCTATAATTTTAAATATATATCCATATGTAGGGACTTTATAATAAATATTATTAAATTTATAATATAAATAAGTTTTATCAGTACGTTGATACATTATATTATCAATATGTAAATCATTATGAGTAAATTTAAAATGTTTTTGTAAATATGCTAATCCATATGAAACTTGAAATAAACAAGATAATATAATTTTATCATTAAAATTATATGTTAATAATTCCGATAATAATCCATCTAATTTTTCTATAAAAAATAATTGACATGGAATATTTTTTAGTACAGATATATAATCATTATCATCTTCAGAATCAGAATCCATATAGATATCCATTTTAAATTGCTCTCCTAAATTTTTATGAAACCATGCTTCTTCTTTAAAATCATCATAATCTTCTGAAATATCTAGATTATATTTTTTCATTATACCATTTAAAGATCCATAATATATTGGAAATGAAGGTAATAAATCTTTTTCAGTCAATTCAGAACATATAAATGAAAAAAAAGTATCAATATATGCTGTATTATTCATATTATTAATTTTTTCAGAAGTATTTGCATTATAGTTTGAAGGTAATAATGGATTTCTGTGAATTAAATTATTATAGTTATTTTTAATAAAATATAAAGGTTCTAATATAGGAATAATTTTACAAAATACTTCAGTATCTATTAATTTATTTTCTTTTGAATCATATATAGTAGTATTTAATAAACAATTAGAATGATAATATTTAAATTTAATAAAATCTAATAATTTATGAATATAATATCTTCTATTTAAATCTATATATTTATGTGAATTTTTAGTATTATAGATATGAAAATATAATGAATATATTGGATTATATAATTGTAAATTATTCATATTAAATAATTCAGAACATGATTTATATAAATTATTTATTATTTTTTTATTCCAAATATATTTATTTATATAAAAATCTGACATAGTTATAAAAATTATTTAGAATTATTTTATTATTTAAACTAATTATCATTATCATCAACATTATCATCATCATTATTTTTATTTATACCTAATTGAGAGGCAAATCTTTGTCCAGTAGTATTCATAAAATGAATAGCATTTTTAGCACATTTTTCATTTAAATATACATCTTTATTAGGATTTACTTGTTTATATAAAATTAATATATCTAAAATATGTTCAAATTGTTCTTGAGTTAAACTTTCAAACATAATAATATATTTAAAAATATATATGTTTTTAAATATTAAATAATTTATATTAAATAATATAATGGAAATACAATTAAAAAAATTTAATATGGAGGATATAAAACATGATAAAGTAGTAGTATTAATTGGTAAAAGAGATACAGGTAAATCATTTTTATGTAAAGATATATTATATCATCATCAAAATATTCCAGTAGGTCAAGTAATTTCAGGTACTGAAGGTGCTAATCAATTCTATAGTAAAATAGTTCCTAAATTATTTATTCATGGTGAGTTTGATACACAAATAGTTCAAAATATGATTAAAAGACAAAAAATATTAATAGATAAAATTAATGAAGGAGATGATTCAATTGATCCAAGATCATTTTTAATATTAGATGATTGTTTATATGATAATTCTTGGGCAAAAGATAAGTATATGAGATCAGTATTTATGAATGGTAGACATTATAAAATATTATTTTTATTAACTATGCAGTTTGCATTAGGTATTCCACCTAATTTAAGAACAAATATAGATTATGTATTTATTTTAAGAGAAAATTATGTAAGTAATAGAAAAAGATTATATGAACATTATGCTGGTATGTTTCCATCATTTGAGATGTTTTGTCAAATAATGGATCAATGTACTGAAAATTATGAATGTTTAGTTATAAATAATAATGCTAAATCTAATAAATTAACAGATCAAGTATTTTGGTATAAAGCAGCACCACATGATGACTTTAAAATAGGAGCACCATCATTTTGGGAATATTCTAATAAAAATATATTAAAAGAAGGAGAAAATGAACAATTAAATTCTGGTTATAAAAATAAAGTATTAGTTAAAAAAAATGATTTATATTAAATTTCTTGATAACCAGGTTTTAAAGTTCCATCACAATGTTTAATGGCTGGATAACCTTTAACTTCAGCAGGACAAGCATCTTTATCTTTAGAACAATCAATATATGTATGATCTATACCTTTATCTTCTAAATATTTTTTTTGTTTTTTAGTCCATCCGCACCAATCAGCACCATATACAATAGGTTTACAACTATTTGAATTATTATTAACATTTTTATTAACATTTTTATTAACATTAGTATTAACATTTCTTCTACCTGCAGCATTATTATTATTCATATTACCTTTAGTGAATTGAGATGGACCATCACCTGGAATATAATTTACAACATCTTTAAGATTAGTCAATCCAAAACTTTTAAGAGTTGAATAATCACCTTGTAATGTTTTAGGTACTTCTCTACCATATGGACCATTAGCACTTACATATAAATGTTCACCTTCTAAATAACCTGTAAGTTGAGATGAATCAGAACCTCCTAAAGCATTAACACTTGATAAATCACAACTACTTCTAGCACTATTAGTTGGATTACTAGCGGGATCATCTGATACTTTTCCGCATGTACTAGGACCAGTTCTACTTGATTTACTATTAGAATGGTTTTCACAACTATTACCTTCAATTAATTTACTGAACATTTTTGTATTACAATCAACTAATATAAATCCAACTAAAACTAGTAAAAAAAGTAATATAAAGTTTTTATTTTTTGTTACACTTTCTATACTTTTTAAAAATTTTGCCATTTTATAATATATTATATATATTTTTTTTAGATTAATTATAAAATATTTTAATAAATTATAAAATATTTTAATAAATTAAATCTTTTAATTTCCAATATTCATATTTACCATTAATAAATCTTTTTAAAATAAATGGAATTTTTTTATCATTTAATTCTTCTAATGCAATATCATAAATATTATCATATTTACTATAATCTTTAATTAATGGTGTACATCCTGACTCTAATTGTTCACATCTTTTAGATAATATTTTAGTTTTTTCATATTTACTTAATACTTTAGAACTTTTATTTTCTTTCATTAAAATATTATAATTTTTATTAAATACATTAATATCTTCTATATTTTCTTTAATATTTTCTTCTATATTTAAAATATCTTCTTCTTCACCTGATTCTATTAAAACTTCAGGATCATCTTCTGTGAAATCTGGTGGATCAATAATATCATCATCATCCATTTTTATTATAATATAAAAAATATATTTAAATAAATTCAAATTTATATTTATTTATTTATTTGTCCATTTTTGTGAACAATAATTACATGAATATAAATATAATAATTTTTCTTTATCGTATTTAATATATATAATATCTGATAATTTATTTTCAGTAATAGATATACATTGATTATTTGGACATTTAATATTTTTATTTTGAATATGAGGTAATGTTAAATCATAATTAATAAATTTATTTGAATTTATACTTTCTTCTAGATCTAAAGTAAAATTTTGATCATATATTAATTTTTCATTATAATCTACTTTATTATTACATGATTTACAGTATAAATGTAATTTAGATTGTTCTTTATCTAAATATATATACATACTATTATTACAATTATCACAAAATTGATTTTCCATTATATTATTATTATTATAAATTATTTATTAAGTATATTTCAAATTTATATTATAAAGTTATATTAACTTTATTACAAAATTCTTTAAAATTATTTTCTAATTCATCATATTTAACTATATAATTAATTCCATAAATAGATATTATTACTTTTTTAGTTTCAATATCTTTATATTTTTCAATATTATTATAAATATTTAAATAATTATCATTAAAATTTTTATAAATAATATCTTTAAATATTTCAAAATTATTAGGAATATCTAAATAATTTTTAATTATTAATGAATTAATATTCTCAAAAAATATTACATCATTATAATTATTTATAATATCTACTTGATGTTTATTTTTTTTATTAAATCCTGGTTCATTTAATAATGGATCACAATCTAATATTGATTGAATCGATAATAATACTGTAGATATATCCATAATAGTAGTCCATTGTGGTCCAGACCATGTACCTAATATAGATAAACATACTTTACCAAAACCTGATTTATGATGTTTTACATATAAATTAGGATGTATTCTTACATTACCTCTAGATACATATGAAACATCTGGTGGTGAATATGGATAATTTTTAGGAAAATTTATATTAAAAAATAAATAGCCTCCTTCATATAATGTATTTTTAGGTCCGATAATCATTGCATGTGCTTCTAACATATTACTTTCATTAAATTCAATATATATACCTTGTTCATTTAGTTTATAATATTCGATAGATTTTAAATCTTTATTTATTATTCTCTTGATTGATTTACTCATAATTATAATTATTTATCTAATATAATGCTTAAATATTATTTAAATTTGAATTTTAAAATAAATATTTTTAAACATATATAAAAATAAATTTAATAAAAAAATATATATATAAAATTTATTAATGAACGAATTATCTAATTTCCTATCAAATAAGAGAAAAAATAATGGTGATGAACCTACTCATATTGTATATGATAGTGATTCCAGTCTTAAAGGTTCATATATTATAGAATCGAATGATTTAAATAATTTATTTGATATTGTAGAAAATTTAAGGAACAATGGATTAAATGTTTCTTTATTAGAAAGATTAAATAATATTTGTCCTCTTGTTATTGATTTAGATTTTAAGTATAAAGATAATGTTAATACGAGACAATATACAGATGATTTTATTAAAAATTTATCTATATATTTATTTAAAAAAATTAATCAATTTTATGATTTAAGTTCTGATAGTCAATCTAATATATGGGTTATGGAAAAACCTAATATATCTGACTGTGATAAACCACAATATCCTAAAAAAGATGGTATACATCTTATATTCCCTGATATTATAGCTGAAAAAAACACTTATATTAAATTAATGGAAAGTATTGTAGAAGATAAAGATATAGTTAATAAAATATTCAAAGATTATAGTATTTCAGTACCATCTAATGATGTAAAAGAAATATTTGATACTCATATATATAAACCTGGTAATTGGTTCATATATGGTTCTGGTAAACCAGGTGATATCATATATGAATTAACTCATATTTATAAAATTAATGAATCTAATGTTGAAGAAACACCTATAGATATTTATTTAGAAAATCCTAGAGAAATACTTAATAAATGTAGTGTTCGTATGAATAATAATATTAATGTTGTTTATAAAGGTCCTGAAATACTTAAAAAGAAAACACCTATAAGAAATGTAAATTCTCAAATAGATTTAAGTGAAATTGAAAATATGGAAAATGTAATTAGACTTAAAAAAGAAGATTTAGATTTTGCTAAAAAATTATGTAATATTCTTTCACAAGATAGAGCATCAGATTGTAAAACTTGGATTGATGTTGGTTATTGTTTACATAGTATTGCACCTAATCATTTATTAAATTCATGGATTAATTTCAGTAAAAAATGGATTGGATATTGTAATTCAGAAGAATGTGAAAGACAATGGGAATATATGAATACTACAAATAATCCTCAATATACATTAGGAACTCTAATATTTTGGGCAAAACAAGATAATCCAGAAGAATTTAGTAAAATTCAAAAAGATTCTTTACAAAAATTAGTAGATAGATCACTAATTGGTGAAAAAACATGTGGTGCTCATACAGATGTTGCTAATATTGTTTATAATTATTATAAAAATCTATATGTTTGTAGTGGATTAAAAGAAAATTCTTGGTTTTACTTTAATGAATTAACAGGTAGATGGAAAGAAACAGAACAAGGACATATATTACGTATGAAATTATCTACAGATATCATTGATATTTATTCACATTATAGTGAAATTTATAAGGATAAAAGAGGACCTGACCCTGAATCAGAAACATATGAAATATATGATAGAAAACATACAAATTGTATGAAAGTTATGATTAAATTAAAAGATTATACTTATAAAGATAAAATTATGAAAGAATGTAAAGATAAATTTTATGACGGTGAATTTATGGATAAATTAAATAGCAAAAAAAATCTTATTGGTTTTGATAATGGTGTTATTGATTTAAAATATGAAAGTATGGACCATAATAATGATATTAAAAAAGAAACTATATTTAGACAAGGAAGACCTGATGATTATGTTAGTTTATCTGTAGGATATTCATTACCTATAGATAAATCAGATATGCCTGTTAATATTGATAAAATTAAAGATAATATTATTCATATCAATGATTATGAATCATTAAATGAAGATTTAGATGATTTTATAGAAAAAGTATTACCTAATCAAGAAGTCCGTGATTATACTCTAAGATTCTTATCTAGTTGTTTAAGTGGTGAAGTTAGAGAAGAAAAGTTCTACTTTTGGACTGGTTCAGGCGCTAATGGTAAATCTAAAATTACTGATTTAATTACTTCTACATTAGGTGGATATTCTAAAACAATGGATGTAGCATTCTTAACTACTAAAAGAGGTAGTTCCTCTAGTGCTTCACCTGAATTAGAAGCAATTCGTTATGCTCGATTTGTATCTATGTCAGAACCTGAGAGAGATGATCAAATATATGTTGGTAAATTAAAACAGATCACTGGTGGAGATACAATGACTAGTAGAGGTTTATTTAAAGATACTACTGAATTTAAACCTCAATTTAAATTAATGCTTATGTGTAATGAACTTCCTAAATTAGCTGGTAATGATGGTGGTGTTCATAGACGTATTGAAGTTGTTGATTTTATCTCTAAATTTACTGATAATCCAAGACCATCTGCTAATAATCCACATCAATATAAAGCTGATTTAGAACTTGGTACTAAACTTAAAAAATGGAATATCTTATTTATGATTAAATTATTAGATTATTATAAATTATATAATAAAGAAGGTACTAAAGCACCATCATCTGTAACTGAAGCAACTAAAGTTTATATTACTGAAAATGATGTAATTCAAAAATGGATTTCTAATGCATTAGAAGAAAATGATGACCCTACTCCATTAGATGATTTAATGGATAATCTTAAATCATGGTGCGAAGATGAAGGTTATGATTATAAAAAAATTCAAAAACAAGAAGTTAAAAAAGTATTAATTAAAGAACAAGAAAAAACTTGTTATGGACCACCTGTATTCGGTAAAGTATTAGCAGATAATGCTCCAAATGGTACTAGCAGAGCACCTAAATTTAATTACAAGAGTATTGAAGATTAGTAAAATGTTCTCTAGTTACATTATAACCCATTTCTAACATTATATTTTTTTGTTCAGTTGATATATTAAAATTACTTGCATGTATATTTAATAAATTTGTATTAACTATTATAATTCTATAATTTTTTTTTAATAATATATCTGGATCATACATATTCCAACCTTTTAAAACAAAATCATAAATATTATTTATTTTTCTATTTTGTTCTCTTTTAATTATATAAATACATAAATAATTTTTTGAATTATTTGTTTCTAATGGACAATTACCACTTAATCCACCATCTAAATATAAATCTTCTTTATATTTAATTGGTTTTAATAATAAAGGTATTGCTGTAGTCATTTGTAATAATTTTAATATATTCATTTTTGGATTATTTATATGATCTATATATTCTATACTATCTTTTGATACATTTACTACTTTAACAATTATATGTTTTCCTGT
>Ga0180120_10001719_pt1 | contig 11161 bp, 10 predicted proteins | sample CPBDNA_3_FD_129677 | JGI IMG/M metagenome (GOLD analysis project Ga0180120, IMG submission 129677) | Freshwater to marine salinity gradient microbial communities from Chesapeake Bay, USA - CPBay_Spr_31_0.2_DNA (version 2) (version 2) | ecosystem: Environmental > Aquatic > Marine > Coastal ... | reverse complement strand
GTTGAGACCGTTTGCATTCGCCGCATTCGCGACCGCGGTTCCTATATTATGGAACAGAGATCCCGGATTGGACGTCGCAATTCCAACGTTCTGCGCAGATGCGGTCCCCCCCACGAGCGCGGCTACACTAAAGGCGGCGGCTGTAAATAAAAATTTCATCAGTAATCCTCCCAGATTGTCTTCGGTTTGCCGAAGTAAACTCGTAAAATCCCACAATGTGAGATTATTTACCAATTTACTTGAATTTTGCGATCCGACAAGGCCTAATAAATTTATTCAGGCGCAAGGGATACGACATGGACCAAAGTCACGAACAAACGGGTGCGGAGTCGTTGCTGGACGGGCTGTCGCTTTCCGGCATCCAATATATGTTTGCAAATGCTGGTACGGATTTTCCACCGATCATCGAAGCTCTTGCGCGGCGTGATCCATCTGCCGCGCCAGTCGCATTGACGATACCACATGAAACCGCCGCCGTCGCGATGGCACATGGCGCTTATTTGGTCACAGGTCGCGCCCAGGCGGTGATGGTGCATGTGAATGTGGGGCTCGCCAATTCCGTGATGGGTGTGATCAACGCGGCGTCTGACAATATACCGATGCTGGTCATGTCAGGTCGCACACCGATTTCAGAGCGCGGCCGCAAGGGCGCGCGAATGACGCCTATCCAATATGGTCAAGAGATGTTTGACCAGACGTCTCTCGTTCGGGATTTGGTGAAATATAGTTACGAAATGCGCTATCCTGAGCAGGGAAAACAACTTGTTATGCGAGCCATGTCATTGGCAACCTCTGAGCCTCAAGGCCCCGTTTACCTCTCACTCCCGAAAGAACCTTTGTCCGAAATAGTGCCAGAAATCACGCAAACGCATCATCCGATGCCACCCTCTGCGACCAAGATCTTGCCCGATCCAGAGGCCATCATCAAACTTGCGCGTCTTCTTGAAACGGCCTCGAACCCCGTGATCATTTGCCAGCGCGGTGACACTGAAGGGCGTCTTTCGAGGGCGCTTTCAACCCTTGCAGCGAAACATGGGATTGCGGTGTTTGAACCTTTTTTGCTGCGCAATGTCCTGCCGTCAAACGATCCGGCTTTGCAGGGCTATCATGCCAGCGGGCCAAGTGATGCCGACCTTATTATCGTCCTTGATAGTGATACACCATGGATTGAGGCAACCAATGCCCCAGGTCCAGAAACCATTGTCGTACACATTGGCCCGGATCCTCATTTCGCGCGTATGCCAGTGCGTGGATTTAGGACCGATCTTGCCATTTCGTCAGATTCTGTCGAGGCGATTCTCGCAGTTGACCGCGCGGCGCGGGCACCGTCGGCAGCCGGACAGCGCAGCAAAGCTCTTGCGCAATCGGCAACGCAGAGGCGGGACGCGGCCCAAGTCAAAGCCAAGGCAGGCGATACAAATCCAATGAGCGCTGAATGGATCAGCCACTGCGTGTCTGAGATTATGGACGAGGAGGCCGTTGCATTTTCTGAATTGGGCCTATTGCCCGCATATATGACACTGAAGGGGCCGAACAGGCTGTTCAATAACGTCCACGCAGGAGGGCTGGGCTGGGCGATGCCTGCCGCGCTTGGCGCGCAATTGATGCGACCGGACCGGCTGACAATCGCATGTATGGGTGATGGCAGTTATATGTTCGCCAATCCCGTGGCTTGCCACCAAATCGCAGAGGCTTTGCGCCTGCCCATTCTCACGATCATCAAGAATAATGCAATGTGGAATGCTGTGCGCCGGTCTGTGGTGAATGGCTATCCTGACGGTTCGGCTGCGATGTCAAACACCGTTCCTTTGACTTCGCTTGAACCGCTTCCAGACTTCGCCGCCATCGCGCGCGCGTCACGGGCGCATGCCGAACGGATCGAAGATGGGCGCGAGCTGCCGGCGGCGCTCCAACGTGCAGTTGGCATCATAAGAACCGAAAAGCGCCAGGTACTGCTTGATCTACGCTGTGCCGTCTCAGACATGCATTAACCACATTGCAGGAGGATGCCAGCCTGTGTGGGGGTGCTGCGGCCGTGTGAGCTGCCTGGGCCTTTGGTTTTGTCCTAGTCTTTTGGCTTCTTGCTGAAATCTGCGACTTCGTCAAAAGAGACCCCCATCTGATCCCCAATTTTCTTGAGCAGAGGCAATTGGACGGCCATATCCATGATGGAGTCCATCGCCAGCCCGACCGGATCACTTTTTCCACCAGAGCTCACCCCATGACCCATGCCAGAGATATGATTCACGTTGATAGACTTTATCTTCTCTGCTGGCTTCACCATTTCAGTGATGATTTTGGGCATGGCGTTGAGCCGGCTTTTCTCCAGCTCCATCGCGATCATATTGTCAGACCGGGCATTTTCTGCCTCAATATGCGCGCGATTGGCTTCCGATTGGGCAATCTGTGCGGCTTTTTCTGCGGCCGCCAACTCGCGAATGGCCGCCGCTTTATCTTTTGCTGTGGATTTCTCATTTTCCGCGGCAATCGATGCGCGCAGCGCCGTATTTGCGGCTTCAGATTGTGCCGATAGTTTCGCCAATTCAGCCCGGCGATTGGCCTCGGCGATGGCGCGGGTTGTGCCAATCGTTTCATGGGCTTTGACCGCCTCTGCACGGGCGAGATCCGCCGAGGCCTGCGCTTTGCTTTCTTCAGTGCTTTTGGCAGAAACGGCGATTTTACTCTCTTGCTCGGCGATCAGGATATCGCGTTCCCGTTCGACCTCAGCTTTTTGAATGAATGTCTCCATTTGGATTTTTGCTTCACTTGAGGCCCGCTCACTTTCGGCCTTTTGCCGTGCGATTTCAGAAATTTGTGCCGCAGCGAGGGTTTCAATCTCTTGTTGTTGCGCGATTTGCGCCCGGCGTTCTTCGAGATCAATCTCCAGGCTCTTGCGTGAGGCTTCCATCGCTGCACGGCGAACAGAGACTTCGCTATCGGCATGGATTTCGGCGCGTTCTTTCTTCGATTTGGCAATCACCTCAGCAAGTTTGCGCATGCCTACGGCGTTGAAAGCATTATTTTCATCAAGCGCGGAGAAGGGAGTTTGATCCAGGCCAGTTAGGGACACACTGTCCAATTGCAACCCGTAACGCGCCAAAGTGTCTTTCAACCCGTCGCGCACATCGGCCACAAATTGGGCGCGATTTTTCGTGCAATTCATCCATGGTCATTCGCGCTGCGACAGAGCGGAGCGCGTCAACCATCATGCCATCAATCAGATTGCGAAGCTCATCGCGTTGGAATGTGCGTTTTCCTAAGGTTTGCGCGGCGCGTGTGATCGCATCGGCATTGGGGGATACGGACACATAAAACTCCGCGCCGACATCGACCCGCAAACGATCTTGCGTAATCAATGAGGCCTCCCCATGACGGCTGACGTCCAGGCGCAGGGTTTGCATATTGATGCGGCTGATTTCGTGAAAATAGGGGATTGCAATGACCCCGCCATCAATCACAACGCGCCGACCACCGATCCCGGTTCGCAGGAGGGCCACTTCATTTGTGGCACGGTCATACCACCATGCTGCAAGGGCAATGAAAACGGCCACACAGATGACCACGAGAATTATCCAGCCTAAGAAACTCATATTCTCTCTCCTTATAAACTATGCTTATTGCACAGAATGTTTGACGCCATGCCGCCGTCTGTCGGGATATTTGTCCCGCGAATCCAGCTGGTCATGTCACTTAACAAAAACATAATCACGGGCGCGATGTCTTCCGCGCGGCCCGGGCGGTCCATGATCCGACGATCCTCCTCCGCCCGGGCTCCCAGGGTTTGGAGGAAATCATCAAGAATTGGAGTATCAACGGGGCCGGGGCTGACGCAATTCATGCGGATGCCCCTGTCTCGCCAGGTCCATCGGTTTTGCATGGTCCAAGCGATAAGCGCTTCTTTCGAAAAGAAATAGCTTCGCCCGCCGTCAGATGTGACGTTCCATTGCGCGATGAATGCGTCAAGATTGTAGAAATCTAAATGCTCGGCGGCTTTGATCGCATCGACAGAGTCGGGCCAGCCCATCCCGGCGAGTGAGGCGACATTCACAATGCTGGCACCCTCCGCGAGTTTTGGGATGAGCCCATAAGTTAAGCGTTTCAAACCAACGAGGTTCACCCGAAGCAGCAGGTCTGCAGTCTTGGTGGGAGGCAGGCCGGCATTATTGACCAACCCGTCAATCCTATCGGGTAAGACATCAATAAGCGCGTCGATTGCGCGGGGGTCGGACAGATCTGCGCGATAGAATTCTTCAACATGGTCGAAGTTTTTGGTCATATCTATCCCGAGCACCTCTGCCCCTTGCTCCGTTAAACGGCGCGCTGTCTCCCAACCAATGCCAGAAGAGGAGCCCGTGACGACAATGCGTTTTCCTTTGACTAAATCGCGCATGATTAAAACACAGGTGGGAAGGGTTTTTGACCACGGTCTAGGGTGATCCATCGCGTTTCAGAAAAGCTTTCTAACGACCATCGCCCGCCATAGCGGCCTAATCCGCTTGCCTTTGTGCCACCAAAGGGGGCGTGGGCTTCATCGTTGATCGGTGCGCAATTGACATGGCACATGCCCGTCTCGAGGCTCTGCGCCATGTCTATCGCGCGATGTTCATTTCTTGTGATGATCCCACAGGAGAGACCGTATTCGGTATCATTGTTCATCGCGATTGCCTCTGCATCTGTGTGAAAGCGGCTGACGATTGCAACGGGACCAAAGGTTTCATCCCGCCAAATATCCATGCTTGGATTTACATGAGTCAAAATTGTAGGTTCAACAAAGCGGCCATTCACAGTGCCACCCAGCGCAAGTTTCGCGCCTTTGGCCAGGGCATCTTGCAATTGAGATTTCACATGCTCTGCCTGACGATCATTGATCAAGGGTCCGATAACGTTCGATTTATCGGCAACATTGCCAGTTTTCAATTTGGCCGCGCGGGCCACAAACCCTTGCATAAAACTGTCATAGACGCTGTCTTGGACCAATATTTTTTCCACACTCATACACACCTGGCCCTGATGCATAAAGGCGCCAAAACTTGCAGCGGATGTCGCTCTGTCCATATCCGCATCATCCAAGACAATGAGGCTGTCTTTACCTCCGAGCTCGATGCAGGCTTTTTTCAAATGCGCGCCACATTTGGCGGCAATGCGCCTGCCAACGGCGGTTGAGCCTGTAAATGCCACACCCTTCACCGTCGGATTATCGACCATTTCATCGCCCACCGATGCCACGTTATCGCGTGAGCAGGTAATGACGTTGAACACTCCGGGGGGCAGTCCCACTTCTTCCATAACCTCAGCGAAGAAAATGCCGCCCATATAGGGTGTCTCTTCCGAAGGCTTGAGAACGATGGTATTGCCCATGGCCATTGCGAAAGAAAACGGACGTGCGGCCAAAATACCTGGAACATTCCAAGGACTTATGACCCCGATGACCCCCATAGGGGTTCTGATTGCTTGGCTGACTTTACCGTTTAACGAAGGCAGGATCTCTCCAATTGGAGCATAGCACAAAGCGGCTGCGGCCTTGAATATCTCCGGCATGGCCTTGGTCTCATAAATGCCCTTGCCATACCAGCCGCCACCTTCAAATTGGGCGGCGTTGACAAATTGATCTGCCTTGCGTTCGATCGCCGCCGCGATTTTCAACATATATTCAGCGCGCTCTTGAAATTTCAGAGCTGACCATGCGGGGAAGGCTTGCTGGGCCGCGTCAATCGCCTGCTTGGTTTCCGTTACTGAGGCATTGGGCACCCGCGCCCAAACCTGACCGTCGGACGGATTGAGATCGTCAAAATGACCGCTCGTTTGTTGCCATTGCCCATTGATGAAGAGGCCTTTTATATTTTCGGCCGTGTGGGTGCTATCGAGCATGTTACTCCCTTTCAAATTGGCCCGATGGACGTCTGCGAAAGACTTCGACGTGCGGGCGCTTGTAAATTTCAACCACAGGCGGAGGTGGGCCGTCTTCGTGTGGCACGGGCTGTGGCGATGGAGAGGCGACGTAGGTCGGGCGCGAGGCCGGCCTCTGACGGCGAGCGGCGGCGGCGGCGGATTCTATATCTTTCAACACGGACTCCAGGCGCGATTGCGCCACCTTTTCTGCCTGCTTAACACTGCTGCTTGACGGAGAGGTCAAGGCCCGCGTCGATGCTTCGCTGGCTGAAGAAATGAGATCCTCAATCGAGCCTCCAATCAGCTGTTCGGCGCTCCTGCGCGGCAAAGCCGGGCCTGGGGTAAAGCGCGGCTCCACAGGCTGCGTCTCAATCGTCTGAGGCGGCGGCTGATTGCGCGTAGTGTTGTTAGCCCCTAAAAATGCCTTTTGAACTGAGGGATCGGAGCGCAACTGCGCCGCGCTGTCTTCGCGTGTGATACGGGTGTTTTCCAGTAGATATCCGCGATCGGCGATGGCCAAACTTTGTTTGGCATTCTGTTCAACCAGCAAAACGCCAATGCCCAGATCTTTGACGACAGCAAGGTTTTGGAACAATTCCCGGCACAATAGCGGAGATAGGCCCAATGAGGGTTCATCCAGCATTAATATATCCGGCGCTGACATCATTGCACGGCCGATAGCCACCATCTGCTGTTCGCCACCAGACATGGTACGCGCGATTTGAGTTTGCCGTTCAATCAATTTGGGAAAGAGATTTAAGACACGCTCAAGATTTTGCCCCTCATCGGCGCGGGCGCGGGCGGAATAGGCGCCGAGTAGCAAATTTTCCTTGACCGTCAAATCGCCAAATATTGCCCGCCCTTCTGGCACCAGCGCCACGCCTTGCTCAACAATTTGATCTGAGTTGAGCGCGGTAAGCGATGCGCCATTCAGCATCACTTGGCCGGAAACTCGGCCTTCGCATATTCCGGCAATAGCTCTGAGCAGAGTTGATTTCCCGGCCCCATTGGCCCCCAAAATGACCACAATTTCACCGGGTCCAACGCTGAGTGACACTTCATTTAAAGCTGGATGTTGCCCATAGGCCGCGCTGAGCCCTCGCACGTCAAGCATTGTCATCTCCCAGATAGGCTTTAATGACTTCTTTATCGGACAGGACTTCTTCGGGTGTGCCTTCGGCTATTTTGGTCCCGGAAGACATGACCACACAACGGTCGCACAGCGATCTGATGGCATCCATTACGTGTTCGACCATCACGACAGTTCTCCCCTCATCACGCAAATCATGAATAAGTTGGATTCCAGTTTCCAATTCCGTTGGGTTGAGACCAGCGAGCCATTCATCCAAAAGGAGAACTTCGGGTTCCCCGGCCAATACGCGCGCCAGTTCAACACGCTTTTGATCAATATATGTGAGCGTAGAAATGGGCGCATGGCTTTGCCCCTCTAGGCCGACGCGCTCCAGCATCTCCAAGGCGAATTGATCTGCATCGCGACCCCAGCGGCGTTTATGCCCAAACACCGCCCCGGCTTTGACATTTTCTAAAACAGTAAGGCCCGGCAAAAGGCGTACCAGTTGAAAGGTGCGTCCGATCCCTTCACGGCAAATGTGTTGCGGTGGCAGATTAGAGATCTGGCGCCCGTGCAAAGAAATCCCCCCCTCGCTTGGGGTGTAGACGCCAGAAATCAAATTCATCATTGTGGTTTTGCCAGAGCCATTCGGGCCAATCACCCCAACCATCTCCTGCGCGGCTACATGAAAAGACATTTTCGAGACAGCCACCAGCCCATCGAAGCGTTTGGTCACGCCTTGCACAGAGAGCACAGATTGAGTCTTGTGTCTCATTTCAAAGTCCTCGACCAGATGCGCAATTGTTCAAGCCGTCCAACCACGCCATGGGGAAGGAAATACACAATCACCAAAAAGGCAATGCCCAGCACCAATATGGATTGGTTGGGAAAGTTCGTGTCGACCCAGTTCCAAATCAGCAAGAAGGGGATGACCCCGACAACTGGCCCCCAAAGCCGGCCTGCGCCGCCCAAAAGTGCCATGATCACCACAAAGAAGCTCAATTGTGGTGAGAAGACTTGGTTGGGCTCAATATAGCTCCAGCGTGGGGCAATGATGGCGCCGACAAGCGCAGCGAAAAATCCGGTCGTGGTGAATAGGATCACCTTGACCGTAGCTGTATCTATGCCGACATGCCGCGCCACAGTTTCATCACCGCCAATAATTCGAAGTGCAAAACCCAGCCGAGATCGGCTGATGATCCAGCCTAAAAGATAGACCGCCACGGCAACACCCAGCAGCATCCAATAGAGATGTTTGTCGGTGAAATCGGTAAAGACATAAAGACCCCGTGATCCCAAAAAGTTATTTTGGATCCAGGAGACCAAATTGCGGATCATTTCTGCCAAGCCCAAGGTGAAGATGACAAAGTAGACGCCGGAGAGGCGGAGCGTGGCGAGCCCAATCAACGCCGCTAAAACCGCCCCAACACAGGCCGACAAAGCCGCCATGGACCAAAAACTGGCCTCATAGTCACTCATGCCTGAGCCCACCAAAAAACCGCCAATGCCGAAAAAAGCGGCTGTTGCGAGGCTGATGTAATGTGTTGGCCCGGAAAAGAGGACCCAGGATGTGGCCAGCGCGACATACATCATGACATCAACGCCAATGCCCAGCCAATAAATATCCACAACTAAGGGCCAAAGCGCTGCTAAAAACGCAAGGATTGCTGCAATGATCAATTCTTGAACAGTTGAGGCTTTCATGTGTTGCGCCTTCCAAACAGGCCCTGCGGGCGAAACAGTAAGATCAAAACGAAGATGAAGTAAGCAGCAGCTAAGGTCAGGCCAGGGTCGACCAATGTGGCCACGGTGGTTTCTACAATTCCGAGAATAATGGCCGCAATGATCGCACCGCGAATTTCGCCGACGCCGCCCATGATAACGATGATCAGCGCCTTAAGCGTGAACACCACACCGATGGATGCATCCAGCGTGATAAAGGTCGAAATCAGGGCGCCACCGACGGCCGTTATCGCTCCACCTATGGCGAAGGCGACGGCCGATAGTCTTGGCACATTGATGCCCACCAGTCCTGCCGCTTCGGTCGACACAGAGACGGCGCGAACCGCAACGCCGGAGCGTGTTTTATTGAGCCACAGATACAGCACAAGGGCGATCAATGTGGCGATTAAAAACGCCACCAATCGGCTCAATGAGGTTGTTGACCCGAGAATTTGGATGGGCTCGCTGAGATATTTATAGGCGAAAAAGCCACCCTCTATGGAAGTCATTATGCCAATCAAGATGAAGGACATGCCGAAGGTTGCCAGAATGCTATCCACTTCGAGCGCTCCCCTAGATTTGGAGCGGCGCACCAGGGGAGCCAATAAAAGGTTATAAATTAAAAGGTTCCCAATGAAACTGATGGGTATCACGATCAAAATCGTCAAAAGCGGGCTAATCTGGCTTGATGTGTAAAGCCAAAATGCGGCCAATGAGCCAAAGACCAAAACCTCGCCATTTGCGAGATTCATAATGCGCGCGACCCCATATTGTAGATTCAAACCCATAGCGACCAGCGCATAGGTGCCTGAAAGCAGGAGGCCCGAAATAAGTATATCGATGATTTGCATGATGCTTGTTTCTCCCCGGCGCGGCCGGCGCGCCGGGGATTTGCTCTATATTATTTCCAGCCATCTTTTAGGCGGACATCAACGGCACCTTCGACGTTGGATCCTTTAACGCCTCGAAATACGCCGTCTTGCCATTGGCCAACTGACCAAAACGTATCGGAAAAATTGTTCTTAAAGCTCAAATCGCCCATCACTGTGTCGAAACTGTTATCCTTGATATATTGCGTGACCGTGTCGCGGTCCAAAGTCGCAGCGCCGACGATTGCTTGTTCCAAAATTTGCAAAGCCGCATAGGTATTGGCAGAGGCCCAATAGTCCGCAGTTTTGCCGGTAATCTCAGAATGTGCCGCGCGATAGGCTGCGATTGCCGGATCATCTACATTGGTTCCGCCGGCTCCAAGCACATTATTGATTTTGCTGCCGTAAACACCGCTAAACGCTGGAAAACTCGTTGCAACGGCGGAATAATAGACATTTACATCCAAATCTTCGATGATCGCTTGCTCGGCCAAACCGAAGCTGTCGGGTGGATAGGACCAGGCGATAAAGGCTTTTGCACCGCTCTCTTTCGCGCCCTTCATAACCGGTGAAAGATCTGGAGTGCCCAGGGGGTAAGATTTGTCATAAACAATGTCAAAACCTTCTGCTGCGAAGAGTTCCCGCGCGCGGTCGGCCAATTCAATCCCAAAGGCATCGGCGACGTTGACCATTGCAACCTCATTTTCAATCGTCCCTGCGGCGCGCTGCTCGACCAAGATTTCGGTCACGCCCTGCACGAATGCCGTTGTTGTCCCGAGGGTAAAGAACAGGTTTGGATAACGCTGTGTCAGCTCTTCCATTTTATCGGTGATGGCTGATACGGCGATCATTGGGTAGCCAAATTTTCCGTAAATGGGCGCGGTCGCAATGTTAAATCCGGTGCCATAGGGCGCCACGATAAAATCGACCTTGTCTTGTGTCGCAAGGCGTTGAGCCAGTTTGATATGTTCGCCAGGATTGGTTTTATCGTCATATTCAATCAGCTCAATTTGCATCATTTTGCCGCCGACATCCAAACCGCCGCGCGCATTGACTTGGTTAACCCATAATTCAACATTGGGCCATTGCGTCACCACCGCACCGCCGGCCAAACCGCCCGTTTTGGGTGCAATTGCGCCAATTTTTATAACATCGGCCGCTTGTACGCCCGATGCAAAGAGAGCCATAGCCGTCGCGACTGTGGCAAGTTTTCTCAGAGTTCTTGTGAACATTATGTCCTCCCAGGTGACTAATTAAACAAACGACCAACAATTTGGGCTGGCCGTGGGCCTCATTCGCGTCCGGACCCTTTTTTTCGATTGGACCTGATATAGTCCAGAGAGTCTAGTTTTATGTTGCAACATTTTTGCTGGACGCAAAAACCGCACCATCCATCAGTTTTCGGGCGGTGCGCAAGACTTCGATGTCGACGAGCTGACCATTCTCAGTGCGGCCCATAATTGTCATTTCGCCGCTTGGATGTTCGATGGACAGGGTCATCAGATCCGTTGCATCAAATTCGGCCAAGCCCTCTGCGACGGTGCCTTTTGTGAGACAGGCCGTCGCGACACTCACAGCGCCCAAAACGCCAATGGCTTTATGACATGTG
>Ga0180120_10001713_pt1 | contig 11180 bp, 9 predicted proteins | sample CPBDNA_3_FD_129677 | JGI IMG/M metagenome (GOLD analysis project Ga0180120, IMG submission 129677) | Freshwater to marine salinity gradient microbial communities from Chesapeake Bay, USA - CPBay_Spr_31_0.2_DNA (version 2) (version 2) | ecosystem: Environmental > Aquatic > Marine > Coastal ... | reverse complement strand
GATGGGTTTGAGTACTATCTACAGGGTAATATTATGAAGTACCTATGGAGATACAAGTACAAGAATGGATCAGAGGACTTGAAGAAAGCACAATGGTACTTGGATAAACTAATAGAGGTGGTAGATGATAGTTAAAGTATTTCTTACATTAGATATTGACGAGGAAGAGTACCCTATACCTGTTGACGGTTTCATTGACCCAGAGATAGAGGACGCAATGAATGATTTCATTCACGATGTAGACGGTATAAGGATTAGAAACATGAAGATAATTACACAGGAGTAGACATGAATAATTATTTACCAACAGATTACCAAGCGTTCATACATACCTCTCGTTACGCTAGGTGGTTAGAGACAGAACAAAGACGAGAGAGTTGGAGTGAGACAGTATCTAGATACATTACTAATGTAATAGAACCAAAGTTAAAAGGTAAAGATTTATCTGACACTCTTGGCAACATATATGATGCTATACTTAGCTTAGATGTAATGCCTAGCATGAGAGCTATGATGACAGCAGGGGCAGCAGCAGAGCGTGATAACATCTGTATGTACAACTGTTCATATCTTCACGTAGATCATCCCTACGCCTTTGACGAAGCAATGTTCGTACTCTTGTGTGGTACTGGCGTAGGTTTCAGCGTAGAGCGTCAGTTCATTAGCAAGCTTCCCGAAGTGCCTGAACTGTTCGATAGTGATACTACCATTGTGGTAAAGGACAGCAAGGAAGGGTGGGCTAAGTCTTATCGTCAATTGTTGGCTCTTCTATGGGCAGGTGAGATACCTAAATGGGATACAAGTAGGGTCAGACCTGCAGGTTCTAGGCTAAAGACATTCGGTGGTAGGGCTAGTGGACCTGCACCTTTAGTTGATCTGTTTAACTTTAGTGTACAGACATTTAAAAATGCACAGGGTAGACAGCTTAGTTCACTTGAATGTCACGACATGATGTGCTTCATTGGGCAGATAGTTGTTGTCGGTGGTGTTAGACGTAGTGCCATGATCTCTCTGAGCAACCTGAGTGATGATCGTATGCGTCATGCTAAGTCAGGTCAGTGGTGGAATGAGGCTGCACACAGGGCGTTAGCTAATAACAGTGTGTCGTATACAGACAAGCCAGATTCAGAGACATTCATGCGTGAGTGGTTGGCACTAGTAGAAAGTAAGTCAGGTGAGAGAGGGATATTTAATCGTGAAGCATCTAAGAAACAAGCTGCTAAGTATGGCAGACGTGATCCTAATTTTGAGTTTGGAACTAATCCTTGTAGTGAGATTATCTTACGGTCAGGTCAAGTATGCAATCTTACAGAGGTTGTGGTACGAGCCACTGACACGATTGAAGACTTGGAACGAAAGGTCAGACTGGCTACAATTCTTGGAACTATACAGTCTACATACACCAAGTTCCCGTATCTGCGAAAGGTGTGGCAACGAAATACAGAAGAAGAACGACTGCTCGGTGTGTCTCTCACAGGAGTTCAAGACAACCCCTTGATGACCACTAAGAACAAAGGATTGGACAAGACACTTGAACATTTACGTGAGGTTGCAGTTAACACTAATGCTATGTGGGCTGACCGCCTTGGCATTAACCCTAGCACAGCAATATCGTGCAACAAACCATCGGGAACTGTATCGCAACTCGTGGACTCAGCCAGTGGGATACATGCACGTCATAACGACTATTACGTTAGAACCGTTAGAGGAGATAACAACGATCCCCTTACAACCATGATGAAGGATCAGGGTATACCTGCTGAACCTTGTGTGTTTAATCCTGACACTACTACAGTGTTTAGCTTTCCAATGAAAGCACCACACAAAGCGGTTACTCGTAATGATCTGTCAGCAGTTGAGCAGCTAGAGACATGGCTAATGTATCAACGCCATTGGTGTGAGCATAAACCTAGCGTCACCTGTACTGTGCGTGACGATGAGTGGCTAGAGGTAGGCGCATTTGTTTACAAACACTTTGACGAGATGTCAGGTGTGTCATTTTTACCACACTCTGATCATACTTATCAGCAAGCACCATATCAGGATTGCACTAAGGAAAATTATCAGGCATTACTAAAGAAGATGCCGAAAGCAATTGACTGGTCATTACTCTCTGAGTATGAGAAAGAAGACGGTACAAGTTCGAGTCAAACGTTTGCATGTACTGGTGACGTTTGTGAAGTAGTAGACATTGGAGCGTAAGGAGGATAGATATGCAGACATATACTAGACCATTTAGAAAAGAAGTTTATGACAAGGTAGATGCACCGTCTAAGAAAGCCTTGGTAAAGTATTTGGAATCTGAGGGGCATACAATAGTAAACACAGAAGAGTGCTACTACGCAGACGTGGTGTCAGAAAAGGATGGTGTCACGTACTTCAATGAGGCTGAACGTAAGGCACAGTGGGATGGTGAGTGGCCTAACCATTGGGCAGAGGTAAGAATACCTGGACGTAAACGTAGGTTAGTACAGAAGTACAAAGATAAGATAGAGAACCTATACTTCTATGTATTTAATAATGGCTATGACCAAGCATGGAAAGTTAAGGGTACACAGATGACAGATGAAGCACTGAAAGAAGCATTTGGTACTAGGATACCAGACGGTGAAACATTTTATCACATACCATACAAAGAAGCTGAACTAATAAACGTAACATAAGGAGAGTAAGATGAAACAATTAACTCGAAAACAACGTGGTCTTGGCAAGTACGATGCACCGTTAAGATACCAACACGATAAAGGTTACAATGATTTTAAACATGGGCGTGTGTTTAATCCATTCCATGAGGACACTATGCAGCACAGGGAGTGGTTACGTGGGTTTAACAAAGCCTACTTTGAGCAACTTAAAAGGGTAAAGGTGTATGAATCTAAAGCAAGAAGCAGATCAATTTCTGGAGGAGAGGTACGGCATGTCTGATTTTAATTCCTATCAAAGGTCAGCATCAGGTACAGCAATCTATCCTGAACAACACAGGATTACCTATCCTGCCTTGGGTATGGCAGGTGAGGCAGGTGAGGTAGCCAACAAGGTAAAGAAGCTTATACGAGATGGGCCAGAGAACAGACCTGAGACATGGCGAGAGGACATAGCCAGTGAGATAGGAGATGTACTGTGGTACTGTGCTGCACTGGCTAGTGATCTTAACTTATCGTTGGGTATGATAGCTGCACAGAACTTAATCAAGCTAGATAAACGTAAGGACAAGGGAACACTGGGTGGAAGCGGAGACACTAGGTAAAAAAAATGGGGAGCTAAATGCTCCCCTTTGTTTATTAAAACAATCCCATGTCTTCCTTTGAGTATTCGAGTAACTCAATTAAGTCTTCAAGAGACTCTATGTCAGGAAGAGAACCATCATTTTGTTGTTTAAATCTCATAACACCATACTTTCTACTGTCAGAGTCTAGTCTTCTTAGTTGATCAGCAACTATAGCCTGTTGATCTGCATTTCCTAATGTGGGATCGTTAAACTCTTCACGTAAAGCTATCGCAGTTTCTTTTACAATCTTACGTGCTTTTAAATGCTCTTCTTTTTTAGTTGGTTCTTCACTGGCTATTTCTTTTGCTATCTCTACCAACATTGGGAGATACATACTTATATATTCATTCTCTGCTATTTTGTTTTCAGGTATCCTAGACTTACTTCCTAGTTCGTATGTTGCATCAGCAAATCCTATTTCTTTTAGGTAGTCAGTAACTTCATTATCTCTTTCATTAATAGTCAAACCAAACGCAAGTCGTGAAGCTGCATCAGGACGTTCCTTTTGTCCTTTGATTACATCTACTCGTTGTGGTAGCTCTTCTTCAAAAGACGGTGCAGCCATACCACGTTGTGCCATTTGCTCATAAAAAGAGTTTACAAACGTAGACTCTCCTATATCCACACTACCTTTAAAGTCTTTAGCCTCTGTGCCACGTATTCCTAATGCACGTTGTGCCTCTGGTATTTGAAACAAAGGAGTAAGAAAAGTGTTGGCATACTGTCCAAACACACGACCAAATGCCTTTGCTCTTTGATCTTCTGCTACAATGTCTTGACCACCTGCAATCATCTCACGAACTTCCTCAATAAATATATTACCAGTTCCTGTACGAGCATTAGTTCCTAGCCATGTCTCCATCATTTCATCTGTTTGTGTACCATACCAAGTTTCTAGAGTACCATCTGCCCATCTATCATATGCCTCAGTCATCCAACCCATTTGTCTCATAGGATACTGTGACGATACGTCTACCTGTTGTCCTTCATTAGCATACACAGTGTAATCATTTGTTCCATATACTTTTCTTACTTGATACACTGCTGATAAGGTTGCCGCACCTACAAGATTACGTGTTATGTCTTGTCTATCCCTTGCAGTTAAACCAATACCACGAGCATCTTTTGATATAGCTCTCCGTATAAGAGGTAGGGCAGCACCGCCCACGTTTTGAGCTAGATACTCCATAGAATTAAACATGAATCTAGGGAAAGGTATTATAACCGTAAGACCCGATTTAGTAATGCCATTTGTCATTGTTTTAAATGGTGCAAAGTCGGGCTGTTTAGCATACGTAACATCTAACGCTTTGTTGGTAGCCTGTTCAATCATATTTAAGAATGATTCCCCACCTTCAGGACGAACAGTAGCTGCATCATTCAGCATATCTTGTATCTTACCTTCTTTCAATGCTGTTTGTAAATCAATATCCCATTTTACTTTTACTTGACGTTCAAGCTCACCTAAAAAAGTAGCTCTACGTATCATGTGTTCTTGCCAACGGTTAGGTGTATTTGCAGCCCACACAAAGTCTTCCATGCGTGAGGCTACTTCATCTGCACCTTTACCTAATTTAGTTGTGGCTTGACCTTTACCAGTATACTTTTGTATTTCTTGTATACTGCTATACATTTTACTAAACTGTTCAGTCAATTCAGGTCTGTCTAAAATGTAGTCTGTAAATTGTTGAGCACGAGTTTGATCCATAAACATGTAACGTAAATTGTTCATAGACCCTGACCATGTACCGTCACGAACTAATGGATTAACAGAGTTAGCAAACTTACCTATTGCTTAGCTGTGGTGTCACCTGCCTCTTTAGATTTAGCGTATGTTAGCAACGCAGTGTCCATAACGTCAGCAAGAGACTCCATAGGAGCACGTATCATACCTGATTGAAAGTTACGTGCAGCAGTTGCAACAGATGAAACCATAAGACCACGCCTTATATTTTCCATTCTTAAAACAGAACCTGCCCACAGTCTACCGAAAGCTTTTTGTGTTTCTATTTTAGCTGCTGCTTCTTGTGCCTCTTTTATTGATGCAGGTTTTAATCTTTTTATTTGAGATAGTTGATTAAGTAATTTACCTGCGTCTGATCCTGAACCCACAATACCAAGCACGTAGTCCTCAAACTTTAAACCTCGTCTAGTTAAAGCTGCTAATAAATCTTCAGAGCCTAGCAAGTCACCCTCTAAGGTAGCATCAAAAAGTCTATCTATTAAAGCACCACCACCTGCTTTGTCTAGCTTCTTTGCTAACTCTGGGTCTGCTTTTTTTAAGTCAACAATGGTGGCTACAAACATATCCATCTTTTCAGGATCAAGTATAGGTATGGCTAATGATTCATCATTTATTGCATAGTCTGAAAGGCTAAGACTTTTACCATCATTACCTTTAAAAGCATTGTCAACATAATAGTCAGTAACTTTTTTCTTACCTGTTTGTCTAACTAACTGGGGGTCTACTATTAAGTTACCTGCTGCGTCTTCTTTAGAAATAGTAACTTTAAACTTTTCTTCAAACTCAAGTATTAATCTATTACGTAATGTTTTATTTTCATTTGCTGTGGCTGTAGCTGCACGTTTTATTTCTACAGCACGTTGAGTTTCATTAGCCATAGCATTTTGCACATCATTATAAGCACCTCTGCCACCACTTAATGCTTCCCAACTTTTATTAATTCCTTTTACTGCAACTTTAGCTAAAGGAATAGCAGCTACAGTATTTAGTACACCCATAGCCGCATGTCCTGCAGCAGCTTTTAATTCACCTTTACGCACTGATTCTTGCACATCTTTAAAGTTATGCGGTACTTCCACAGCAACAGTTACAGGATTAAACCATTCGTCTGCCCCAATAATAAAATTTAATTGTGGTATAGATAAATAACCCTGATCTACTGCAAATAATAATTGCTCTGTCAGACCACTGGTCACAGCATTTCTACTGTTTAAAAAGTTTAATGTTTTCTCTTTATCTTTTTTATACTTTACCTCAAACTTATTTCTTTGATACTGTATCATTTCCTCTAGATCATCAGTGTATGGAACTTCACCTCCTATAAGCATTTGATCTTTGTCTTTACTTTGTATTCGTTTTATTAATTGCTGTGCTGCAGGATCACCTGCCTTTGCTTTTTTATATATGTCTGTATTTCTAAGATCGTTTATTCTATTTTGTGAGAAAACTTTTATGTCTTCTTGTTTCCCTGTATCATATAATTCTAGTAAATATTTACTATAGGCATTGTCTATGATTTCTTCAGGCGTTATAGCTTTTTTTATTTCTTCCGCTTCGTCTACATCAATATCATCAGGTTCATTTATTAACTGATTTGTATCGTCATAAATTTGTGGTTCATCTGTCATGCTTGTATCTTGCATTGACATAGATGGCACAGAAATATCTGTATCTGTCATTAAGTCATCTATATTAACAGTAGGTAAATCCTCCCCCTCTTTTGGTGCAAAGAAAGTATTTACCGTAGCGTCTGAATCTGTTTTAAAAAATGGGTTTATTTCTACCACATTAATTCCTTTCAGAATATTCCCCTGCATCATGGAACATCTGTAAAAATTCTGTTCCATCTACTTTTTCAAACGGTATGCCTGTAAAAACTTTAATGCGTACAGAGTCTACCCCATTAAAGTTTTGTTTAACTAGTATTACATCACCTGCTTTATACACACCAGAATTTGATGCCTTTATTTCGTCTATAAAATTTCTAGGAGACATAGTACTATCGGCATTTTTTTTAGTTTTAAAGTAGCTAAAAGATTTTATTTTCTCTGCTTGACCTGCTGAATTAGCAACGTCTTTACCAAAACTTGTTAAAGCACTTAAAGCTACACTTTTTAATCTTTGAGCCTTACCAAATAATTGTTCATCTAAAACATCTTTTGTTACCTGCGCATCTGCAGCTATACTTCCTGCTGCCATTAGTTTTGCAATAGCTGCAGGACCACTTCTTCCCTCTATCTTACTAGTTATATTACCATCTATGTCTACCGTAAATTCTAAATCTTGTCGAGCTAAAGCTAATGCGTCTTTAACTATACGACCACGTGACTCTTTACTAAACCATTGTGTTTCACTTTTTACTTCAGGAGAAGCCTTATCAATTTGTTTTTTCCAATCTGATAGTATGCCTGTTAGTCTACTTACTTCAGCCGTATCTCCATCTGCTTTAGCTGCTTGCAATAAACTAAACGTACCTGCATGACCTGCCTCTAATGACGTATATTCTTTTGGTTTCTTTTTACTCTCTCCTAGTATTTCACCAAGCACTCCTGTCTGAAGTTCGTATACATCTGCTGTTTCATCTATTTCTCTATTTACAGACAAAAGTGCTGACTCATTACGTGGGTCTTGTTGATCTGAACTTATTAAAGAACTGTCTAAAATTGTTCTGGGGTCAATTCCTTTAGCCACTGCTTTAGTTGCAAAGTCACTATACAAACCTACAGTTGCAGAACCTCCTTTTAAAATCCAACTAGCTTGAGCCTCACTATATCCAAGAGACTTTAACATACTGGCGTTTTCTGAATTACGTTTATTTTCTTCTCGTCTTTCTGCACTTCTGGTAAGACGCTCTCTAGTGGCTGCTTCTGCATCCATTAGTCTTACTCTACTAAGCTCTTCTTCTTTTGCAACAATGGTATCAGTAGCACCCTCTGATATACCACTTAAAAATGCACCAAAATTAAACGACATCTGTATTTCTCCTAGACATTAAACCACCGCTAGGTTCTTCTAGCCCCATTTCTATTTGTTCTTCTTTTTCCTCTTCAGGTTTGTTTATAGTTTTATCTTCTTTAACCATTGCTATAGCCCTAGCTACTGCAGCTTGGCTAGGTTTATCTGAGCCTACTTCTTTATTAGTTCCTGCTTCATACTCAATACCCGACTCTTCAGCAAGATATGCCATTGTTTCTATTAATACTGGCATAATTAAAATACCCACATCTAAACTGTGTTTACCTTCCATCACGCCACCAGATTGCATAGCATTAGCTATTGTAGTTAAAGGTATACCAGTTTCCATTACATTAAATAAATCATCAATCAATTCTGGATTTGTTAAACGTGGTATGTAAAACTGCAACGCCTCTTCTACAGTAGTATATTGAGGTGGTTGTTGCCAAGGTCTATTCCCCAACTCCGCTGTAAGAGATTGACCTGCGATAGGAGCATCTATACTAGGTTCTAATAAATCAACCATTATTTAATTCCATTCTTGCTTTTCTTATTTCAGAAACGTAACTTGCGATACGATTCTTTACCTCTTTAGGTTTACTATTATTATTTTGTGGTACATTACGTGAAAGTAAACTATTACTTTTTTCTTTTTGTACCTTGTCTCCACGAGGTAGTACTAAATTATTCATTGTTTGAAAACCTATATTATACATTATATTATCCTAATCCAAAAGCTCCACCTATAATACTTCCTGCCAGTGTCTCATTTAAATCTGTAGTAAGTACTTTACCAATTAATTTACCAAATCCTGAAGATGTTTCAGCATCTGTTTTAAACTTTGCAATATCAAATTCTGTTGTTGCCCGTAACTGTGCGATAGCTTGTTCTGATATTCTAGCACGTTCATTTTCAGCAGATGTCCATGCCCATTCCATATTATCCGCATAAAACTGCCACAAATTATTATAAGCAGTTTGTGAATACCCAAGTAATGACTGTGCATTTATTTCATTAGCACGATTAACAGCTACTGTATCTGCAGTTGCTATCTGTCTACGCCATTGTGCATTAGCCTGATCAATAACTAAACGGTTCTGTGCATTAAATTGATCACGTTGATTATTTATTTCAGTATTAAAACGTTCAATGGTATTAACTTGACCTGCATTAAACTGAGCCTGTGCATTTGCTTGTGACGCATTAAACTGTGAGGCATTACTAGTTAAACTTGCATAGAACTGATCAACCTGATTCTGTGAAGTCGCATTAAACTGTTGTGCGGCATTAAGTGCAGCCTGATCTGTAAACAAAGATTGTATACGTTGTTGAGCTTTAAACAATTCTGTAGACTGTTTATTATTTAGGTTAGTTAGATCAGCCTGTAAGAAGTTCTGTGCATTTTGTACTGCAGCCTGTTGTCTGTTATTTAAATTAGACATGTCCATATTAGCAAGTGCAGCAGCTTCAGCCATTATCATTGCCTGTGAATTAGACAGGTTAGATAGTTCCATTGTGTTTGCTATACGTGAGTTCTCTAATGCTACCTGTTGTTCAGCAGTAAAGTTCATGTTTGCAATGTCACTAATCTTAGCTGCGTTAGCTACACGTGCCTGAAAACCTTGGTCAAACTCTTGACCCATAAACTGTGCTCTTTGCTGTGCAGCTAGTATAGCACGTTGTTGCCTGTTTGACAAGTTCTGTTGTTCAAATTGTGAAAATACTTGTGCGTCCATTTGTGCAATCGGCAGTGCAGATTCCATAGCTGCCTGTACAATTGCCTGACCTGCTATTGATGAAGCACCCAGACCTCTAGAAATCATAGCATTAGTAGCTGCTCTCATTGATCCTGCTGCCCATGCAGGTGTATTACCACCTTCAAACTGCTGTAGTAGTCCTTCTAGTTGACCTGCCACTGTAGCTTTTTTACTAGGGTCTGCAGTTGCCGCCTGTGTTTCAACAGCCTCTGTAAAGGCAGCAGCAGTTTGTGCGTTAGCTACACCAGATATTACTTCACCACTTTGTAGTTTCCGTTCTTGTGGGTCAGGCATTAATATTTTTGTACCCTGTGCAGCTTTTAAATCTGCCACTGAGCTTGCGGCTAACTGCTCTGCGTTTATCTGAGATACCTGACCTATCTGTGCAGCCTGTGTCTGATCTGCTGCTGCACGAATAGCACCAGACGCCTCTATAGGTGACATTAGTGATGCTGTTTGTGTAGTAGGTAAGAAAGCTTGATTAGTTGCCGCAAGACTTGTAGGTAAAGCAGAAACACCAGTTACCTGTCCTGAGTAGGGTGATACAATTTGACCTTTTTCAAGTTGAGTACCAACAGGAACTACAGTTGCACCTGAAGGTAATCCAGGTGTTTTAGCTAATAAACCTTGTACCTGAGTAAGATTTTTACCTGCAAAACTAGGTTGTTGTGGTATCATTTGTTGAGCAAGAGCACGTGTATCGTACTGTTGTAAATCTACAGTTGTAGACTCTGGCGTACCACCATTATCAAACTTTTGTACTACTCCACCATATGCTAGTTCTACACCTCTACCCTTTAATATGTCAGCCTGAGTAACTTTACCGTCACCTGTTAAATCAGGGAAACTTTTAGCCATACCACCTTCAGCCATCTCTCTAGCTTTCATAGTATAGTTATCCATTTTTTGTTTTTTATCTGGGTTGTCATTTAAAAACTGATCAAAGCCACCCATGTTTTCATTGTAGCCTAAACTACTTGCTATGCGTTGCATTGACTCTGGTTTAAATCCACCAAATACACTAGCTGACTGCACAGGTGGTGCAGGTGGCATCATAGCCCCACCTTGGTTCATAAAGGTAGGTGTAAACCCTTTGACTGGTGCAACTGTGGGTACAGATGGTGTAGCAAAAGTTGGTGTATATGGTGTTTGACCTGCAGGTTGTGAACCTACTGGATAAAAACCAGATGGAATTGGTGTTGACGGTTGACCATTTACAAATGTAATACTGGTGGTCATACCTGCATCATTACGAAACATACGCACATCATACTGTGAAGGTTGTGAAATAGTAGGTTGTGTTGTCATTAACCCAAAAGTATTTGCTTGTGAAGGTTGTGTACCTAACATACTTGTGGTTGTAGGTTTAACAAATGTACCTGTCATAGGAGCAGCTACACTTGGTAAAGGAACACTTGGTGCTGCAGGTATAGCAGGTGCAGGTGCAACTACACT
>Ga0180120_10001711_pt1 | contig 11183 bp, 10 predicted proteins | sample CPBDNA_3_FD_129677 | JGI IMG/M metagenome (GOLD analysis project Ga0180120, IMG submission 129677) | Freshwater to marine salinity gradient microbial communities from Chesapeake Bay, USA - CPBay_Spr_31_0.2_DNA (version 2) (version 2) | ecosystem: Environmental > Aquatic > Marine > Coastal ... | reverse complement strand
TATTGAGCCAGTGCCAGCATCTTCAATGTAGCTATGGTTGCCATCATGATAAATCTGTAGGTCATCACTAGCACCAAACGTAGCCTTCTGCGAATCAGGCAGGGCAATTCCTGCGCTGGCTGTGATTTCGCCAGTAACTGTAAGAGCACCGGGAGTAGTCAAATCACCAGACAACTTAGCAGACGTTACAGTCCCATCTACGGGTACATTTATGTCTGTTTGAGTGAACGTCATAACCTCTACCGCGCTACCAGTAGGCGGTGCAGTTGAGAAGGTCAAAGTGGTCCCAGATATTGAGTAGTTCGCTTTCGCCTGATAAACGCCGTCTATTGTGACTATTGTGTTGTTTATCGTAACCGGCGCGATAGACAGCGTAAGAGTTACGTCAGAGCCGTCACCCGTCATGCTGTCGATGTTTAAATTTGATCCCGATACCGCTGCCGCAACCGAATACACAACAATCTTTCTGCCGTTAGCTGGAGCAGCACTAAAGGTAAGCGTGGTTGTCCCAGATGCTGTGGCAATTGCGTAAGCGTCCTGAGTTTGGAAGACACCGTCAATGAAAACCAACAAAGAGCCTTCAGACGAGACAACCTGACTGAGCGCATACGCCGTGGTCGAACCGTTTGCCGTGAAGCTGTCCGTGGTGAATGTGTTAGTCCCGCCACCGCCAGCGATTGAACCCCACTCGGTGGTGTAGCCCTCAAAAGCCTGAGTTGTGCTGTTGTATCTAAAGCGGCCTGCGCCGTCTGCGGGTCTTTGCGCCGTGGTGCCAACCGGCACCGCGATAGCGTCTGTGTTAGATCCAGCGTCGATGCTCACCGATGGGGTTGTGTCGTTGATGCCTATGCGGTTGTTGGTCGCGTCTACCTTAAGCACGTTGGTGTCGAACTGTGTACCGTCGGCTCCAGCAGCGCCCGTGGCTCCTTGCGGACCCGTCGCGCCCTGTGGTCCTGTCGCGCCCTGTGGACCAGTGCTGCCCGTTGTGCCTTGTGGTCCCTGCGCACCTGTCGCGCCCTGTGGTCCTGTTGCGCCCTGTGGGCCAGTGCTGCCGGTATTGCCCTGCGGCCCCTGCGCACCCGTAGCGCCCTGTGGTCCTGTTGCGCCCGTATCACCTCGCGGGACGCTCAGTACGCCAGTGCTTGAATCATAGCTGGCGGAAGATCCAGCCGCGCCGGTTGATACGGTTAGTCCAGTTATGTCATTGCGTGCGGATGTGGCCTCTGCCGCTTTAGTTGTCGCTGTAGCCGCAGAGGCAGATGCCTCTGACGCTTTAGTTGTCGCGGTAGCGGCGGATGCCGCGCTTTCAGCGGCTTTTGTTGTGCTTGTGGCTGAAGATGACGCGCTCTCGGCGGCCTTTGTTGTACTGGTCGCAGCGGAGCTTGCAGATGCGGTTGCGGATGCGGCGGCTGCGTTCTGCGAGGCGGTTACCGTAGCCTCGGAATTTGAGGCATCAGACGCGCTTGAGGCGGCAGAATCTCGCGCTTCTTCCGCTGCTACTTTAGCGGCCTCAGCCGCAATTTTAGATGCCAGTGCAGCCTCGTCGGCTACACTTTCTACTTCGCTACCGATGTGCTCGAAAAATGAAGCCATAGCTTAGTATCCTGATTGAACTTGTGTGGTGGCGCCCGAATATTCAGATGTCTTGGCGTGCTGCAATGCTCTGCCCATAGCACTTTGATATGCGCCTTCCCAGCGTGAACCGTCAGACCCTAAATAATTAGCGGCCTCGGCAAGCGTCCCGTAGAGATACAACTCCGGGGCTGTTTGAAATATTGAGTTGGTGGTGACGGTTGATGAAAGATGATCGGGTGTGAAGTAGTAAATCATCCTCAACGTGTCGCCTGAGACCTGCGTGGGGTTTGGGAACACAAGAAACTTAGATTGCTCTCGCGCAAAAAACTCTGGAGCCTGACCCGATCTAGGGATGTAGGAGTGCAACTCGGTTAGGCTTATTCGACTCAGCGGCGCGTAGTTCCAAAATAGATCTTTTACCTCTAAATAGTCGTTTGGAATGGTGACGTAGCCGTCTGAACCCAGAGTCAGGTCCACCGTCTTCTCGTTGATGGGCGCTCTAAGCTCATGAAATATGCGGTTCTCAGCCAGCTCTATAAAGTCGGGAATAACTGACGACAAATCTTCTCTGTTCAACCAGTCAGCTACTGACAGTTTCAATCCATCATAAGTAGTGAGACTCATAGGCGACCCTTGCGTGTTCTTAGGTAGGCGTACTCAGGTGAGTTCAATTTCTTCTTGATCTTCTTCTGATCTTCATATGTGGGGGCCATCACGTTGATGCCTTCCTTCATCCACTCCATGACCACAACTGCCGGTATGCTTGCCACTCGATTCCAATCACTGTACTTGTCATGCTTCTCGCTGGCGTTAAAGGATTTTCGGTTCGATCGAATTATAGGGCTGACATCCTGCGAGTGCGCGATGTGGAGTTTGTCATCCATCTCGTCGTGTTGGATGTGTGCTTTTAAGTCAGACATATAGAACCCTTAGTTGTTAAGACCCCTATAGGTTGTAATAACAGGCACAAGAAAGGGTTGAGCGCCCAAGGCTAGGGGTAACCTTGGGCACTCTGGCTCTCAGGGGAGTGAGAGTTTTCTTACGCTGTTAAGGCGTCGATCTTTCCAGACGCGATGTCAGATTTACACACAAGCGTTAGCTCGGTGAGCATCTGGCGCTTGTCTGAGTCACCTGTGCGGCTTAGTTGGATTGTTTGCATTGGGCGCAACACTGCGCGTGACCAATACTCTGTATCCAACACAAGCGCGGTGTTCGCCTGTAGGAAACGGTTGGGCACAATCGATACAGAACCGAAAGGTGAGACATAGATATCGACCGCATTTACCAGCTTGGTTCCTGTGTCGAAGTCTCTTGTGCGACCAGATGTTGCGGCAAAGCCTGCGACGATCAGCGAGTGAGACGGTGTAACCTGAATCTGGTTAGGCTCCGCGCCCTCGTTATAGGTTTTCTCAAGGACATCAAGAATCAATGCTTCGCTTAGTGCTCGGTTCGAGCCAGCGGTGTTGGTGGTTGTAGCAGAGATCTGATTCGCGGCAGATGTCAGTTGGCGGCCTGCTGATCCTGAGCCTGCGGTGCCCGCTTGACCTAAACCAACGAACGCGTGCTCTATGTCGCGCTTCAATTCCTTGCCAGCTTTAGCGATTGCGTTAGCAAGATCAGATGTCCGTGCATGCAAACCGATAGCCTCAGCGGTGCCTGATACCTGCACGACCTTACCAAAGATCTGTGTGTTCGCGCTCTTGATAACCTGAGTTACCGTTGACGCGGCACCTGCATCCGCTCCTTCAACGAGGATATTGCTACCTACGCTGGCGAGGGAGTCCTGCATCCACTGGTGCAGTGTGGCCTCGGCTGTTGAGCTACCAATACTGCTAAGGAAAGGTGTCTGGGTAGGGGTTATGTCATAGATAACCTGCTCAAAATCTTCTTTTTTACCAACCTGATCATAGGTCTTTAGGGTGTTTGCTACTGTAGGCATTTTATTTAATCCTGTTCAAGATGACGGCTGCTGCGTCCTCAACTCGGCCCGTTCTCCTCAATCTCTCGCTTGCTTTGCGGGAACTCTCGGACTGCGTTGCCTTTGTTGCGTCTGCCTTGCCGCCAGACAAAGTTTTAGTGGGTGAGGCCTTGATTTTTTTCTTAGCCGCAACCGTTTTTGCCTGATCAAACTGCATTGCCTTATAAAGCGCGGTGATTATCCGGTGGTCTGCAACTTGGTTAAACTCCTCGCTGCTTACACCTAAATCTTTTTGAGCATACTCCCCGATAGAGTAGTAGAGGTCGTTAGACCAGTTGGGGATATTGGTTTTGAGTACAGTCAGGCTTTCTGTCGCGGCTTCTTTTTGCGCGGTGTCCGCCTGTTGCTGCTGCTGCTGCTGATACCGATCCGACTGCGCCTTAATAAAGTCGTAGGTGGATCTAGTCTGCTCAAAGCTCGCCTTGGCTTGCTTGTATTGTTCAGGGTTCTCGACTGCCGCACGTTCCCAGTCAACGCCCTCAAAGCGTGAAAGGTCTGCGCCTGCCGCCGAAAGTAACGCAGACATCGTCGCCGTGGTTTCCTCGATCTGGGCCTCTGCGGCCTTTCGAGATTCGGCTAGACTCTGTGTCTTTTGTGTGTAGTCACTTTGTCGGAGGTATCCGAGCTTTAATTCTTCGGCGGTGACGGTCTCACCGTTACCAATTTCAAATGTCAGCTCTTCTTCAGATTCTTCCGCCTCGGGGTCTTCGGTTGGGTCTTCGACCTCCTCGTCCGCGACGGCTTCGTCTTCGGGTACATCTTCAAACTCAGCGTCCACGTTGTCAGAGTCCGTAGACTCCTCTTGATCGGATTCTGTTTGCTCTTCGGGTTGTTCCAGCTCGGACTCCAAAAGGGCGGTTAAACGCTCGATCTCGCTTAAACCGAGAGAGTCCGTTGGGGTTTGCTCTGTCGGTTCGATTGTATTTTCAGCCATTCTACTCACTCTCTTGTTGTTTACGCAACTCTAAGTTGTTGATAACTGAGACAAATTGCTGCACAAACATCTGCCCTGCCTTATACATCGCAAAGAGTCGCTCTCGCTCCTCAGGGGCCTCGGGTGGCGTTTGCAGTATCTGGTCCACAATCCCCTGATTCATTGATTGGAATGCATCGTTGAATACCTGCGAGTTCAGCATCTGGGATGCCGCAGCCGCCTTCGACTCAAGTTCATACATCTCTTGGTTCTCGATATTTTCGCTCATTTAATAAAATCCCCTTTGGGTTGCTTCGGTTTATCGGCCTTTACGACCTTGGTTGGCTTGGCGGGGGCGGTGTCCCGTCCCCGATACTCCAAGTACTCCTTGATGACCTCCTTGGCGTGGCGCTTAGGCTCCTTTCGGGCCCTTGCGTTGCTAAGGAATCCGTCGAATCTACTTAAATCGTTATCCAATGTTCACGCTCCGCCCCTGCTGGCGCTCAAGCTCAAGCTCTGCGTTCTTGATTTTCATTTCGTGCTTGATTTTCTCGGCGTCCATAAGCAACTTGGAGTCCTCGTTCTCTTCTTTGTGCTCCTGCTTCTGGCGCTCGAAAACGGTCTTGTTCTGCTCCTTCAAAATATCCAGCTCCAACTGGCCCTCCATAACGCTCACCTGTCTGGACTGCATGTCGGCTTGGAACTCCGCCTGATGCATCTGCATCTGCTCCTGACGGGCCTGCTCCTCCTGCTGCTGCTGCTGTTGCTGCTGCATCTGCTGCTGGAACTCCTCGCTGTTTGGGTCCGCTAAGTAGGCGGCGCCCTCTTTGATATTCAGAAGCTCAAATGCTCTGGATATCATTGCGTGCCTCTGCTGCTGACCGTAGAGGCCGCCGAGTGTTGGGTCTTGGGGGTTCATAGTGAACTGCTGGTCCAGACTCAATAGCATCTGGGCCTCCTGCGCCTGCTCCTCTGGAGTCAGCGCCACTGCAACGGTCATCTCTGTTCGGTCACCCAGCATCGCGGGGTTGATAGGGACAAAGCGCCCGTCGAGCTGGAGCATCTTCTCTTCGTTTTCATATTCGACGCCAAGGCGGTAGAGGTCTTGCATCAAAGGCTTCAGAAAGTTCTCTGCGAAGTTCCTGCACATCACCATGATTCGCCGGTTGCTGGCGTTCATGAACGTATTAATTAAGTCGGAGCTGTTCTGCTTGCTGACCGCAGTTGTGTCCATGCCGCGACTCATTCTGCTGGAGCCAGATCGCTGCTCTTTTTCCTGCTCGAAATTCTCAATTGCCGTGTAGACGTTGCTGTTTAGCTGCGGGGTGGGCAGGGGCCGCACCACGCTCTCGGGGTTCGGAGACATAACGTCAACAACCGCACCGACTCTGTTGTCTAACAGGTCGCGTGGGTTCTTGACTAATGACAGGTTGGCTACCCAACGGGAAGTTGTAGTTAACATCAAATGATCGACAACGCCGCGCTTAAGGCTCGACATCGTCTTCTGTAGGTCAACAATCACATCCGCAAGCGACATACCATAAAAACGATGCGGAAGAGGGAAGGGCGTAAACGTGCGGAACGGTATCTCGCTCACAAGCTCAACATCCAGCATGGTGTGGCGGCTGTGCATACATTTGTAGTACACGCAGGCGTTTAGGTCCGAGTCGTAACGCTTTATATATGACTCGTAGAGTGTGACGTACTCTCGGTCCTCAGAGTCATCTAAGCCGAAGCGGTCATGGCGGAAGCTGTCCACGGAGTCGCGGCCCAGAGAGCCATCGTCCTTAAGCATATCGTCCTCGTCTAGCTTATCCACCATCTCCTGCGGAAGCCCCTCCGCCAGCAGCTCACCGCGTGTCATCGCCATGCGGTGGGAGCAGAAGTCGCTGTCCTGAACGGTCTTTGCGCGTGGGTTGATCAGAAAGTTTTCTGGCTCGATGGTCTCGACGCAGACCTTGGATGTGTCTATGCGCCTGCGGGCGGTGCCGGATATGGAAAGCTCGCTGTAAACGGTTCCGGTCTGCTCGTCAACAACCTCAACCGCCTCCTCCATAAGCTCAGTGGGTTCAACGCTCGGGTCTGACATCATCTGGTTAAAGTCGTTCTCGCTTACGCCCTCAAACTCAAATTCCTCAAACTTATAATCGTCTTTCCAGTACCTCTTAACGATTCCTGTTTTCGCTACCAGCGCGTCATGGATTACATCCGTTAAAATTTTATAGCCGTCGTTCTGCCTGTAGAAGTTGTAGTTGGTCCAAGCGGTTGCCATGCGTGCGCCCATTGCGTCCTCGGGGCTTTGTGCCTCAAATCGGCATATGTTTTTGTCCGCGCTGAATGTCTCCAGCATCATGGCCTTCACAGCCTCGACCGCATCAAAAACATCGCGGCTCACATGCTGAGAGCGGCCACGGATCTCGTTGCCCATTGGCTCACCATAGTAATATCGGTGGGCGGTGTCGCGCTGCTCCCCGACCTCTGAGTTTGCGTAGGTGTCTGCCGCATCAATATTCCGCTCCAGCGTGGAAAGCAGCTCCTGCTCATCAATAATCGTATTCATGGGATGTGTGTCCTGTTCTGTTTGCTGTTTTATCTTGCTCGGCGTCGTTTTGACCGAATCGGGTCACTGAGATCGCGGCGTAGCGTGTAGCGTCCATCAAATCATCGAACTCTTTGTGGATTTTTCCTTTTTTGCGGTGGTAACGACGAAACTCCTCGAACCAAGGGGTAAGGTTGCTAAACACCTGTAATCTGCCGGTTCGGAACCGCTCTAACATTTCCATTAAACCGGGTTCGACGTAGTTGGTGCCATCGGGGTTTGTGAATCGCCCGATCATCAGGACACCGGCCTCTATGTACATCTCTGCAAGCGTCTTGCCGGAGCCTTTCTCGGTAGAATCACCATCGTGGGGGTAGATCATGGGGATTGTTTTACCGCGTGACTTAATGGCAGAGGCGTGAACCGCCGGTATCTCGCCCTCGCGCTTGTAGCAGTCATACACAAAGATCGTATCTGAGTCGGGGTTGTAGGCGGTCCAGACAACGGTAGTGGGGTGGGTGATTCCGAAGTCGATCGCCGCCAATTTTTTATAGTGGGCAGGGATCTCGAATGGTTCGCACTTGATTACCTCCTCGGACAGCGCAAACACCATGCCCTCGCCCAACACGGGGATACCCTTGGAGCGCATGTCGCGCTGATACTCAGGTATGGCAGCCAGAAGCTGCTCTTTGGTCTCTTCATTTAGGTGCTTTGCGTCTTCCCAAGTCGCGTTTGCGAGGTGCTGACCTTTTTGCCGGTTGTCCATGAACTGGCTGACCAGCTCAGTTACGCCATTTTCTGGGGTGAATGTCATCGTGACATACCCGCCCTCACCGCCGTTTCCGGTGGCTGTGCGGGTGAGCACTTGGGGGTAGATAGTGGGGTCTACTGGCTCCTCGTCAATCCAGATGAAGTCTTGGGAGCTGCCCATCAAGACATGCTGGCCCTGTGTATAAGACTTGAACGATACCAGTGAGGTGTTGCCGGTGGCGTAGCGGACTGCAACGTCTCTTGGCAATCTTGGAGTTCCCATTGCCGGGGTGACCTGATAGACCTGATCCTGCCGAATCAGGCCGTTTCCGTCGAACTTGCCGTCACCTAGATACGCGCCGAACAATTCCTTAACAACAACGTCGCGCAATTGCTCACCAGAGACACCTAAACACCAGACTGACACAGGTTTGTTAAATGTTATGCCGTTCCACCAATCAGGGTAGTTTCCGGTCAAATGGTAGGCGACCTCAACAGCCATACTTGCGGTTTTTCCTACTCGATTGGCTGCCATAAGCAAACGCTGCTTGTTTTTTAAACCCGCGCTGTAGAAATCTGATTGCCACGGGTATGGTTTGAACTGATCAAGCCTGTGTGTGCGCTTGTGCTCTTTTACTACGGCGATAGCTTTTGCAATTTCTTCCGCCTTGTTTTGCTGCTCTTCTGTTAAAACAAGGTCTTCTTTTTTTGAAGTCGCTTTTTTCAAAACCCGCCCCTGTGTGTAACTCGATATACCCCGTACCCGCACCCCACGCCGGAGTCCCAAATTTGCGAAGCCGTTTTGACTAACATTTTTTGTCTGGGGTAGGGGTGGTGTATAGCCTCAAATTTCTCTGGGCATCGCGTGTTGTAAGTCGTTGATTTAATTGACATTTTTATACGCTAAGATTCGCGGTACAGTCACAACTGTACCACGCGGGCCTCAGCGCGCGTCACAGCTACATACTGGGTTATGCCGGGTAATCGTTGCATCACAATGTTGATGGGTCGATGCCTGCTTCCTTCAGCGCAGCGATAGCTGCGTCGAGCTGTACGTCTACGCCGACTGAGCCTGACACGTCCACCTCCTGCCGGTCTGTCCAGCCTGCGCGGTTCTTCAGGAAGAAGATCTGACTCGCGGGCTTCTCGTCCTCGACAGCGCCCTTGAACAGCGCGTTGGTGACCTTGGCGATACCAGCGGCCTTTCCGTCCTTTAATGTGCTTAAGAACCCCTCAGTGTCCTTCTTGCGCCTCTCGAACGTAGGCGTGCTCACACCAAGGGATGCAGCAATCTGAGCCTCGGTAAGCCCGATCTTTGCCAGATGGTGGAGATCCTCTAAGTTGATTTCCTTTTCTTTCGCCATGAAATCCCTTTGTTTATCAGTGGGTTACAGCCGCCAGTATGCAGATACATCTATCGGTTGTGAATACCAATTGTAGTTGTTTAGCGTGGATTTACTGCGCTGATCGACGGGGTGCGCCAGTAGGAGGGCGTGCCCAACTCACCCAACTCGCCCCCAACTCACCCTTGGCGCTCGTAAGCTGTTGATTTCATTAGAAAAAAAGCAGGTGAGTTGGGTGAGGGGGGTGAGTTGGGTGCTTTTTCAATCCACATGGAAACACATATATAAAAGTTAGTACTTACTAACATTGCCATTTCCATGTGGATTGCTTTTTTACCCAACTCACCCAACTCACCCCTCTCTCTCTCTCTTAATAATAATAAAAAAGGTATATAAAACAGGGGTTTGCGCCCACTGGTAGGTGAGTTGGGCAGTGAGTTGGGCAAGGGGTAAAAACAGTGTTTTACCCAACTCACCCAACTCACTTGAGCGTGCGGGAAAACGTACTGGAGGTTTTACCGCATACAAATCAAGCGGGAAAAGGTAGCGGGGGTTTTACCGCAGGCAAAAAGAAAGGGGCCGCAGCCCCCTTGGTATCTCAACAGCTCTAAGCCTCAACGACCTGTCATCGCTTATGCGGCCTCCGTGTCAATGAACTTGGCCTTGGTGGGGCGCTTAAAGAATCCAAACTTCTCATCGTCCTGAGATGGCTCGAGCGCAGCCGTGAAGCTCACTGATCGACCACGGACATTCTCAAGCACGCCCGGCACCGAGCCGAACACCTTGAAGCCTCGGCGGTCCTCGACCAGCATCTTCAGCGTGGAGCCGTACTGGTTCTCCACCCACTTGGTGCTCAGTACCGTGCCGGTCACCTCAACTCGACCAACAGGGCAGGCCTCAGCCGTTGCCGCAACAGCGGCCCGACGAGCGACCTCCGCGTGGTACGCTGCGTCCTTAATCGCCTCAACGTGCCCCCGCACCATCTCGGCTGCATCGGCGCACGACTTGTCCACATAAAGGTGGCACATAGCGCCACCACTGCGGCCCTCGAAGGCCTTTCCGCACCGCACCCTCAGAATGCCGTCCAGTGCAGCGACAATAGATTCAGCCAGCTCTGCATCGACATAGTCAATGCGCAGCGTAGGCCAGCCGAAGCGCGATGCCTTGCGCTCGGTCTCGCAATCTGGTGCCAGCCGAGACTCTGGCAGGAACTCGCCGCCCATTGCGGTCTTCTCGAAGTCCTGAACCTCGAAGCCGTCTCGGTCATACCACCACCAGCGCCATATATATCCATCGTGCGGGGCGTGCAGGCTGCCGCCTTTGCCCTCGACGGGATACGCGCCATTGGACTCGATCATGTTCTTCCTGCGCGTGGCACGGGCCATGACGTTGCGTGCGACCAGCACTAGGTGGCTGTCCATTCGCTCTTTTACTGCCTTGACTAGATCCTGCATATCTATCTCCCTACGGGCCGCTTACGCGGCCTCCTTTTCGATTCCCATCATCCAACATTTGAGGTCTCCTAGCATGTCCTGCACGGAAGATTCTCCGTCGAGGTGGTGCTTGCCGTAGACCCACAGCGTTTCGTGGTACTCGCTGTTGATCCAAGGCTCGCGCAGTTGAACCTCAAAGACCTCTGTATCTTCGGAAATGTCAGAGACATATTTGGCATAACCTGCTGACTTGATAGTTTGCTTGATGGCGTTTAAAGACATAGTGATTCTCCTACGGGCCGCTTACGCGGCCTCTGCTGGTGTGAATTGGGCAAAACCTGTTCGCGCTACCAGATAAAACTCGCCGCGAAGCTCTAAAATGTCTCCAACTGACATGCTGTATGCGTCTGCATGTTTTTCGACTCGCTCTGGCTGATCCCAGCGATTCATCAACGCAAATGCCTCGTCAAGATTATCGGACGCTACCGTGGCAACATGCTCGTATGCGTGAAACCAAGTCTCTGCCTCGATCTTGCCAAAGCTTTTTGCCATGTAAGCTTTGGTCTTTGCAGAAGCATCCCACCCCTTGTCGTTAACTAGGTTTTCTTCGGCTTTGGTCAAATTAAATTGGTGAACTTTAATAGTCATGTCT
>Ga0180120_10001706_pt1 | contig 11198 bp, 8 predicted proteins | sample CPBDNA_3_FD_129677 | JGI IMG/M metagenome (GOLD analysis project Ga0180120, IMG submission 129677) | Freshwater to marine salinity gradient microbial communities from Chesapeake Bay, USA - CPBay_Spr_31_0.2_DNA (version 2) (version 2) | ecosystem: Environmental > Aquatic > Marine > Coastal ... | reverse complement strand
TTGAAGATTGAACGTTGCCTTGCCATTCCATTCAATGCGAAGGTGCTCACCGTTATGTTCTATTTCTAAATGTGTCATTAGAATTACTCCTACTGTGTTTGATTAAAGTTGCCTTATGATGCAGCACCTCAACGCTGCACTTTAAGATAACCTATTATATTTTATATTCGGTGTTTAGAATCTCAATGGCACGTTCAATATTGTACCTTAAGAAATATTCGTCGCGGGTACTTAGATTTCCTTCGCCTTCTAAAAGTTTGGTTGAGCTATCACGAAGTGTCTTCAGTAAATCGTTATATGTCAATGAGGTCGCCATTTGCTTTCCTTCCAAGGTTGCTTGCTTCGTTTCGATGATTCTTTATGCCATGCTATGATTTCATTGGCAAGCATTAAAATTCAAAATAAATGAAAAAAAAGCATAATTAAATGCTAAGTGTCTGTAATTAAACGAAAAGAAATATGAAAAAAAACCATCAAAAAGCTTGATGATGGTGATGTTGCTGATTCGTTCTATATGACTAATGAGCTTACATTCAGCTTCTTGAATATGGCTCTCTCTGGTAGACATTCAGCTTCTTGAATATGTTTGAGATGATAAACATTCAGCTTCTTGAATATGTTTGAGATGACGAAAAAAAATCCTCGCATTTCGCAAGGAGATTCGAGCGTATAAAGGAACGCGCGCGCGTAGCATGAATGATTCTTTAAGTCAAGCACAAAAAGCATGAAGAAACATATAGAAACATTCAGATATTTGAATGTGTTATTCCCCCAGATCACATAGAAACATTCAGATGCTTGAATATGTCAAAAAGAATCGCTTTGGCGCGACGAAAAGAAGCGGCACGGGGGACATCGCGCGCTTCATCATCTATGATACCCACTGACATTTTTTTTATTTTTTAGAAATCTCACCATTTCCCTTGGTTCTGTCCAAGGAGATAGAGTCCATAGCCAGCAAAGGCTACTGTTACAGCTACGATAAGGAACCCTACGCCCCAAGATATCATAGCATCTATCATTTCTTTTTTGCGGTACTCATGCTTCTCGCGTTGAGCTTTCATAGTCCTAATAGTCTTCTTATAGTCTTCAAGACCTTGCATACCATATGTATACATAATCATTACCTCTAGGTCTTTTTTTAGTGCGTCTACTTTCTGCTTTGCGATGAAAGCATTAGCAGCTTCCTTCTCATATGAGCTAGAGAAGCTTTTGTAGAACGGTGGGTCTTTAGCCTTTTCAGCTGAATAGTTGATATCACTTAGAGCCCCAGCGAAGGAGCTAAGAGCATTCGAAGCATCTCTGCCAGCACTCAAGAGTGACTTAATTTGACCAACAGCTGACGAAGCAATAGCTAGAGCGCTAATTGGATCAATCATTGAGTAATGTCTTTCTTTCGTTGAAGTGGGCATTGAGCATCGGGGTGGATGTGGTAGGAGTAGTTTCTTGAGGAAGTCTCTTGAGCTTCGTGATACACACAGACCTTCCTAAAGGTATTCACCCCATCTAACCAAAAGTGGTTGTAGCCAACGAATACTAGCACAAGTAACATGGGGTATCCTTATAACTATAGACATCTAACCCAGACTTGTGGAGCTAGACATAAAACCTAGGGTGGGAGTTGTAGTAGTTCCTCTTAAAGAAGCTATAGTATCTTAAAGATACTTAAAGATACTTTAAGATACTTAAAGATACTTATATACTTATATATCCTCACCCTTGGATTGTCTTTTCATTTGAAGTAGACTACTACGAATATGCTTTTAATCTTTTTAAAGCTGGTTTAGATGATGATTTCTTCTGGTTAAGACTCTTAAAGATATTAGCTCGACGTTTGAGCTCATCTTCTACTTGCTTCCTCTTATACATACCAAGAGCTATCTCACTATTCTGCTTCAATATACCATACTCGTTCCAGAACTGGACACCTAAAGTCAAGGCATCAAGCCTATCGTCATGCACCAAAGCTCCCCTATCCTTTGTAATATGAGTCATCTGGTAGATAAGCGAGTAGTAAATGTTCTTAGGCTCACTTAAACCAAACTCAATATCCTTCTTAATAGCCGAATAATCGAATACAAGACGATGCTGGTTCATCAAAGGTTCCAAAGAATCTATAATACGCTTCTCCTTTTGGATATTATTGCGTATTTCTTCTATACCAACTGGGTAAATGGCATGTAACACAGGCATCATAAGGTTGGTAAACATACCATCACCAAAGTTACTTTCGACTACAATCTTATTAACCCTATGTTCTTTAGCTATTTCACTAAGCTTTACGAGGTTACTTTCCTCATATCCACCCTTCATACCACCAAAAGCTGGCACAAAGACCTTACCAAGGAGGTGATTTACTACAGCCCACCCCATTTCATCCTGACCACGACCACTAGGGTCGATAGCAAGTACACTACCTTCATAGCCACCGAAGGCTTCTTGCCCAGAAGGCCGCTGGAAGGTGTCTCCAGAGAAGCCTAGGTTGGGTATATCCGTAACGCTATCGTGGCTCTGAGAGCTCCACAGGAGCTTTGTAGGGGCCTCCATAGCACCCATATCAGTTATGATTAAATCCTTAGTCTTAAGTGGGTACTTTTCAGAGTCACTAAGGGTCGTATCGATCATAAACTGTAGCTTAAAACCACTCCTACCGTAGCTCAATTCACGCTGGTACAAGTCTTCCTCGTTAAACCTACTATCGATAGGGGTATTAATCAACATTGGATTCTTAGCCATATCCTCTACTATGTAGTCTGCCAAGCAACCTTGGTAACTATCAGTATTCTCAGGATACCTAGCAGGGTATATACGGGTAACATAACCCTTATCTCTCAGCCTAGCATAGATAGACTCAGAGGTTTGGGGTGTTCCTAGTACAAGTATCTGGGCATTGGTAGTAGTCTGTAGAATAGCCTCGTATTCAGCTACTTGATTCAGTAGGTCTTGCCTACGTCTTTCAGTTGCAGAGTTCTGCTGGCCCTCAACGTCATCTGAGATGAGTAGAGAGGCGCGATTACCCTGTAGCTGGGAGGTGATACCCAGTGCCTTGACACTAGGCTGTACGGATACATTGCAACCATTAACATCGAAGGATACAACGGAGCTACGCTGGTCGGATCGGGGCTGTAAGTGCTCAAGAATAGGCATCGTATCGATTAGTTTCCTAATAAATATTGAGATGTTATCTGAGTGATTACCTGACTGCGATACAATCAAAATCTTTTCGTTAGGGTCGCGCAGCAAACGCCATGCAACATAGGCTCCTGTAATCCAAGTCTTGCCAATACCACGCAAAGCTTCTAGCTGTGAGCGTTTGTGGCCTTCCTGCAAGTAATCAGCTATATAATACTGCATACGAGTAGGGGATGGTAGTCGTAAATGCTCCCAAGTAATCTTAAGGAATACCTTAAAATCTTTAATCGCACTTTCTATTTCATGCTTCTCCATAAATTCTCCTTTATCACATAGAGGCCATAGGAGCCCCGTACAGCCCTTCTAGCCTTCTCAGGTAGGTAGGGTTATCTCAGGCTCTCTGATGGCCTCTAGCGGCCCTTAATGAGCTCTTGAAGCAATAGCAAGCATATCATCTACACTGAAGGCATCTGACTTAGACTCTTCAGCGATACGTTTGATTGATTCAGTCAAGCTCATCATCGTTTCAGACTCAACAATGTCAGCTGTGATATCATTGTCTTTAAGGAATCTGATGGCATGGGCTAATATTTTAGGGTCGTCTAGGTTAGCAGCTAGGGATTTAGCTACTAGACCATGAAGACCATTGAGTTCGTCAAGTGATGCTTTGTCTTTAGACATCTTATTTTTGTCCTAATAGTTCGGTTAGTTCGGTAGTCAGTTGTTTTGTCAAAAAGAAAGTACCAAGACCTGTTGTACCAACAGCACGGTTAAGATCAGCCTGAGTAGCTTTTGCATACGGTGATATGTAGTTCATAGCAGTTATTGGAATACTTGCTAAATCAGATACATAACTCTCAGCTGCAAAGAAAGAGGCTTGTTTACCATAGGTATTAAAAATTGGTTCATCAACTATACCTTTAGCTCCAAGATCAATAATATTTGGAAGAAAGCTTGCGTAAGTAGACATAGAAAAACTATTAGCAGCAATACGCTCTGGTGTCATCATTTTGTCTAGCTTCTCTTTATCATTACCGTACATGACATGAGCTTTAGCAATATAAGATACAGACGCAAAGGCAGCTTGATAGCCCCAGTTGCCAAATGTATCCATCATCTCTTTACCGCCACGGGATATGTCCATAAGACCTTTAGATAATTGCTTGTTGTAAGCAACTAACATATAGCTTTTAAGATTCATAGCCATGTTACCATAGATGGTATCACCAATAAGCTGGCCTTGCACCATAACTGCATTCTGGTCGCCAAGGTTAGCGCGTTGAATTAACTCAGAGTTGCGTCTACGAACACCCATACTCCATTGATGACCTATATTGTCATCCCATTTATCAAGATTAAGAAGTGGGTAGTTAGGGTTCTTATCGCTAAAACGATTGATTTGAGAAACAATCTTATCAGTCATCTCATTAGTAAATCCAAACTTTCTAAAGTAATCGTAGCCTTTAGTGTTCATACCTTTTTGAGCAAAGTTAAGCATTTTACGTCTTGCAGCAAGTGAGCTCCAATATTCTAAAATAGCTGTACCACTTTTAACCCCGCCTAATAAAGCTGTTGCTTCAGCAAGAACATCGGAACCTCTTTCAAGTTTAGCAGAAAGTTCTGATCCAGTTCTACCAGCTTTACTAATAACCCCTTCAAATAATGTATCTTCCAACCTCAAAGCAGAAATATTTTGGCCTAGTTCTGGTGCAAGACCAACGTGTAGGCTGTTCTCCCAAAAGACTGCTGAAGCATCTTTACCTCTGTAAGCTTTAGATAAGTCTCTTAAAGCTGGTATTGTTTTAAACATATTAACTACACCGTGGGCATGGGTAGTTTGAGCAAGCTCACTAGCCATAGAAAACCAAGTAGCACCTAGTTTAGCAAAGCGTACTAAATTATTCATTGAACGAACAACACGCCAAGCATCCCCATTTGGATCAGTTTTTGTGCTTTTACCTAAAAGATCAGCCATAGTATTATCAAAGATATCTAAATCACTTTTACCTTTAGAAGATAAATTACCAGATACACCACGCAGTTCTTTTTCAATATTATTGCGTAGTTTTAGAATATCTTGTCTGTTTTGAAATCCTAGTTGTCTAAGAGCAGTGTCACCACCCATAGTTCTACCATATCTGCCCCATAGACTTTGAACATCTGTGTCTAGGAACTTTTTAAGAGCAATAACTTCTCCATTCTTAGTTGTAATAGTCGCATTTAAATCTAATGGCGTTCTAAATTTACTAGATGATGCAAGACCTTTTTGACTAGCTGATTTAGCAGCTTCTGTTTCTGTTTTTAGTAGTACAGCTTCTGCATCCGACAAACCTAATAGTTCTTGAAGCTCATCAATAGCTTTTCGCATGGCATCATCTTGAACAAGATACATTTCCTTACCTGTAGTTGGTGAGGATTTTTGAAACATCCGTTTAGTGAATTGTTCGGTTGCCTTTTTAACCTGTTCTTTAGTCACACTATGACTTAATTTTGCCATTTGAGATTCAAGGCTTTTTTTGACAAGGTTTTTAAATTCAACTCTTGTAAAATCGCCAGCATCTTTACTAGCTTGTATTAAATCTTTTTGCCACCTTCTAGTAAGGTAGTCATCTTTTCTTTTAATACTTCCATCAATAAACTTAGGATGTTCGGCTCTATAAAGAACATCAAAAGAATCACCACTCATTTTAGCATTTGCTTGTTCAATTTTTGCAAGTAGGGCTGGGTCAAGTGATCTACTAAGAGGTGTGTCAATACCATAATGTACTTCACCCACTAACCTATAAAAGTTTTCTTGTGATTGTGGTGAAAAACGACTTCTTAGTACTCCCTTACCATAAGTTGTGTTCATAAACTCTAGATATATAGGATCAAAGTTTTTTTTAAAAGCATTTGTAATATTGTCTTTAACTATGTCTCTTGTAGCAGTAGCTTTAAACCCTGCTTCTGGTTGTGGGCCTTTTAAAACATCATGGAAAAGCTGATCCCCAACAGATTTCATTGTTGGTGAGTCTGATTTTGAAAAATGAGAGGTAATATTAAACTGTAGATTTTCAACAGTACCTCTCTGCTTTTCACTAATTACACCAGCAGCTTTTGCATTTATAGAATCAGTAAAATTATTTTTAAGTATTAATACAGATTCTTTATCATATTTAAGTGGATTGTAGATGCCACCAAGAACACCCCCACCTACTACAGCGACCAGCATATCTAATTCTGTACGCTCTGTAGGAGAGGCTATTTGTTTGACAGTTTCAAAAGAGCCTTCAACAGTACCCATAAGCATGGCACGACCTGTATAGCTTTTGTTCATATTAACAAACAATGAACCTAATTTGCCAGCAGCAGAGGCTTTTTGAAAAGCTGAAAGTAATGGCACATCAGCAAGGTAAGAACCAAACTCATATAAAGTACCCTCAATACCTAGCTCGTCTAAGTATTCTTTATTTACTGTAAAGTTTGTATATTTTTGTTGTAACCACTCACCATGTTGTCTGTTTTTAGCACCAGATATCTCATCATAGTAATCACGCCCTACGTTTTTAAACAAATCTTTATTCTGTTTAATGTCAAAAGATGGGTCTAAATTTTGCATAAAAGCTGTACCAGCATCGTGTACAATATTTAAACCTACACCAGCTAAACTATTATCAGCAAGAGAAGCTGCTATTGCACCTATGCGTGATGGGCTAGGCATTGCCGTGGAACCGTCACCAGAAGGTAATGGCGGTACAGCTGGTATCATATCAAGTACATCTGCCATATTTTTTCCTTATTTTGGCGATTCACCAACTGGTTTTACGTCAGCTGGTTTAGGCTCAGATACTTTTGGAAGAGTAAATTTTGAAGTTTCATCATTTATCCATTGACCATTTGCACCTAATGTTTGAATTTCATATTCATTTTTATAGTCTACACTTTTTCTATTTGTATTATCAGAGTGAATAAGTTTATTATTTTTTCCATAATACTTCATAATAGTTTTATCACCAGTATTATCAGCTTGTACTTTTACAATTTTTTCCCCTTTAACAGCGGTATGTAATATATTCCAATCAGTAGCTCTGCGATTTGCAAGTCCAACGGAAGCACCTGATGTTTCTACACCAGTTTTATATCTATCATTTGTAAAAGTAGTTGTTGTTAATAATGCTTCATGTAAGTTCTTTTGGTTTGGATTCTCTTTAACAAGTTCTTTATAAAAACTTTCTTTATTGTTAAAGAAACCTTCTCCAATATTCCAACCAAGATTAACAACAGTTTCTTTTATTGTATCATCCATACTGGCCCAATTAACACCCGCTTCTTCAATCTTTTTTTTAGCTTTAAGTGTAAAAGATTCTAACACAAAATTAGAAAAATCTTCGTCTGTTTTAAAGGAACTACGTCTAATTGTAATTCCATCAACTTTTTTAAAAGCTTTTGAAGTGTCTAATTTTTTTGGATCGAAATTATCAATATCTTTCCATTTACCCTGCTTTACTTCAATGATTTCTGTATCACTGACTTTATACATTAAACCTTCTGGTACAGTTCCACCTATCATAGTAATATTGAAATCACCAGCTTGATGAGATAAGCTTCCTTCTTTACCACCCGTAAAAGAAGTAAATATTTTGTTAACTAAGGGAGATATATCAGTCCTTTTAAAGTCTTTAAGTTTATTATCCCCATAAACAGCTCTAAAATTTGCTAGTGCCATTTGTGTTTTTTGCCCACTTATTCCGTCAGCTTTATAAACTCCGTCATCAGAAGCCCCAGTAAGTTTTTGAATAGCTGTAATTTCTTCTGGTGATCTACCAGATAAAAACAATTCAGAAGCTCTTAGTGCTGTTGGGGCTATAGTTAAAGTAGACTCTTTTCCCATAGTAGCCTTATTTAAAGCTGGTAAACATTGTTCTGCGGTTTCTAATCCATTTTTACCACACGCTTTTACAAGTTCTCTACCAAGTTCAACATTATAAAGAACAGCATTTTTTTGTGTTGTATCAAATGAATATGTATTTGATGCTGTTAAGGTAGGCAGTACTGGTGCGTTTGTACCATAAGAAGATTTTTGAGATGTTGTTTCATTAAAACCATCTTTTCTGGGAGTAAAGTCATCATTACCTAATGGTTTTATATCAATCTGTGATTGTGCTTTATAAGTTTGAGCAAGCACTTTTTCAGCTACTAAGTCTGTGAAGCCGCTATCTTTTTTTTGTGCGGCTCCAAACCCTTCTGATGCTATGTGTGAAACACTATGTGCCATATTAATTTCCTGTTCCTGAGTCAAGCTCAATATAAGAAGGACTAGACCCAGTTTTAACCAAGGTATCGATTTCATCTGGTGTAAGAATTGTAGCTTCGCTTCCATCCTCATAGAATACTACCCAATTACCATTTGGATTTGTAAAATCTTGTGGCATTAAAAATGTATCGCGCTGTCTAAATATTGTTGTTTCATTTTCATTATTAACATAATTTAGATTTCTAGCAACTCTTTGATAGTCGTCCTCACTTGTAATACTTGTAATAGTATCACCATTTGGTAACTGCCTTTCAGTCCCTTTAGGTATTAAGGTTTGTTTGGGTGCTATCCCTGCTTTTTGTCCATAAGCAGCTGCCCGTATAAAGTTTTGATCTATAGCTGTACTAATCTCTTCTGATAAGTAAGCAGTATCTAAACCATATGCTAACATTGCATCAATTGTAGGCTCAAAGAAACTTCTAAGTTTTGCATTAACAGCTGGGTTCAAATCTATTGTAAAAGCATCTTCATTTGAAGCCATAGCTTTATAAACTTCATCGATATCAGCTGGTTTAGAACGAGGTCTAGTTCTTGTGTCGCTAAAGATTTCAAAAGCATTACCAGTATTTAAGGCAATTAAACCTTGAATAACTTGGTAGTCTTTCATTAAGTTTGCTTTGTTTGCACCAGAGGGTATGTAACCATTTTCTTTAACAGCTTTTTCATAAACTTTAGCAAAACCAAGCATACTTCCTAAGTCTTGCATTGTGCCATTACGAGAAGATTGTAATACATTATCAATAAACTCACTTGATTTAATTTTAACAGGTAAACCTTTATATTTTTTTAGTCCTGTAAAATAAGCATCTAAAGCTGGTAAGATTTCTTCTACTGTTCCGTTTGGTATACTACGGCGTAGTTGAGTCTCTAAATCAGAACTAACCATATCTGCTACACTTGACCCGTGGCCTTTTTCAATTAGTGTAGTCAAACCTTGAATATTATCATTAATAATAGCAGTCCGTACTTCTTTTTTGACATTACGTTCTTGCATAGCTTGTGATTTTTTAAAGTCCCAAGCTTTAAATACCGCAGGACTAATAGCTTCTTGCGACATCAGTTTAAGACCTAGTTTTCTAAAGGCTTCTACTGATGTAGTATCATCTATAAGCATATTTTGAAGGTCTGTAGTACCTTCATTATTTATTTTATTTTTTAAGATATCAACAGCATTAAGAACTTCACTATAACCATCTGTACCTTGTATCTGTGGTTGTAGTTTTGTAAAATCCATTACTTTTTGGTTAAAAACTTTATAATCATCCCAAGTAATACCTTTTGGGTTATTGTCTAATGCGTTAGCATAATTCTTAAAACTATTTAAAGTAGCCGTAGCAAAAGTCTGTAAATAAGCAGCTTTGTTATCTTTAAAATTAGAAATACCCCCAGCTTTTTTTAGGATATCATTCCATAAATCAGGTGTCATTTCACCGCTTAAAGCAATATTCTGTGAGATAATATCTGTAATTTCACTACTAAGTACATTATCTTTTTTAGAAATACGTTCTTTAGATATTGTTTTATTATATTGTTCTTTAACACCTAGTGCTTTTTTTAGTAGTGCCTGAGAATATGGATCGCTTTTATCTCTATATGGGTCTACAAATTGCTCGTCATATTTATCAAGCATAGTAGAATGGTAATCAATATCTGGATTTTCTACCCAATTTTTATCAAAAGCTAATAAATTATCAATCAATGCTACTTCGTTATCACGGTATCTATCTTCGATACCTTCTTTAGCAGTTGCACTATAATAACCATTAGCCATAGTAGTAGCTTTTAAATATAGATCACGGGAATATTTATTTTTACTGTCAGCATAAGGAACAATGAATTGATCTTTAAGTTCTGGTAGTAAAACATTTAAGCGGGTATCAAAATCTGATTCTTCCCACTTAGTATTAAATACACCTTTCTTCTGTTCAAACTCAATAAGAGCTTTATCATATTTTGTTTTATCAAGTTGGTCTTTTAGTTGAGCACCAGCCACAGCAGCTTCTTGAAGGTTAGCAATAGCCCTTGAAAAACTTAGATTAGGTTGAGTTGTAAAATTAACAGGAGTTACCTGTGCCATCTCTTTAGTAGGTGTGTAGTTAAATAAAGGCATTATTGTTTCCTATTTATCACTATGATAAGCTTTTATACGTTTGTGCCCCTGAGAAACCAGCTTTAACAGCGCCAGTAGCAATCTCAAATGTTGACTTCATCTGACTCATTGCAGAAGCTCTTTGTGAGGAAGCTTGATAAACACCAGCATCTCTACTATATTTAGCAGTAGCCATTTTACTACCAAGGTCAGCCATAGCGGATTCAGCAGCTTGTAGCAACTGATCTTCTGCTAAAGCTGCACTCATAGCCACAACGGCTTGCGATTTCTTTGCAGTTTGACCATAGATATTTTTCTCTGTATTAGCAGCTACAACTTGTCCACCAGCACTTCGCCTTTGGTAAATCAAGTCAGTTAGTTGCATACCGATTTGATTATTAAACTCATCAGCTTGAAGTCTAAGCCCATTGAGAGCAACACCAAATGTTTGGTTTAGCGAACTTAAAGTTGAATTAAAGTTTTGATTAGCTTGATTCTCAATTTTTCTATTTTCAGCATCAGCGCCTATAGCTGATAACGTAGCACTAGCAATACCAGCTACTACCATTGGAGCAACCATTTTATGTTCCTATTCTATAATTATGTTTACTTATTTGAAGCAATACTAGCGCCAAAATAAGCACCGATAATAGCTTGGAAGCTGGGGATGATAACGGGAAGTAT
>Ga0180120_10001685_pt1 | contig 11262 bp, 20 predicted proteins | sample CPBDNA_3_FD_129677 | JGI IMG/M metagenome (GOLD analysis project Ga0180120, IMG submission 129677) | Freshwater to marine salinity gradient microbial communities from Chesapeake Bay, USA - CPBay_Spr_31_0.2_DNA (version 2) (version 2) | ecosystem: Environmental > Aquatic > Marine > Coastal ... | reverse complement strand
GCCTTCCGCGTCGATATACTGCATCGTGGCAATGGCGCCCTCTGGAGTGTAGGCCGGCACAGCTAGGCGTCCGTCTCCTGTTACCTTTGCGCCGTGAGGGCCAACGCCCTTTTTCTTGAGGTATGGGTGCTCTGCATTGGCTAGGCTCATGCCTTCCCATATTTCGGCCACGGCGGTCGCGGCGTTCTCATGCTTTTTCTTGCGCTCAATATTGGCCTTTTCTTTGGCTCGTTTAATCATCTCCACATGTTTCATCCGCTCGGCGCTTGAAATCTCTTTGCCGGTGTCGGCTACAAATTTTTCGACAATGCCAGAGCTCCAACATCCGAACACCCCCACTGGGTGCGCTGTGTTGTATAGGACGTACCACCCATCTCTATTGCGGCTACCCTTGTCGGCTCTTGAGCGGAAGCGATGGAGGTCGCTATCAGCCACGATTTCGCTTGGGATCTCAAGGCCGCATTTGTGGATAGCGTCCTCGAATTGTTGCTCAACCGGCGCCACGTGCTCCGAAGTTGGGGCCTTGAAATTCTGCCCAAATATGTCGCCTAAGTTACCCATTGTTGTCGCCCTTCATAAAGCTTTCTAAATCCATCATATCAACGCGCCAGTTTTTTGTCTGAGGAATGCGCTTGAACAACTGCCCAAGAGACGAGCCGGCCTTTATCGCCTTGTAAATGGTTTGCGGATGCATCCCCAGATAATCAGCCGCCTCCTTGATGCTTGCCCATTTAGCCATGTTTTTCTCCTGTTTAAAAGTGCCCTTATAGTATGAGGGGCTTAATGATTGTCAACAAAACTTAAAGGGGCTTAAAAAAACTTAAAGCTTTCCACTTGACGGCTTGGGCGCCCGATTAGAATCTTAAACCAAGCTCAACCGGAATAGGCCGAACGAGCAACAATTTAAAGGAGTTGCTAATGCTAGCACAAAAGAATCAAACCGACCATCTGGATAACCAGTTTGGTATAGTAGAGTCAGATTTCGAGAGAATGGCGACCATTTTGGAACATGCCAAAGAGATGTTCCTAGATGGCCTTTCTGCCTCTGGAACCATGGGCGATAATGTCGAAATCAACTCGGAGAAGTATAAAGGGTCTATGGCCGCACTTGAAACACTAGTAGAGGAGCAGATTAAAATCTCACGCGCTGCAAGCGATCTATGGGACGAGATGAATGACCTCCTCAGAGAGACTTGGGGAGTCTGAGAAAATGGAAATCAAACGAACCAGCGCAATTGCCATGCAATCCGTCAGTCTTCTATCTTACGGCCACTCAGGAGCGGGGAAAACGTCTCTCATTAAGACACTGCCCCGTCCTATCACCCTTTCAGCTGAGGGCGGGCTCTTGAGTCTAGCCGACGCCGATTTGCCCTATATCGAAATCTCCAAGCTAGAGGACGTTAAAGAAGTCTTTCACTGGCTTGAAGATTCCGACGAGGCAAAAGACTTTGACTCCGTGGCCTTGGATTCAATCTCCGAAATATCGGAGGTCGTGCTAACGGAGGAAAAAGGTAAAACCAAAGACGGGCGCCAAGCCTACGGTCAGACCAACGAAATCATGAGCGTTATCATCCGGTCGTTTCGCGACCTGAATAAGCATGTTTATTTCACTGCCAAGTGCGAGAAAATGCAGGATGATGCAGGGCGTATTTTTTACGGCCCGTCCATGACCGGCAACAAACTAGGCCAAAGCCTCCCATATTATTTTGATGAGGTGTTGGCTTTGCGAGTTGAGAAGGACGACGAGGGCAAAAACCAACGCGCCTTGCTGTGTGACAATGACGGCATGTGGAGTGCGAAGGACCGAAGCGGAAAGCTGGACCTTTGGGAACTTCCCGACCTTGGCGAAATCATAAAGAAGATCCAAGGATGAGTGCAGAACTTTTTCAAAAGTGGATCAACGCGAAAGAAGCGGAGGAGAAACACCGCACGACTCGCCGCAATATCGAGGATATGATTCTCGAACAATATTTCAAAAACGACAAAGAAAATCATAGAGGTGAATTTCATGAAGTAACAATTAAACACAGGCGAAAATATGAGGTGAACGAGGCCCTGCTTATGGAGATAGCCGGACCGCATGGCCTAGACCACCAGCTAGACCAGTTTTTTCAATGGCCCATTGTGGTCAATCCTAGAAACTGGGAAAACTCAGACAACGAAGCCAAAGCGGCACTGTCCCCCGCTGTGAAGACAAAAGAAGGACGCCCATCATTTAGCATAACAAGGATTTAATAACATGTCAGCATTTACATTCAAAGCATCAGACGCACCAGTGGACGACAACGATGGCAGTTTTGAGCCATTGCCCGCCGGTTGGTACACAGCAAACATCACCGGAACCGAATTGAAGGACACCAAAGACGGAACCGGCAAATATATCGCCATGAGATACGACATCACTGGCCCGACTCACCAAGGCCGCGTGATTTTCGATAATATCAACATCGTGAACAAAAACCCAAAGGCCGAGGATATCGGGCGACGAGACCTAGGAAAAATCATGAAGGCCGTTAAGCTCGAAGAGATGAACGACACCGACGAACTTTGTGGCAAAAGCTTAGGTGTAAAACTCAAGATTGAGCCGGCTAAAGATGGCTACGACGCAAAAAACCGAGTGGCCGCATTCAAGCCAAGCGAAGGCAACGCATCATCGCCACCGGCACCCAACGGAGGCAAGGCCGAATCTGCCGGCGTCCCATGGAATAAGAAGTAAAGGAGACGGGGCGGGGAAACTCGCCCCTCTTATTCTATGCTGAGAGACTACCAACAAAAGGCACTTGATGAGCTTTTTAAATGGCTCAAAGAGAACGAGGGGAACCCCTGCTTATGCATCCCAACCGGAGGAGGCAAAAGCCACATCGTTGCCGAACTTTGCAAGACGGCCATAGAGAAAGTTCCGGCCGCTCAAATTCTCATGCTCACCCACCAAAAGGAGTTGATTGCCCAGAATGCCGAGAAGCTAAAAGCGCACTGGAATGATGCCCCACTTGGCATCTATAGCGCCGGACTGAAAAAGAAAGAGATTAAGCAAGTCGTTTTTGGTGGCATCCAAAGCATCCACCGCAAAGCGGAAGAGATAGGCCCAAGGCGCTTGGTTATCGTGGATGAATGCCATCTTATCAACCATAAGAACGAAGGCATGTATAGGAGATTTCTTGATGAACTGCGAGAAATAGAACCGCGTATGCGTGTAATCGGATTGACGGCGACACCATTCAGGTTGGGGCATGGCTATATTCACGAAGGCGATGGCCTTTTTGATGCTCTACTTGAGCCGGTAACGGTGAAGGAATTGATCGACCTTGGGTACCTTACGCGCCTATGGTCAAAAATGCCAGAGCATACGGTTTCCACAGAGGGCATACACAAGCGAGGGGGCGAGTTCATAGAGTCCGAGATTCAAGCCAGAATGGATACCGAGAGCAATAACCATAAAGCCGTAAATGAAATCATGGACAGGGGAGCAGACCGGCTTTCATGGCTCATCTTTTGCACCGGCGTAGATCACTCGTATCACATCCGCGATATTCTGCGAGAGCGTGGAGTGACCTGCGAAACGGTGACCGGAGAGACTCCACATCATGAGCGTGACCGCATTTTGGCAGACTTCAAGGCCGGCAAGATTCGAGCCGTCACGAACGCCAATGTATTGACCACTGGATTCGATCATCCGGCCATTGACTTGATCGCGCTACTCAGGCCGACCATGAGCCCCGCACTTTACCTTCAAATGGTTGGGCGTGGCCTTCGCATCTCCGAGAAGAAAGAAAACTGCAAGGTTCTCGACTTCGTTGGCGCGGTCGCCACTCATGGGCCTATCATAAATGTTCAACCTCCAAAAAAGAAAGGTGAGAAGGCGGGAGAGGCGCCCGTGAAGGTCTGCCCAGATTGCCAAGAGATTCTGCACTTGAGCGTAATGAAGTGCCCAGAATGCGGATACATTTTCCCGAAAGAAGAGAAGTCAAACAAGCTCCAGAATGACGACATCATGGGCGAGTTGCCCAAGGATAAGTCTATCCTTTTTTGGAAGTGGGCGAAGCATTACAGCAAAAAGAGCGGCGACGAGATGATAAAAGTCAGCTATCACGGCGCCACCTACGGGCGAGGCATCACGGAGTATTTTGCCATAAAGAACAAAGGGTACGCCGGCGACAAAAGCAAAATATCACTTTACGACATTTGCAAAAAATCCGGCCTAGATCACGAGCGCATAAAATCGGCAGGTGGCGATATTGATCGCCTTTGCTTTTTTCTAAACAGAGCCAAGCCCCCCAAGGTCATCACCTATAAGATGGCCGGCAAGTGGCCACGAATCACGGAGAGAACATGGAACCCCCCGTTTTAGTTACTGAATGGCGCATGGCCTACGAAACCATGCTTAAATTTATCCCAAAGTGCTGTCACACTTGCCACCATCGCAATACAGACGGTCACTGCCAGAAACACGAATCAACCCCGCCAGAAGATTTTCAAGCCACCTTTGAGGCTTGCGACTCTTGGAAATCAGAAATGGAGCCATTCTAATGAAAGCCGAATCCGAACACATGCACCAAGTCCGGTTTGTTTCGTGGTGGCGAAAGAACCACCCTGAGCATCTCATTTTCGCCATTCCCAACGGCGGGAATAGATCGCGCAGTGAGGGCGCAAAGCTAAAGGCCGAGGGAGTCTTGAAGGGCGTCGTCGACCTATTCATCCCCAGCCTAGCCCTATGGGTCGAGATGAAGAAAGACGAGACGCAAAAGCCGACCAAGGAACAGAGGGAATTTATGGAATACGTCGCGGCCTTTGGATATGAATCCTTCGTGGCTCATTCCTTTGAGGAGGCGAAAGAGAAGGCTTTGGCTTTTCTAAAGTAACCCACCCACGGGCCCCGAAAATAAACTATTTGACAAGCTTGGGGCCCGTATTATAGTGCGTGAGTCATTAATAGGAGACAAGACAATGAAACTAATGCTAATCATGCTACTCATGGCCACGCCACTCATGGCGACCCCAAAGCCCGTCTACGTTGAGAAGAGTCTCAAGGTCGTCAAGAAAGACCACCGCACCACGGTCAGAGTCTACAAGAAAGGCGTGAAGCAAGACCGCTTTGTCATTGACCTTGGCGTTGACGCGGGGGTTTATTATGTTGAGGTCAAAGATGCTGGCCTCTATTACTACACGGAAGAGGGAAAATGAACTACCCACCCAAACCACTGAAGGACCGCATCCGCGATCTCACGCCCTCAGACCTTAATTATTTGAAGCAACTCTTGAACCCTATCGACTAGGGCTATGATACGGGGGAGAGACAAGGCGTGGCTTGATCACCCGCCTAAGCCCAACTATCTCGGGCCGTCTCTCTCCTTTTCAACCGAGATAGTGAGATAAGAATATGAAAGAAATATGGAAACCCGTTGTGGGGTATGAAGGCATCTATGAGGTGTCGAGTCTTGGCAGGGTAAAATCATTGGCGAGGACTGATTGCAGAGGCAACAGGCGCAATGAGCGGATAAGAAAGCCAGAGAAGGCAAACGGAGCATACATAACAATCTATCTCTCGAAGCACTCAAAAGTCCATCGTAGGACTTTACACTCGGTCATAGCCGAAACATTTCTAGGCCCACGTCCATCGGGACGAGGCATAGACCACATCGACGGTGACAAATTGAACAACAGAGCCGATAACCTTGAGTACGTTACATCAGCGGAGAACACTAGGCGATACTATCAGAATCTCAGAAAGAGCGGTGTCGTTGGCGTAAACCTCGACAAGAGAAGTGGAAAGTGGTGCGCTAAATTTAGGCGCAAGCACATAGGATATTTTAAAACAGAGCAAGAAGCAATCAAAGCAAAACTTAAAGCTGAAAAGGAATACAATGAACCAAACTGAAAAAGAATACCGCATGAAGCCTTTAATTAATGCCTCGACTTTAAAGATGTACTTAGGCGACTATGACCCCGCGATAGCGAAGCACATCGTCTTACACGGTCGCCCCAAGTCGTCGGCTATGTCGCTTGGCTCAGTGGTCCATGACCTATTAGAAAACGATTTCGCCATGAGCTTTAAATTCGTTATCAGCCCCTATTCAGACTTTAGAAAGAAAGAGGCTCGAGAGTGGAAGCAAGAGGCCCAAGAAGCTGGTCAAGAGGTCATCACGCAAGCCATCTATGATGAGGCTCGAGACATGGCGCAATCAGTCGCCGACCATGCCCCCGCTTGGGTGATGGATCGTGAGCTTTGCACCTACGAGAAGCCGATCTACACGCCAGAGTTTAAGGCGCTTTTCGATGTGATCTCGAGTGATGGCAGGGGCGCAGACTTCAAAACGACAAGCGCCACAAGCGCCAAGGGATTTGAACGGGAGTGCTTGAAATACGGGTACTATCTTCAAGGCTCATTTTATAGCTACGTTGGCGAGCTTAAAGAGTTTTGGTTTGTAGCCGTGAGCACTCACAAGCCCTATCCCGTGTGGAACTTCAAGATGAGCGACGAGGCTTTAGCCTTTGGCCATGAGCAATGGCGCAAGGCTTACGAGGCTATGCATCAGCCTTTGGACCATTCCCCCATCGACCTCCACGCCCCATCATGGTGGGATGGTGCGAGTGAGGAGACAGCGGAAGAGTGTTTTGAACTGTAGCTATTGACACCCTTGGGCCCGTATAATATACACGAAGGAGATGAAACAAATGAACATAAAAGAAGCCGCCGAGCTACTCGGCCTTGAGGCTCAGACCCTCAGAAAACAAATCAACAGGGGCACAGGCTACGCGCCTTGCTTCTGGAAGGACGACGCAGGGAACTGGGAGGCCACCGAGCTTGAGCTGCTCACCAAGCGGGAGGAGTTAGGCGACATCAGCCGCCGAAAGAACCCCCGCATGGAGGCCATTAAGATCTACCTCAGTGGCGAGGATGCCGAGAAGGTTCGCAAGAAAGCGCAGGACAAGAGCATAAGCGCATTCTGTCGCTGGTTGGTTTTAAGGGGTGTGAAATGAGCGAACACGACAAAAAAATACTAGCGCAAATCGTGGCATATCATGACAACGCGACCCTCGATAACATACCACCATGGCTTTACATGGCTCTTGAGGCTATCAGATATCAGGCAAAAGTTGAGGCATTGGTTAAATGAGCGCCAAGAATTACAACACGGGCAAGATGCGTTCCTCCCTAGTGTTGGGCGATATGCCCTCCGCATTCGCCGAGATGGTAAAACTCAGGGAGGCAGGCGCGGTGAAGTACGACCGCATGAACTGGGCCGAGAGCATTGGAACCGATGACGCCAAGCGGTTTCTAGCCGAGAACCTGGATTCCATCTTGAGGCATCTCATGGCGATGTATAAGGGGGAAGAACTGGACCCAGAAACAGGATGCCATCACGCTAGTAGCGTGGCCGTCCGAGCTTGCTTTGCAATGGAATACTGGGCTCATCAGTCTCAAGAAGACGGTCCCGTGGGGGATGGCGCTTCCATCGGAGAGAACTCCGAGGCGCTTTCGGGTTCGAGTCCCGAGCCGTCACCCTTAGACCTCGACCCTCTCGCCGATTTTCGCAAGAAAGTCACGAAGTCTTTGTATGATTGGTCGAAGATTGACTCAGAGTATAAGTGGTGTGCAACAGGGCCACAAGGCACAGCTAGAGCCTTCGAGTACAAGCCATTCATCGAGGGTGAACACTGGGAGGCTATGCAGGGGTGGGCGTCTGACATTTTCAGCACAACCCCAGACCTTGCCGAATCTTGGCAGGATTCATTAGAAGAGAGGCCGAAGTCATGAGGTGTCTCACGGTACTAGCCGAGATATTAAACAGGCTTTTCAAGTTCGAGGAGGTTGGGCGATGAGTGATATGGTTTCAGCATATTCAGAATGGAGAGCCCGCGCTTATGGCTCACCAGCCAAGAGAGCCGAGTATAGTCGCGATACGAAGATCGGAGTCAGGTTCAATGATGTTGAGCTTGCACGATTGAAGGCCAATGCAGGGAATACGCCTCTGGCTACTTATATTAGAGAGAGGGTGTTGTGAATGTGGGTCATACCGAAAAATTATCACATATTGGGCTTTGTAGCGGATACGGTGGGTTGACACGTCTCCCGTATCCTTATCATGGTTAAATGAAAAGTAAAAGACCATACAACAAAGCCCAGTTATCTGAAAAATACAATGAGGGGTTAAGTTATTCTGAACTTGCAATTCATTTTAACATTGGGAGAAAAATAATTCAGAATGACATGAAGGAGTTTGGAATAAAAGCTAGAGGCCAACACGCAAGAAATCAAAAGGGCGAAAACAACAACAATTGGAAGGGCGACCAAGCAGGATACTCAGCTTTGCATCGTCGCCTTTACCATAGCCAGCCCATGAAATGCGAAGAATGCGGGACAAGTGATCCATCGAGGAGATACCAGTGGGCCTCGCTTACAGGCAATTACTCCGAGCCATCCGACTACAAGAGGATGTGTCAAAGTTGTCACGCTAGATACGACAAAATAATTTTAAACATAAATAAAATGAGGACTAAAAATTGAATGTGGATCATCCCAATAAATTACGAACTCTCTCACTCTGCTCAGGCTTTTCTGGAATCGAAAGAGGAATTGAGCTTGCTGGAACCGAGCTTAGAACACTCGCTCATGTGGAGATCGAAGCCTTCGCCATTGCCAACTTGGTCGCGAAGATGGAAGCGGGTTCCATGGCTCCAAGCCCTATTTGGACGGACCTTAAAACCTTGCCACTGGAACCATTTCGAGGCGCGGTTGACATCCTCACTGGTGGCTACCCCTGCCAACCATTCAGCGTTGCAGGAAAGCGACTTGGCAAAGAAGACCCAAGACACCTCTGGCCATGGATATGTCGAATCATCGACGGCATTATGCCCCGAATGTGTTTCTTTGAGAACGTCGAAGGGCACGTTACCAACGGATTGCGACAAGTGCTCGCTGATTTGGAAGCAAGAGGTTATTCGTGTACGTGGGGGATATTCAGCGCGGAAGAATGCGGCGCTCCTCACCGAAGGAAAAGGATGTTTATCTTGGCCCACTCCTTCAGTGGCGGGGTGTGTCGAAGGTGGAGTAGCGAAGAACGTGGAGATGACACCAAGCGGATTCAAGGCAACGAGGGAGAACGGGACGAGCTACGGTGCGAAACTGAGAGACTCAGTGCTTCATCACTCCAGCCTATGGCCCACGCCCACGCCCACGGCGAGGGACGGGACAGGAACAGCGAGCCCAGCGGATATGAAGCGCCACTCTCCGAGCCTGCCTTGTCTAGTTCACATGGATGGCCAGCCAGACCAGGACAAGAGCCTTTCGAGTGGGAAGAGTCACGAATTAAACCCAAGGTGGGTAGAACAACTGATGGGACTGACAATCGGATCGACGAGCTTAGGATGTTGGGGAACGGCGTAGTTCCACAAACCGCAGCAAGGGCTTGGGTGACATTGAGCGAGGAGTTAGGACTATGAGTGAAGACCGACGTTGCATCTTCTGTGGCCTCCCTCACGAACGCGCGCAGAGCCCTTATTGTTCGCGGTCATGTAGAGACAAGGCGAACTATAGAATGAGGGCAACGGAGAAATCGAAGATCAAGAAGTGCCCTATATGTCGGAACAACTTCACAGCCAAATCAACGTACTGCCCGCCCTGTCGGGCCGCGTATGATGCGGTGAAACCGAAACTCCAGATGTTTCATATACTGACTGAGGTTCGAGAACTAAAAGCAATGGTTAAGGACCTGCAAAAATAAAAACGCCAATACTACAAAGGAGATAATAATGAGCAATAAAACGAGCACAGGGCACAGGAGCACAGGGAACTGGAGCACAGGGAACTGGAGCACAGGGGACAGGAGCACAGGGGACTGTAGCACAGGGAACAGGAGCACAGGGGACTGTAGCACAGGGCACTGTAGCACAGGGCACTGTAGCACAGGGAACTGGAGTATATCGGATTATTCCACAGGACACTTTTCGACAGAAGACTATACAGGCTTTGGGTGCTTTGACCGCCCCTGCACATTAGACGAATGGGGGAATGCAGAGACACCCGACTGTTTGTATTTCGATTTAACTTCGTGGGTGTCAGAAAATGAGATGACGGATGAGGAAAAGAAAGCCCATCCCGAATATAAGCCAACTGGAGGATACCTTAAGGTCTGCGACTATAGAGAAGCATTCACATCGAGCATGGAACGAGCAAGTAAAGAAGAGATCGAAATGGTCAAGAACCTTCCCAACTTTGACGCCGACAAGTTTGAGCAGATCAGCGGGTTTCGTATCAAAGACACTGTAACAGTAACGATTCAATGCAAGGATATTGAAATCAGTGTAGAAGAATTTGAGTCAATCAAGGCTCAATTTCTAAAATAGCCAAAACGCCCCCAACCGCACTGGGGGACAATTCAACTAGGGGGCAGGAATGGAATGTACCCTGTTGAGTTGTACGGCCACGCTTGAGGGTGCGTGTATGTGTGGAACCCTCACCTTTTAATGGAGAAATAAGATGCTAGGAACCTGTGTAATCTGTAAACGAAAGTTACCCCCATCCAAGGCTGATCTCATGGTCTGCCATAGCCGAACATGCAAGGCGGAATATCCGATATGGTGTGAGGCTAATTTTGACTTAATGCCAGAGCACAATCGCCACAAAACTAAATATGAAACCCGCTTCTGGGAAGTGACGCCAGAGCAAAAGAAACACTACGCCCGCTTCTATGAGCTTATGCGACCACGAACGAAGAATAAAAAACGCCCCTGTCTCAAATGTGGGCGCTCGATAGGTGGGGATCGCGCACTAGAAAACGACTATAGACTGTGCCCCGTCTGCCACGAGAGCAACCGTGTACATGGAAAAATCGCCAGTTATGCCATTTAAAAAGATCCCCGCGTACGGTGGGCAGAAAGTGACCCATCACCAGTGTGTGCTCTGCAAATGCTTCACGCCAATCGAATACGCCCACACTCAAGAGCAGTGTAGGCAATTTAAAGACGAGCGAAAAAATGGGTGGTGAATTTCTAGACGAGTGGGATTATTTTCGGGGGATGATTAATCAGATCCCAAAGATCAAGAATGTGAAGTGCCTCAAGTGTGGCAAGAAATTCAGAGGCAGCTCGAACAATCGCATATGTTCCAGATGCAAGCGACCTAACGCCAGAAAGAATTATTACATCGCATGATATACTATTATCTATTCAGCCTCGTGCTAATCATTTATTCCGTAAAGACTGCGCCACCTCCTTCATAGTGGTCTTCAACTCATCCACGCTTGAGCGGATATAGCTCTGGTC
>Ga0180120_10001682_pt1 | contig 11263 bp, 9 predicted proteins | sample CPBDNA_3_FD_129677 | JGI IMG/M metagenome (GOLD analysis project Ga0180120, IMG submission 129677) | Freshwater to marine salinity gradient microbial communities from Chesapeake Bay, USA - CPBay_Spr_31_0.2_DNA (version 2) (version 2) | ecosystem: Environmental > Aquatic > Marine > Coastal ... | reverse complement strand
TGAAACATTTAATTCCTTGGATAATAACTTTGACATATCATCTAATTGGCTAGCTGTTATCATGGAAACTTCATCAAAAATAATAAATGTGGGTATAGTATTTGCTTTAAATTTATAACTTGTATTGTCCTCCGCATTTTTCGAATAACCAAAATAAGAGTGCCAAGTACATGCTTTTAAACCATCTTTACTATATCCACATGCAGTCTGAGCTGTAGGTGTTAAAATAATACCTCCATTCAAAAATCTCATCACTTTATTCATCAAGAAACTTTTTCCCATACCTCCAGCTCCAATTAAGATGGAATGCATTCCACCTTCTATACGAGTTACCACATGATTAAAAATTAACAAATTTTGCTTCACAAAATAATCGCATGTCTGAAAAGGTATTTCATTAGGTAAAAAACGTTTATGCAATTCTTCTAAACATAGATTTCTTTCTTGTTGTTGTCCAGAACATGTTTCAAGGTGACGTTGATAATGCTTTGATTGAATAGAAAATCCACATCCATTACTGCACAACTTCATATCTTTATTGTCGCGTTTTCTTTTTTGATGAGAATACATGAATCCACTTTTATCTTCATACCAATGATAGTTATATACAAATAATCGTATATGCATAACTACATTAGAGTTAGATGAACATAATTTGGTAATTTTACCATCTGTTATATTAAAAAAACCAAAGGTATGTTGGATCCAACTTGATAGTTTATAGGTTTGTAAAACAAGTTTTATTAACTCTTGCATAGCATCCACATCCCAGATACTAGGCCAGATGCTATTTGCCAAATTTGTAATATCAAATTTCAAATTAAAATGACTTTTAAAACATTCCTCTATTAATTTAGGACCACACCACCCAGAAACAGCAGGAGGACATTTAAGTATAATTTCTTGATTACCAACACAACATCCTTGTATATGGTCGTAAGGAATACTTTTTAGTTCACCTTTACTTATGCAAAAACCAAAATTAACTGCAACCCGTGGTTCAAACCAAACAACAAAACCTAATGTTGATTGTGCTTCAATAGAAGAGCCAGAGAATACAGCAATACTCATTGGATATTGCGTCTCTGCAAATTCCAATATAGAAAAGATTAATTCAACAGTAGAATCAATCTGGAATATACTGTCTGAATATTCACGATTAATTAGTCGTAACATGTCATCCGTTTGTCCAACATGTTGCAATTCAAACATAACATTCAACATTCCATTACTGTTTGGTAGTTGTACAGGGAAAAAAGCAATAATCTCATTTACAGCTCGAATGATACTTCTATCATACCCCATAACATCAACTAATCTTCTTCTAAAGGTTTCAGGATTACGTTGAATATTTGTCCAATTCACAGCAGGGTAAATTAGTTGTTGTAGTCGAACAACCATGTCATAACTCAATTTACCACCAGCTGGATACGTCGCGATGAAAGACATAATAGAAAATGAAGATACTTGTCCTTGTGGTTGTTTAAAGTTAAATGGCGGTAAAGTTGTCGACATTGATGTATATGTTTTGACAACAGATGACGACATAAGTAAAGAGACATTTGAATTTTACCACCATGAAGAAGTGCGCTCATTCGTCGAGGAACAAATGATTCTAAGAAATGGTATTATTCTAAGATATACACAAACCCTTGAGATGTGTACATTATGTGGCGATTATACCCACCCATCTGAGTTTTGCCTATCTAAGAGTAGTATTGTCAAACATTACACCGAACAACTTAATTTAAATGGTCAGCGATTGGATATTATAGGTGAGATTATGAAAATTTTACTACCACCTGGTATGGAATTAGAGTTGACAACCCTAGTGTCATCGTGCGACATGATTACCTTTGAACATTCATTGGAGGGAAAAGATTTATTTGATAAACGAGCGCCTATTATAATGTTACACAAAAATCCAACCGATTTAGGTGAATATATGGAATATCAAAATTACATTGGTGGATGTGATATCATTGAACGTTTTGAAATGACTAAGAAAATGTTTATAGATGTTAATGTTATCTGGAATGTGGAAGAAGATTCTACATTGGATTGGAAGCAATATATTATACATTGTGTGGATACTGCTTATAAACTCGAAAATATGTTTACACCTCTTTCTATATTGGAAGATAAATGTACGATTCCTGTTTCTGATGTTAGGGTTTATTTGGTGCAAAATGAAAGTGTTTCTAGAGGAGATTTCAGATGGTTTGATAAAATTGGCGATGTTAGTAATTGTGGATTAATTGAAGACGATATACAAACAATTTCAGAAGGCATCCAATCTTTTGTTGCAGAATATTTAAACCGTGATAGAAATCAACTAACGTCGATAGAAGAAGAAAAGGTAAATTAAAATTTACTACTTTCATCGGGTGGGAGGAGTTTAACAAACGTATTAAAGAAAATACGATAACTTGGTAATACATGAATGGCATCTTCAATTTCTTCTTTATAAATTCGTTTTTCTGTAATGTATACACATTCAATCAGATCTTTATCAAACAAAAATGTTTGCGGGTCCAAGTTATTTACTCCATCTGATAAATAAATCCAATTTGGTATTATTATTGTATTTCCATTCTTATAGTTCTTTATCAATTGACCCACACATAAATGAAACCAAGGTTGTACCTTTTCATTTGAGATAATCATGGTTAAACATAAATTTAAATTTTTACTAATTAAAGGAAATCCATCATGATTTGACAAAATTTTAATAGTTTTTAAACTGCAAACATAATAAATTCTAATTTGTTCAATAAGGGAAGCAGGCGTCATAGGTGACTGAATTCTACTAAACGAGTCGTGTTCAATTAAATCCATTAAAATAAAAATGTTCTTTACCAACCATTATTTATCAACCTAACCCTAACTTGCAAAACCTTCTATTTTTCTTTTTTTATTTAGAGGAAAATTGTTTTACTCACTTCATTTTTTAATTTACCAAGATGCTTTCAACCAAGAATATTTCTCTATCAGTAACTCCACCAACAGCTACGACGCCTTTGGCATGCACACTCAGAGGTGATCTTTCTCAAACACTTTCACTACGTAATCAAGATGGGGGTTTATTCTACCTAATGACGGATTTGAAGAAGCCAAATACATTATTATTTCAGCTACGTGGTAAACAGATTGAAAACATTAAAAATTTTTCAAATGATATCAGAGATAAAGTTACTTCTGAATGTGGAATGTTTTTCGATGGTAGTAAATATATGTCTCTGGCACGTGAGAATCAATCATTTGGAGACTATATTAAATTGAATGTTTCTGCTAAAACAAAATGGTTTATTGAAAAACCAAATAATGAATTCATAACATTGAGTGAACGTCCTGAATTGAAGAATGGTTATATATTCTCGGTGACTGCTTCTATATCTTATAAGCCATGGATTTTTAATGCTTCTGGAAAGGAAATGTGGGGTTTCACCCTTTATGCTGATGAAATTGCAGTTTATCCCATATCAAGTGAGAAAAAAAATTCTAAAGTTTCCATCATCGATGCCTTACGATCGACGCCCCAAACAACCCCATTCAACGACAAAGTAGTTGATGACGATCTATTCAACTTTAATCTATATGAAAATGGGGATATTTTGAATCAAGGTGAACCTGAGCCTGAACCAGAACCTGAACAGACAAAATTAAAAAAATCACGAGGTAAAAAGTAAAGTGTAATTTCTAAATTTGTATTTGACATTATAAGTTGTCTTTCTGTTAAAACATATACAATACACGATTCACTGTCTTTTGATAAAACTCTACACCATACTTTATTAATAATATCTCCTTGTTGTATCGTTAACTTCAAATGTGATTCTATCAATGTAAAATACACATTTGAAACAGTTAATGCTAAAACATAGGGTTCGCTATAATTAAATAGATAGCCACTACACTGTATATCAGTATCATCCACATCACAACACCCAAACCACCACATTATACATTCAAACTATATTAAAAATTAAAACCACCATTTATATCTATTTCAAATGCACTACCGCGAATAGTATTTTGTTCAGGTTGAGGGAATATAGGATTTAAACTAATGTTGTTAGTTGAAGTATGATTGCTACCATAACCATGCACACCTTCTTGAGATGTGTTTAATATGTCATAATTAGGCAAATCTGCTGGATTTGATAGTTCTAATTCTGTATGTTCTTCTTGTGTAAAACCTTCTCGTTGTTGTTCTTCACGTGTTTGTTCGTCTATAATTTGTTGGTTATCATCACCTTGTCCAATTCCACTAAATTCACCTGGAGGGTTCATATTAGGTGGTTCCTCCTCGAATGTTGGTTGTTCATTTGCCGAATCTTTATTTAAATAATCTAATAATTGAGCAAGTGTTAATTTGTCAATTTCATCCTTAATATTGGCAAACTTATCTTGTTCTTCTTCTTCTTCACCACCCATCTCTAATAATTCATCATATGAATAGTTATAATTGGTTTGATTTGTAAATTTCACATAAGCATCTCTAATTGTTTCGAGCTCATATAGTTCTTTATGCATAAAACCAATTGGTGAATTTAGAGTTGATTTAGGTGTATCTACGTCCACCGCCGAAGATATCATACGTAAAATTGATTTTATCTTTTTAAATGCCACACTTTTCGAATCACTTTCAACTAGACCAATTCTAAGTTGTCCTTTAGTGTTTACTTTTCGACCTAAATATTTAAATTCTGATTTCGAAAAATATGTTTTACATGCCTTTCCATGTATTGGGAAATAAACATTACTGTCTGAATTTTGAGCATCTACAATCGCTTTCTGTTTTAAAAGCCTCTCAGAGTCATTTCTAGTAATAGATGTCATCTCCTCGATGATAGGAGCTCCTGTGTTTCTATCAATTATAGGTAAACCATCCGAATCCCTTTTAAATAAAATTAAATTGAACGTGTCATTATCTTTAACAGAGGGAAATAAAAAACGTTTATCTGCTCTTTCAACACGGAGTCGTTCTTGAATTTTTTTAGCATTTCGAACTCGCATATCTGATATGTATGATAATTCAGCTGCTTTCCTTTTATATTGAAATTCTTCTAATTTTTCTTTATAATCATTTTCCTTTTCTATTTCCTTTCTTTTTTTGATTTTCCTTGCTTCATCTATTTGTTGTCTTTTTGCTTTTAATATTTCACTCGTTATTTTTGAATTATAACTTTTATTGAGTGAGAAAACTCCATTACTAATTTGAGCCATAATTAGGGTAAAGGCCTCTTCCTTAGTCATAGTTGAAAGAACATCTGTCATAGAAATTGACATATAATTGTATATGTGTGTTACGTTTTTATCATATTCTACCTCGTCAATGTAAGAATCAAACTCGTTTATCTTTTCTTTGAATTTATTAATGACACCATAATAATAAGATGCTGTAGTAAATTCCGACATCTCACGATTTTCATTTAAATATTTCTCTTTTAAACCTTTTTGTAGCTTATCGACATGTCTTTGTAATTTTAAAATTAAATAATCACGTTTCGCTTCATTTTTTAATCTAATAGTTGACTTTGATAATTGTTTCACTTCTTCCTTTTGTGTAGGTATATTCTCTATATTAGGTTCTTCTTTACTTTCATCTTGATAAACTATTTGTTCTTGTGGTTGGACATTTCCATTCACATGGTCCTGTTCTACTGTCTGATCCTGATATTGCTGTTGTTCAATTATATCTTCTTGGGTAAATTCTTCATCTACTTCGTCTTCAACAAGGTTTCCATTCACATGGTCCTGTTCTACTGGCTGATCCTGATATTGCTGTTGTTCAATTATATCTTCTTGGGTAAATTCTTCATCTACTTCGTCTTCAACAAGGTCTACGACATCCATAGGTGTTATGACAGAATCTAAATCTTTCTTAAAAGTGTCGTAATCTGTTTGAAATTTTTCGAAATCTATAGCTGTGAGTTCTGCTATTCTTTTATCCATACTATCGTTAGAATACATATCTGCATATTCAGACATAACCTTCATAGTATAGTCATTCGATTCAGTCATTGCAAATGTTTCATTTTCAATGTCATTGTCTAAAGCATCCAACTCTTCAATATCTATATCATTAACATCTAATTCCATTAGATCGTATAATTCATTTGCTTGTCTTATTAAGTCTTCTGAGATAGCTGGTTGTAAAGGTTCATCTTGTTCTTTTTCTTCTTCTACTTCTTCTCCTTCTACTGTTTGACCTTCACCTCCTTCGACTGTTTGTTCTTCTTGAACATCTTGGACTTCTTCTTGCACATCTTCCGTTTGTGTTTCTATGTTTCCTTCTTGGCCACTTTCTATTTGTGGTTCCATAGTGATTTCTTGATCGTTATCCATTTGTGGTTCTTCTGTAACATTATCTATTGCTTGATCTTCAACTTCTTCTTGAGTTTTATCTAAATTATCCAATTGAACTTCTTCTTGAGTGATAATTTCTTCCTGTTCTTCTGTTTGTTTTTTTGTAGATATTTCCTCGTCGCTTTTATAATCTGATAATTCGTCGTCATTGGGTGGAGGTTTGTCGACTTCTTCGTCGCTTTTATAATCTGATAGGTCACTATCAGTGTGAGGACGTTCGTTAGCAGTATTTGCTCTCTGTTCCTTTATTTTGTCTACTTCAATTTTAGCTACTTCTCTTATAGATTTTAAAATACCTTTATCTTTAATTTCTCCTATACGTAGTATAGACCTTTTACTGTATGTTGAAACTAATTCCCCAACACCATTAGGATAAGTGGGATTTTCACCTCCTAAATCATGAACTGCACGTATAAAAGCTTTTAATTCGTTTTGTGAGTCAGATTCCTTTACCCTGTTAAAGATTTGTTCTAAACTTTCATCACCTAGTAATATATCATAAACCTTTTCCTTATAATTATCTCTGAGACGTATATTACTAATCAAAACACGACCTCCGTCTTTAAAAACTGAAATTTTAGGTTTTTTACTGGATTCATCTTCTGAATCTTTGTTTCGCCTTTTAATTGTCATTTTATTAACTATAGTAGTTATATTTATATGATGTAATTATAAAATGCCAATAGTTCAACTTATGCTTCGGGCTGGGAAGCAAAATGTTTCCATCCCTTCAGAAATTTCAAATTCTAATGTGTTTGTGAAAGATGTCAGTGTACATTTTAATGTTGAAAAACATGGCTTTTATCAGGGGAAACTGTATTTTAATTTTTTACCTGCTAATGTTTCTACCAATAACATGGGAATTAGTAGAAGTGTTATTTTTCCTATTGACCATGTGAAATCATACTCGCAAAATCGCTCTAACTATAATTTAGGTCAATTAAATATGCCTCGAAATTTTAGTGTGGATGTTGATTTAGATAATGGTTTACAAGTTGTATCGACGTCTGATACTGTGGCAAATGGACAATTTGATTTCAAGCCAGATGAATTCGATGTAGAAAATCGCTTAGATTATATTCAAGGAGGTACCGAACCTACTGGTGAAGATGTGCAACCCTATTCGTCTGTTTTTACAAGCGTTGGTTTGATGGGGGATGGTGTAACATCGAGAAGTGGGATTTGGGTAGATGAAAATGGAAAACTACAAGGTCCTATTCCATTTCTTTATTCGTTGTTAGTTACTCTAGAGTATGAGGGTAGTTTAATCTAATGAGTGACCATATTCGTTCATGTTCATCTATTGTCTTTTGACCTTTTGGTGGATTTAGAAATTTTATTATGTTTTCGCAAATATTCAAATTTGTTGTTATTTTTAACAACACAAAATGATAATTTAAACAATTTTTCCTTATAATTTCTCCAGAATGTTGTAAACGATAAAATTCTTGTAAATATTGTTTAAATAAATAAATTATATCACGGCGATTGTCGGATGTTATTTGAATTGGTGAAAAATTAACGGGATCTAGATGTTGCATAATAGTAGGTAATAAAAGATAATGTTGTTTATAACCCAACTTGCGTAAGGTTTTTCTCACAGTCTTTATATCTTTATAATTATTTGGGATAAAGCTTTTTAATTCTTCAATTAATTCTTCATCGACGATAACTCGATAACAACATAATTCATCTAAAATAATATTCAAATGATCAATTGGTTTATATAAACTTTTTTTAATAATATTAAGATTTTGGTAATCGCTATATCCAACATAAGAAAATGTATTGGCACAGATGAATCCACAATCTAAACATATAACATCGGCATACTTGTCGTCATATGTCGTTTCGTTATGACTACATTCATTTTCTTTTACTATAGGTGGAGAATTTATTTCCATGGTTGGGATCAATCCATTTAACTCACATAAAAGATCTTCTCTTTTTTCACCACGTATTAATGGTAAATAACGCAATAGTAAATTTGGGTCTGTTATTTTATCTAACTTGTTCATATCAAAATAAACAATAAAAATATATACACCTATAAAAATGTCCGTTAAAATCAATCCAAAAGCGACTACTGGGACCGAAGAATTTTCGCCTCTTGGTTATTATGCAGCCTCTGGTTTATATGATGTATATTGCGGTGAGACTAAAGTATTAGCAGCGCATGCTGCAGACGAAGCAAGTGATACAGTAAAGGTTGCAGCTCATTGTACTATCGAGGTTCCACCTGGATATGTTGCACTTATTTTACCACCTGACGTGAGTGGTACTATTGAATATCAAACTGAACCAAGATTCGTAGATGGGAATGAAGATTTATATGTACGTATGCGAAATCTAACCAACGCTCCTATAAATTTAACGAAAGCATCTGGGACAGTAATTGCAAAGATGGCAATTGTTAAACGTGAGACATTATCTATTGAGTATGTTTAGTTATAAAAAATAAAACACATAAATAAATGCCTACTTTGCACATTTACCCAAAAACACCCGAAGTAGATAAAGAATATCATGAACCTGCTATATTCGCACCAACAGGTGAAATTGAATTTTTTGCTGGTCATAATAAAACAATTCTTCCATATGACGCTGTCACAAATCCTGATTATCATCGGGTTGCGATACATGCACATATGAGAACAGATAGAGGTTATGTTGCTTTTTTAAAAAACGAAGGTTTAGATTTTGACATGCGTTTGAAAATGATTGGTTCGCATATGAGTCATTCAGTCGAAGTACACATAAGAAATATGAAAAGTACGGATTTAGTAATAACTAAAAATAGTAATTTTTTGATAGGTCGTATGTCAATTGTAAAGTCTGAATATCTGCCCATTGAGTATCATTCATTGGATGAATATGAAGTTGATCAATTGATATATTAAAAAAATATAAAACTATAATAAAAAATGGACGTCGTTGTAAATTCTAATGTGCAATCACCTCTTGTTAGAACTCTTGCAGCTACTAAAGGAAAATCTGAATCTTTTACTAATCATCTAAAAGATAATGTTCCTCCTGTTTCCTTTTCAAAAATTGAACTAAATCCAGAAGGTGGGGCTATCGGTGGTTTTGATAGAAATTATAAAATTAAAGTTCCACAATATGGATATCTGCGTAATTTCGTATTGAAATTTACTTCGCATGATTTACCAATTCCTCCACAAGTTCTTGAACATTTATATTCTGAAATTTCACAAGCTCATGGTTCTTTTGTTCCTATTGTTTCTCAAAAAAGATCTACCACTAGAGGATCTTATGATGCAGCTTCGTTGGATGTGGTAGCTAATGCTGGTAATGCTGCTGGTCATGCTACCGCACCTGACTCTCAGGACTTTATGCTTCATGGTTATGTTCCTTATGAAGAAGGATATAATGCAGTTGAATCTAGTTCAGATCCATGGGCACAAATGTGGCTCCGTATCCATGGTGGTAAAACTCTTAGTTCACAAACATTTGATAATCTAGCACCTTTACCAGCAGTTGCTAAAGGTAGTGTAGTAGCAGCAATAGGTGGATCTAGAATGTGTCCATTTCGTTATTCTGTTCGAGATAATGTTGGTGATTCTTCTGTTATTAGTCGTGATGATAATAACAGAAGTAATATTTCTAAGGAAGGTCCTTGCTATGATGCTTTTGAATTTACAACACAATTATCAGGTACTCCGGTCCAAAATACGAATAGTGCCAATATGCGTAGGTGGGGATATGGATGTCGTACATTCAATACGTGGGATTGGTGTACTCAATCGAATTTATCAAAGATGCTTGGTGCTATTATTCCAGAGACGATTACCCTGTCCACACATAACCGACCTATACAGACAATTTACCCACTTGAAACTTTGGCACGTATCCATAGGATGCCAAATGATTTGAAAAACAAATATTTAAATATGATTAGACCTCATCTAACTGATTCACCTTCACAATCTGCCAATTTTAGAACTCCAGTTGAAGCATGGCAAACTGATCGTGTGTGGTCGTGCTACTTTCCATGTTTCTTTTCTTATTTCGAGGATCCTAGTATGAATTTAGACACTCGATTTGTTGAGAATTTAGAAGTTGACGTTAATATTCGCAAAGACGTCGATATCTTTTGGTCTGGTGATTTAGGTGATCGGGCAGCACAATTGGGTTCAATTGGAACGTATGCTTCCACAAATGCTAGTTATACTACTTTGACAACGGCATGTTCTACTTATGATGATGGTCCATTTAATACGATTCGTCATAGACGTTTGGCTCGTGTCGTTGCGACTGATATTACTGTACAAGCAATTGCTTACTATTATAATTTCCATGATACAACTTCTCAAGCCATTAGAAATGCTAATTTCAAACCAAATATTCCTTTAAATGTGTTGACTTATAACACATATGCTGAAAATCCAACTATTATTCCAGCAAGCACCTTACTAGGTGGAGGAACTGTAACAGTAAATTTGAGTTGCAACAATCTTGTTTTTGGAATAACTGCTATGATTAGGCGAAAAGCTCACCTTAATGCTAAAAAATATGAAATTAGTGCTTTCCAGGATTTTGCACAAACATTACCTATTAAAACAATTACACTTACTGGAAGTGGTCAACAATTATACACAGCTACTGGTGCTGAATGTTTAATGATTGATCAATGGGATAATGCCCTTTCAACTATGAAGAGTGGAACATGTACTACAAATACTAGTGGTTTGTACGCTGATAATATGGCTTCTAGTCATGTTGCCAATAAGCAGACATCTGATCATTTCTTTTCATATCATATTCCATTTGGTTTCAGTCAAGATCTAACTTACAATAGTGGTGCGATTGCTATGCAAACTATTAATAATCCGACATTAACAATTGAATTAAATGCACTTGATGGTTGGGT
>Ga0180120_10001675_pt1 | contig 11280 bp, 9 predicted proteins | sample CPBDNA_3_FD_129677 | JGI IMG/M metagenome (GOLD analysis project Ga0180120, IMG submission 129677) | Freshwater to marine salinity gradient microbial communities from Chesapeake Bay, USA - CPBay_Spr_31_0.2_DNA (version 2) (version 2) | ecosystem: Environmental > Aquatic > Marine > Coastal ... | reverse complement strand
AGCTAATGCGTAACAAGACATATCAAGAAGAGATTGATTTTATCGTTACGAATGAAGCACGAAACAAGTTCATTCGCAATCTTGCATGGAGTCTCAAGGGTAATACTTTGATACTCTTTCAGTTCGTTGAGAAGCATGGCAAGTTGTTACATCCAATGCTTCAGTCAGATGATAGAGAAGTACATTTCGTATATGGTGGAGTCGATTCAAATGAGAGAGAAAATATTAGAAGGCTTGTTGAGGAGTCTAGCGATACTATTATCCTTGCCAGTTATGGTACTTATTCTACTGGTATCAATATACGCAATCTTCACAATATTGTTTTTGCGTCTCCTTCAAAGTCTAGGATTCGTAATCTTCAATCTATCGGCAGAGGACTTAGAACGCATGAGAGCAAAGAGAAAGCCACCCTATACGATATTGTAGATGACCTTTCACACAAAAAGAAAAGAAACTTTGCGCTGAAGCATTTTATAGAAAGAGTAGATACATATTCAAAAGAGGGTTTCAATCTAAAGCTATATAACGTAGATATAAAGGGATAGCCATGCTACACGTTTTCAAATTAATAAGCGGAGAAGACGTTTTCGCTTGGGTTAGAGATGAGAGCGAAACAGGTTTTGTCATTGAAGACCCGTGTACTGTTCTCTTTAATCCAACCAATGGAATTCTTTTAAAACACTGGATGAGTCTAACTGAAGACAACGTTACATATCTGCCTAAGTCAAACATTCTTTCTGATTTGGGTAAAGCGAATGACCTTGCTGAATACTACTATCATACATATATGTACGAAGCAAAGAAGATAAATGCTGATGCTCTTGAGTCTTATCATGATAGTGTGAAAGAAGCAGATTCATTAGTGGATGATTTCTTTGTAAATACTGTTCCACCTAACAGAAAATATTATAATTAATCTAATGTTTCAATTGAGCATAAAAGCTATTATACAGCATTTGAAAGAAAAGTAAATACTTTTTTGACATTTTTATTATTTATTTTAGGTTGACATTCATATCGTTTTCGTATATATTATGGTTATAGATTGAATTTAAGTGGACACAAAAAATGGCTAAAAGCAAGAATCAGTACATCGACAACAAGAAGTTCTTCGAAGAGATGGTGAAGTATCGCCAATCTCGTATCGATGCTGAAGAATCTGGAGAAGAACGTCCAATCATTCCTGACTATATTGGACGCTGTATGATGGATATCTCAACGAGACTCTCATACAAACCTAACTTCATCAACTACCCATTTCGTGAAGAGATGGTTGCTGATGGGATTGAGAATGCTATTAGAGCGCTCAATAACTTTGACCCAGCAAAGTCAGCAAATCCCTTTGCATATTTCACTCAAATCATCTACTATGCGTTCCTTCGTAGAATTACAAAGGAGAAGACGTTGCTGTATACAAAGCAGAAGATGTATACGTCTATGGCAGTGATGGGTGAATTGTATGACGATGCTTCTGGTACAGATTTGTCTAACAGCCAGAGTTCATACGCCACTGAGTATATGAACGATTTTGTAACTGAATATGAGAAGAATCTAGAGAAGAAGAAGGTGCTTAAAGTAAAGAAAAAGAGCGGTATTGAATTGTTTTATGATGACGAAGATGAGGAAGAAGAATGAAAATTGCTATCGTAACTGATACTCATTTTGGAGTTCGTAATGATAATCGCATTATTGCTGACCATATTAATTCTTTTTTTGATAAGCAGTTTTTTCCGTACATTGATACTATGGGGATTGATCATATTATTCATCTTGGTGATGTGTGTGACCGTCGAAAGTATATTAATTTCGTCACTAGTTCCCAGTTAGAAGAGCATCTAATCAAACCAATTCATAATCGTGGTATCAACACTGATATGATTATTGGCAATCATGACTGTTTCTATAAGAACACCAATGAGATTAACAGTATGCGGCAGTTATATGGGCATTCGTTCTATAACTTCAACTGCTACTGGGAGAAGCCTGTAGAGAGAGACTATGATGGGTTGAAGGTGCTTCTTGTGCCTTGGATTTGCGATGATAATTATGAAGTAACAATGAAAGCGATTGAGGAGACTGATGCTCAGATTCTTATGGGACATTTTGAGATACAAGGATTTGAAATGTATCGAGGTGCAATTAACCATCACGGACTTAGTAAAGATATTTTTAGTAAGTTTGATATGGTACTGTCTGGTCATTTTCATCATAAGTCTACCCACAGTAATATCTCGTATCTAGGCTCTCCATATCAAATGACGTGGAGCGACTACAATGACCCTCGTGGTTTTCATATCCTAGACACTGAAACACGAGAGTTAAAGTTCATTCCAAATCCTTGCTACATCTTTCACAAACTATGGTATGATGATACTGATATGTCCGTCAATGACATTACAGACTTAACGTTTGAAAAAGAGTTGACAAATAGCTATGTGAAGGTTATAGTAAAGAATAAGTCTAATCCTTATCTATTCGACCTATGGATGAACAAACTAATCGATATGGGATGTGCTGATATCAAGACTGTCGAAGACCATCTAAATCTTGATGTTGTCGATGAAGACAATCTGATTGATGAGGCTGAAGATACTCTGACTATCCTGCACAAATATGTTGATGGTCTAGACATTCGTAATAACAAAGATAAAGTTGACAATACTGTGAAGTCATTGTATCAGGAGGCAATGAATCTGTGATTGAATTTAAGACCATACGCTATAAAAACATTCTATCAACTGGGAATGCTTTCACTGAAATCTCGCTCAACGACCAGAGGACTACTCTGATTGTTGGCGAGAATGGTGCTGGTAAATCTACTGTTCTAGATGCGCTATCGTTTGCTCTTTATGGCAAACCATTTCGTCGTATCAACAAGCCTCAGTTGATGAACAGCATCAATCAGAAAGACCTGCTCGTTGAGTTGGATTTTCGTATTGGTCGTGATGAATATAGCATTCGTCGTGGCGTCAAACCTAACATCTTTGAAGTATATAAGAATGATAATCTTCTCAACCAAGATGGTGCTAACAGAGATTATCAGACACACCTTGAGCAGAACATTCTGAAGCTAAACTTCAAATCGTTTGGTCAGATTGTTGTGTTGGGTAGCAGCACTTTTGTTCCTTTCATGCAGCTACCAGCAGCACATCGTCGAGAGATTATCGAAGACCTTCTTGACATTCAAATCTTTACCAAGATGAATGTTCTGCTCAAGGAGCGTATCACACAAAACAAAACTGATTTACAGGATATCAAATATCAGATTGACCTGACTACAGACCGTATTGCTTCTGCTAACAAGCACAATGATTCTATTTTGAAAATGAAACGGGCTGATGCTGAGAAGACTCAATCTCGTATTCAAGAGTTGACCGAAGACAATAATGTTCTTCTTGAAGAAGTAAAAGAGATGGAGATTGCAATTGGTGATCTAAAGAAGTCTATTGGTGATGAGAAGGCTGTAAACAAGAAGTATATGGAACTCGTTCGCCTTGATAAGAACCTTCGTTCTAAGATCAAAGAGATTGCGAAGGAACTACAGTTCTACAAAGACCATGATGATTGCCCTATCTGTAAGCAAGGTATTGCTCATGATCACAAAGCGAATATTGTTTCTGAGAAAATCATCAAGCAAGACGATATTGAAAAGGGTCTTGAGAAGATGGAAACAGAGATTGAACTTGTGGAGACTCGTAAGACTGAGATTGGTGAGGTTCACAATCGTATCAATCAACATGGTTTTGATATGAGTGCTAAGAACGCTACCTACGCTTCTAACCAGCGTAATGTTCTATCGCTACAAGCTGAGTTGGCAGATACTCAAAAGCAAGCAGAGTCTATTGATAACAGCACGATTGAAGCACTGCATACTGAACTTGAAGGCTTCAATAATGACCATCGTGATTTGACCGTTGACCGTGAGACGATGGGTGTCGTTGCTAACCTACTCAAAGATGGTGGCATCAAGACACAAATCATTCGTCAATATGTGCCTATCATCAACAAGTTAATCAACAAGTATCTTGCTGAGATGGACTTCTTCGTTCAGTTTGAACTTGATGAGCAGTTCAATGAGACCATTCGCTCACGCTTTCGTGACGAGTTTTCGTATGAATCGTTCTCTGAAGGCGAGAAGATGCGTATTGATTTGGCTCTGCTGTTCACATGGCGAGCAGTCTCAAAGCTACGAAACTCTGTCTCAACCAATCTGTTGATTATGGATGAGGTGTTTGATGGCTCTCTTGATGCTAATGGCACAGAAGAGTTCATGAAGATTTTGACTGATATCACTGGTGACTCGAATGTGTTCGTTATCAGTCACAAGACTGACCAGTTGATTGACAAGTTCGAGAACACTCTTCGTTTTGAGAAAGTAAAGAACTTCTCTAGGATTGCAGCATAATGGGTAAGAGAAGTTCATTTGAGAGGGTAGAGAGAGATTTCTATCCTACTCCACTTGGTGCTGTTATGCCATTAATACCACATCTTCCGAAGAGTTTTACCTTCGCAGAACCCTGTGCTGGCGATGCAAGACTGGCACTTCATTTGGATTATCTATCAGAGTCTGAGGCTCTTCCAACAATGCTATCTGACATTGAACCACAAGATAGTGGTGTTGAACAGATGGATGCCTTTGACTTTATTGTTCCTCCCAACACAGATTTTATCATAACGAATCCACCTTGGAATCGAACGATACTTCACCCGTTGATAGAGCATCTATCTAATATGGCACCGACGTGGTTGCTATTTGATGCTGACTGGATGCACACAAAGCAGTCTGCGCCCTTTATGGACAGACTACATAAGATTGTGAGCATAGGTAGAGTCAAGTGGATTGAAGACAGTAAGTCAACAGGTAAAGACAACTGCTGCTGGTATCTGTTTGATGCGAAGCATGATGGAGAGACGAAGTTTTATGGTAGAAAGGCTTGACATCCCTCTGAATATGAGATATAATGTCTATTCACTTTGGAGATATGCATGAACTTCTATACAAACGTTTCTCGTTACGGTCAGAACCTTCTATATCGTGGGTATCGTAACGGGTCACCCATTCAGCAGAAGATTAAGTTTCAACCCACACTCTATGCTCAATCTCAGAACGAGACCGACTGGAAAGCCCTTGATGGCGTTAATGTAGAACCCATGAAGTTCGACTCTATGCGTGAAGCAAAGCAGTTCATGGAGATGTACGCTGGCGTCAATGGCTTCAACGTCTATGGCAACACAAAATATATCAGTCAGTTCATTCAAGAACGCTGGCCTGATGAAGTCGAGTTTGATCCGAACCTTGTCAACATTGTGAATATTGATATTGAGGTTGCATCTGACGAGGGCTTTCCAGAGCCAGACCAAGCAAATCACCCAGTAATCTCTATCGCTCTCAAGTCTAACAAAGACGACAACTACTATGTCTGGGGTCTTGGTGAGTATGATACTTCGAAGTCAATCGTTTCTAACGTCCAGTATATGCACTGTCGTGATGAGAAAGAACTGCTTGAGAAGTTTCTGCTGTTCTGGTCTAAGCTGAAGCCAGATGTTGTCACTGGTTGGAACGTTCGCTTCTTCGACGTGCCATACATCATCAATCGTATGCATCGTGTGATTGGCGAAAAGCTAACAAAGAAAATGTCTCCGTGGGACATGGTTGAGCAGAAGTCTGTTCGCTACAAGATGAAAGAGATGAATACCTATGAGATGACTGGTATTTCTCAGTTAGACTATCTGGACCTGTTTCAGAAGTTTGGTTACTCATATGGCGCTCAAGCATCTTATCGACTGGACCACATTGCTTATGTTGTACTCGGTGAGCGTAAGTTGTCTTACGAAGAGTTTGGTAATCTATACACGCTCTACAAAGAGGACCATCAGAAGTTCATTGACTACAATATCAAAGACGTTCAACTCGTGGATCGCCTTGAAGACAAGATGGGTCTAATCGTACTTGCGATGACGATTGCTTACAAAGCTGGCGTCAACTACAATGATACATTCGGCACAACTGGCATCTGGGACACAATTATCTATCGCAATCTCTGTCAGAAGAAGATTGCTATTCTACCCAATGTTCAGAAGATGAAGAGCGACTATCCTGGTGGCTATGTGAAAGACCCACAAGTAGGTATGCACGATTGGGTGTGTTCGTTCGATTTGAACTCTCTGTATCCTAATCTCATTGTGCAATACAATATGTCGCCTGAGACAATCGTTGAAGATGATAGAAACTTAAATGCTTCTGTCAGCAAGTGTCTGTCTGGTGAAGTCGTAAACGATACTGACTATGCTATGGCTGCTAATGGCACATACTTTCGTACAGACCGTCGTGGTGTTCTACCTTCTATCGTTACAGCATACTACTCTGAGCGTGTTAATGTAAAGAACAAGATGATTGAAGCACAGAAGAAACTTGAGAAATCTGGCAAGTCGTATGAGATTGAACGAGATATCAATCGCTATGAGAACCAGCAGATGGCAATTAAAATTCTACTGAACTCACTCTATGGTGCGTTGGGTAATCAATACTTCCGCTACTTTGATATGCGTATTGCTGAAGGCATCACACTCTCTGGACAGCTATCTGTTCTAAGTGCTGAGAAGTCTATCAATCAATATCTCAATAATGTTTTGAAAACAGATAAAGATTACGTGATTGCCATTGACACTGATTCTGTCTATCTAAATCTCAAAGATTTGGTAGAGAAGACCTACCCAAATAACAGCAAAGAAGACACTGTAAAATATCTTGATAAGGTCTGCTCTCAAGCGATTGAACCTGTGATTACAAAATCGTTTGACAAACTCTACAAGCAGATGGGTGGCTATGAAAATCGTATGGTCATGGGTCGAGAAGCGATTGCTGATCGTGGTGTGTGGACTGCTAAGAAGCGCTACATTCTGAACGTTCATAACAACGAAGGCGTCCAGTATGCTGAACCCAAGATGAAGATTATGGGAATTGAAGCTATCAAGTCCTCAACTCCTCAGATTTGCCGTGACCGTTTCAAAGAAGCATTCGAGTTGATTATGTCTGGTACTAACAAAGACATTCAAACATTCATCGCTGACTTTCGTAAAGAGTTTTCAAGTCAGAACCCAGAAGACATTGCGTTTCCTCGTGGTGTGAGCGATATAAAAAAGAATGCTGACCCAAAGGCTATATATGGTAAGGGTACGCCCATTCACGTTCGAGGCTCTCTGCTATACAATCATCTATTGAAGCAGCATCGTCTGAACAATCGTCTTGGTGAAATCAAGAACGGCGAGAAGATTAAGTTCATCTATCTGAAGATGCCTAATCCCATTCGTGAGAATGTCATCTCGTTCCCAGATATTTTACCAAAAGAGTTTGACTTGCATCGTTTTATCAACTATGATATGCAGTATGATAAGACATTTATTGAGCCGATTCGTTTGATACTTGATGCTGTTGGGTGGACAGTTGAGGAGCAATCCACTATTGAAAGTTTTTTTGAATGACATATGAACAATATTACTTAGATGATGTATACAAAGCATCAGCACAGAACAAATTTACTGTCGTCTCTACCTTCGCTGGTGGTGGCGGCAGTTCTACTGGTTATAGACTTGCTGGTGGTAAAATTCTACTTATCAATGAGTTCGTAGAAGAAGCTATTGCTTCCTACAAAGAGAACTATGCAGACACACCAGTTCTTGTTGACGATATCAAGAAATATTCTGGACAAGACTTCTTAGATAAGACTAATCTAAAAGTTGGTGAACTTGATATACTTGATGGTTCGCCACCATGTTCTGCATTCTCAGTTGCTGGTAAGCGTGAGAAGGGTTGGGGCAAAGAGAAGACATACTCAGATGGCAAACTACAAGTAGCAATTGAAGACTTATTCTATGAGTTCATTCGTATTGCAAATGACATCCAACCAAAGGTTATTATTGCAGAAAACGTGAAGGGGATTACCTTTGGTGCAGCTATAGGTAAGCTGAATACGTTTATCAATGCTTTTCAAGACATTGGATATAGTGTTACATATCGTGTACTCAATGCTGCTGATTATGGTACACCTCAAGCACGAGAAAGAACCATATTCGTATGCGTTCGGAACGATGTTATAAATGCTATCAATCTAAACTATATGATGATGCACTTGATTTTCCCATCTCCTACGACTAAACATATCAGTCTTGAGTCTGCTATTGAGACGATTGACAACGATATGGAAGAGGTTAAGATGCTGCGAGACTACTATGAAGGCTCGTTTCAAAAGAAGTTTCTTGACCCACTTCCATTCAGACCTCTCAGGCATACGAAGCCCAGTGATCCACAATTTCGTGACTGGAACCCAAAAGCATCTTGCTTTAATATGATTCGTCCAGCACCTCATTTACCATCACCCACTCTAACACAGCAGGGTCAACAGAAGGGGTTATCTGGTGTGTTTCATTATGCTGAGAATCGTAAGTTGACAATCAAGGAATTAAAGCGTATAATGGGTCTACCAGAAGACTACAAATTGACTGGTACATTTGATAAACAAGCAGAAAGAATTGGGCGAATGGTTGCCCCAAAAATGATGGCAGCAGTGGCTGCGTCTATATACAATGTAGTGTTGAAACCTTATAAGGAGTTACATAATGGCTGATTTTACTTTTGCACATCGTGAAGAGGGCTTTGATGATCATATCAATCTCTCTATTCGTGGTTACAGTGACCTATTGAATGATGTGATTGGATTCTCTAGATACTTCGTAGAGAATGATACGAATGTTGTGGACATTGGATGTTCGACTGGTAAACTCACAAAAGCGCTCATGGAATACAATTCTGCTGTTGCACCTCTGGCTAAGTATGTTGGTGTTGAAATTGCAGAAGGCTTTCAAAAAGACTTGCTCAATCGTAAAGAAGAACTTGACGAAAGTGGTCTAGGTGAAGCAAACTTCATCTATGATGATATTCGTAACTACGAATTTGAAAACTGCTCTCTTGTTACATCCATCTTCACGCTACAGTTTATGAGCAAGAAAGATCGCTCCACGATTGTTGATAAGATTTACGATGGGCTTAATTGTGGTGGTGCTTTCCTATTCGGTGAGAAAATTGACTGCATCAACCCTAGGCTTCAAGATATGATGACATTCAACTATTATGATTTCAAAAGAAAGAGTTTTGAGTATGATGACATTATGACGAAAGAGCAGACGCTTCGCCATATGCTAAAGCCTAACACTTGGGCAGAGATTGAAAATATGCTCTATGATGCAGGCTTCACTTCAGTTGAGCAATCGTGGCGCAACTTTAATTTTGTTGGTGCAATCGCCATAAAATAACCAAAAAAGTGGTTGACAATCTCGTCGATACCTACTATATTATAAGAATGAACAGCGGATGTTGTTCACAAACAACGGAATGGTCCGAGTCTTCGACCAGCATCATTCTAAACTTAATTGGAAAAGGAAATCTAAACTATGACGAAGCTATATAACAAAGAAGCTGTTACAATTCGTGATTTTATCATGACGTTGTACCCAATGACAGATGTGCAGCCTGTGGGTCAAAGGGTTAATGTTACAACTACAGTTGTTGGTACAAATGATCCATCAAAAGCCCAAGAAATTATCTCTACTATTCTTGAAGGTATAGATATCGGACAGATCACTCTGGTGCGAACAGAGGGTGCATCATATTGCTATGAAAGCATTGATGGTGGTCACAGGAAAAGGTACATCAAAGCGTTCTTTGATAATGAGTTCCCCTTGTTCGGGACAGACACTTATTATAGGGATTTGACGCAAGACCAGAAAGAGCAATTTCTCGACACCGAACTTGTTTTCTGCATTTACGATATTCTCCCTACATGGAAAAAAGGATATATTTTCCGCTCGTTGAATAAGACAACGGATGTGAATCATCAGGAACACTTGAACTCTTATGGTGCAATTCCTATTGCTGAACACATTCGAGAAACTGTTCGTATCGTATCTGGTGTAAACAATTCGATCAACAAGTTGTTTAACGCAAAGTTTGATACCAAAAAGGGCCAATACATTTTTGATAGTCTATCTTTCAATAACCTGCGTCTAAAGATAGACGAAGCTGTTGCTCGATTCTATTTCCGCTTCTATGATGGCGGTGGTGTTGGCACGGCCTCTGATAAACAACTTGAGAAGATGTATGCCGATGAAAGTCTCACTGATGTTGAAATGACAAAGTTGAAAGCAAAGGTTGATAAACTGCTTTCTTTCTTGAATGACATGGCGAACGCTCGTAAAAATTCAATCAAGAACGGCTTGTATTGGAAAGAGTTTGTCATGTTGTCTCGTTTGTACTTCTACATGGAAGATACATACAAAGACTTCGATATAAAAGATAATACTGAATTCTATCTTGAATTCAAGAAGGTATTTGATTTGTATACTGGTTCGGAGCCAAAAGGTAAATATAGAAATCTAGTCAATTTATCTTTTGATAAGAGCGGTCGCACTATAGCAGAGGCTTTTCGTGGTTACATGGGTCACTATGATACTTTCGATAAAGTTAATCAAACTGTTAAGTGGATGTTAGAAGATTTTGATATCCTCAGCCATATTCAAATCAAAGACCAACGACGTGCGTTCCCCAAACCTATGAAAGAGCAAAAGTTATCTGAGCAAAATTATGTAGATGCTGTTGATGGTAAACCATTAAATCTAGATAACTCTGTGATGGCTCACATTGTTGCACACAAAGCGGGTGGTCGAACAGTTTGGTCGAATCTTGCAGTTACCTCATACGAACACAATCAGGCAATGGGAACCATGCCTTTGGAATCATACAAAGAACTTCTTGGTGTGTAAATTACAATTACCTAAGGATAGTAGATGATATCTGATTTATTAATGAAAGATATTGAAATCAACGCTCCAGATGACAAAGTTGCTGTTTTGTTATCTGGTGGCGTTGATTCTTTATCTGTTGCGTTTGCAGCACAAAGACAACCACTTAACAAAGAGATACATGCCTACAGTTTTAGATTGGATACGCATGAGTCTTACGATTTCAAAAAAGCGAAAGAAATCAGTGAGCTTTTTGGGTGGGAGTTCACTGGTGTAGTGATTGATACTTCAACGCTTGAAGCAGACTTTCATAAACTCACTTCTATGGGATGTAAGAAGAAAAGCGCATATGAGTGTACATATCCATTCTTACATATCTATCCTCAAATCAAAGAGAAGTATGTACTGTCTGGCTGGGCTGCTGATGGCTACTATGGTCTAAGCAAAACAGCAAGAATACACTATAAAGAGACCAAAGAGAAGTTT
>Ga0180120_10001674_pt1 | contig 11283 bp, 13 predicted proteins | sample CPBDNA_3_FD_129677 | JGI IMG/M metagenome (GOLD analysis project Ga0180120, IMG submission 129677) | Freshwater to marine salinity gradient microbial communities from Chesapeake Bay, USA - CPBay_Spr_31_0.2_DNA (version 2) (version 2) | ecosystem: Environmental > Aquatic > Marine > Coastal ... | reverse complement strand
GCCTCTGCCTCAGTCAGCTTTAGCTTAGCAGCTGCTGCATTGCTATCAGCCTTGCCTTGCAGCCATGATCCAGCAAGATTTGCTATTGGTCCTATAAATGCTTGTATCATTTCTCAGACCCCAGCCATATGGCAAAAGCTCCACTCATGGCCCCCGTGACAACTGATATTAGGCCAGCTTGTTGCGTTGATAAATCTGGCTGGCTTAACGCCCATTCGATACAGCGTATATACATCACCGTCATAACCAGCATCATCAGACGCGGCATGATCTTCCAAGCAAGTATCTTTTCCATCTTACACCTCTATGTTTATATTACCTTCTAACTGCCACCCAGACAAAGCCAAACAGAGCGCCAACGCAGAGCATAAACAGCAATAACCCTGCGCACCAAGCGATGATCGTGTCCTTGCGCTCTATGCGTTTATATTGATGCTCCTTTTGCTTTTGGCGTATTTCGTTTTCCATCCTGATTAGCTCTTGCCAAGCTGATGGGCCAAGCGTTTGACTTATCATCTTACGCAGATCATCACGCATATTCTCGCGCTGCTTCTTCTGCACAAACAATTCCATTGCTTGCTGCTCAACATTGCCGAAGCTTTGATACCACTTAGGGTTTTCCACGCGCTTCGCAGCAAAATCGAAGTCTGAGATAGCCTTTGACCAGCGCCCCAAATCGCCAGCCATGCCCTCCAAATCACGTCCGATCTGGCATCCCTTTCGGATTGCATTAAACGCAGCGCCAGCGGCCATAATTGCAGTTGCGGGGTCTATCATCAGGCACCTTTGCCCACCTTTGCTATCGATGGACACTTAAAGTTATACGGTATTCTTATAACATATGGGTAGTGATAATAAAATCCGGTTGGGCATCTGTAGATACAAGCGTTATACAGAACGTGACCCTCTACGATAACGCCAACCGCTATACCGGCCAGCGCACAGATCATCTTTCCATCAACCTATCTATTTTTTCTTCTATGCGATCAAATCGCGCCACGATTTGGCTCATTACAGTAGAGCTATCAGTTTTTGTGACATATTCCCGCGCCATTTCTTCGCGGGTTTTGTTTAGCAATATGCTAATGCGCTGAACTTCAGCGTATGCACTGCGAAGCAGCCATCCCATTAAGCCTAAACCAGCAGTTAGGGCAATGCTCCACAGTGCATCCATTTCCATTAGTCTTGGCCTTCCAATTCTGCCTTTAGATCAGCAAAGAAAGCATCACGCCCCCTTTGTATCTCTATTAGGTTAAACTTAGCTGCATTAACTTTACCATCCATTCGAGCTAGATGGTTAATTAATATTTTAGCATCATCGCTAAGTTCACTTTCCAGATATTCCACATCATCAATAATGACCTTTTTCTCTTCAGTCACGTTGATCTCCTTTCAAGTTATGCTGCCCACGGAACCCCGCTTGCAGACGTTGGATTAGCTATCGCATCTATCTTAGCAGCAATAGCAGCTTCAGTATCATCCTTTGATACATGACCCCAGACCCAGCCTTGAGCTTGAGCCTCAGTAATATCTGCATACGGTGTAAAGTCAGAAGCAGAGGCATCGTAAGTTAAGCTACAGGTGCCATATGAGCCTGCTGAGTTGCCATCGTCATCAACGCCTGTGCAGCGCCAGTGAGCAATGTAAACGCCACCGTCAGCGGTTTTGTGTTCCAGTGTTGGAATAGTCCAAGTATATACTACAGCCATGTTATGTCTCCTGTGCTGCTAAGTGTGCCTCATAAGCTGTCTTAACGGCATCTGTATGTACTGCTGCACAAATGGCTTGTACCTCTGTGCTTTCACCTGTGATGTCTGCATCTGGTGCGACTACATGGCGATGGAATGATCGGCTGATCTCTACACCGTCACGCTTGATGACCGTGGCTGTACGCACCTGAACAAATTTATGCTCAGACACTATCTCTATTTTATCTTCTACCGTTTCTTCTGTAAGCATTTTTATCTCCTATGCTTGGACTGACTACCCTGTGATCCAACAGGGTTGGTTATTACGCACGATATGTTCCAAATATAATTAGACGTTCTCCCGCATTAATATTATCTGATGCGGTATTACCTGCGACGATGCATTTCATAACAGCAGAACCTGCATCAAAATATCCCCCCTGAATTCCACTATTAGTATATCCAACCGCAAAAGCTGAATTATAACCAGTCTTTACTGTAAATGGGAGATTAGTAATCTGATTGGTCGCCGATATGCCACCTGCTGCTGTAATATCTATATTTATATTAACAAATTCACCTATTTTAATATAGGTTGCAGAGCCAGTGCAATCCAGACCTCCAACTTGAGGCGTAAAAGTCCCCTCCTCATAGTCATCCAGCGTATTAGCCGCAGCGGTGCCGCCAAGGTTTATAGCCGCACCACTTGCCGAAATGCTTATGCCTCCAACTTCTGTGCCAGATGCGTTGAAAAAACCAACAGCCGTGTGACCATTTACGGCAACTTGAACATTCTGCGCTCTAAGGGAAGCATCACCCAAAACAGACAGTTGAGCGTTGGACGTTGCACCGTTGACTAGGAGCCTATCGTTTACGATTACATTACCGCTGCTTTCGATGCGCATGGCTTCTGCGCCACCAGCTTGGAGAACTAAATTATCTCCTGCTGCACCAACCCTAACAGTTTCATCATTAGTTGTGTTTGAATCACTAAAACTAACTAAACCAGATACAGAAGAGGTGCTTTCAAAATTAGCAACAGTTGCGGATATGTTAGATTTAACTGTTAGTCTTCTACCAGCAGTTGTTACCCCAATCCCCAAATTGCCAGTGCTGTCGATAATCATGGCTAAACTGTCAGGTTGACCACCACCGCCACCTGTTTGAAATCTTAATTCTCCTGTTCCAGCAGATGCACCATAAGACCTAAGCCGTGTAATATTACTATTATATTCTAAAACACCTTTGTTGGTTTGATGTGCTACTATCTGATTACTTACTTTTATTGCACTGTTAAAGTCAGCTTCGCCTGCCTGTGACATATCAAGTGTCAAGGCGGTGAATTGACCACTGCCGCCATCATTACCTCTAAAAGTAATGTCATCATCTGAAGTAGGGGCGTATAAATGAAAGCCACTAGAGTTTACAAAAAGTTCTCCAGTTACCGTACCATTGAGTTCAAGGTCAAAAATACCACCGTTTGTGGCGTGATTGAGTGTTAATGAGGTATAGCCAGTGTAGACGTTTGGCGCAGCTCCAATTCCTACGTTGCCATCACTATCGATGGTCATCTTCAAATCATTGTTAGTGCTAAATTTCATTGCAGCATTTTCACGCTGCTCTAGATTTGCTGTTCCATCAGTGGCGATACCGATTTGAAACCCATCACCATCTGATGCAGAGCCAGTGGTTTGGTTTGTAATTTGGATTTTTGTACTCTCGTTACCACCGTTTAGATGGATATGACGCTTTGGACTGTCGGTCCCAATGCCCAACCGTTCATCAGAAGCCTTCCACACCATTTTTGCCGTGCTGCCAGTGTCCTCATAAAAGATGATGTCGCCGTTGTAGTCTATTTTCTGACGTAGTTTTGCATTTGTGTAATTATAGATATGACCGCCTGCAACATTACCTGCGGCAAGGTCTACAACCCCACCTAATGAAGCATGTTCATTTCCGTAAAATCTAACCTTAGCACCTCTGGCATCACTATTTCCACCGCCACCAGCTACTGCCAAAACTCCATTATCAGAACCGTCAGACGTGTTAAGTCTAATGGTATCACCTGTCGTAAATACAGCATCCCCATCCACAGTCAGCCCATCGCTGGTCAAAGTACCCGTGATGTCTACGCCTGTGCTGGTGGTGGCGAGTTTTGGCGAGTTATGAGAGGTATAGTCAAAATATAATTCAACTGCACCATCTTTGATTGCTTTAAGCATGGGGTTAGCATTATTAACCTCACCAAATTGGACAAAGTTATCCGCTTGGATGTACAACGCACCACTGTTATCATTTTGCCGAATTACTCCATTTGTACCATCGCTGGTTATTTCTAGGTCAGACCCAGCGCCAAAGATGGCTTTGACGTTATCACCCATGCTTAGGTTACCCGTCATAGTATCGCCAGTAATCCTGACAAAGCCAGTAGAGCCATCTAAGGCGTTCTGGAACTCAGCAACAGTAATGCTTTTGGTAAGGCCAGCAGAGGTATCTACGATAACCAACTGATCGTCTGTGGCGGTGTCAGCCCCTGTAAGGGCAGTTAATTCTGAAATCTTCTTATCAGCCATTTTTTATTATCCTCAATGCCCTAGCGCTATGTAATCGACTGTTTCGTTGCCGTAATTATCCAGCCTGTTAAATGTGAACCCTGTTGTGGATTTAACAGAAATAGAACCGCCTACACTTGTTATAACCACCAAACAGGCAGTTGAAAAAGCTGTGGTGAAGTTGAAAGACTGAGAAGAATCCGATGTACTGCTAAACGTGCCAAATCTTAACTGCATCCCGGAGGGATGATTAAACGTCTTATTGCTAGTCGAAAATGCGCCGCTTAATGCTTCAACCGCCAACTTTATCTTCGCGGGCGACACAAGGCTTTCAAGTGTGCCAGTGCCAGCAGTCCATGTTCCATTAGCTTGATCGCCTAAAATGCCCTGCTCTACGCCAGAAGTATTTACAACAGAAGTGTCATCTAAAAGATGAATTGCATCAGTAGATTGATCTAAATAATAGAGATTAATCCACGCATCGTTATCCTCGTTTCGCATCTTTACCAAGTTATTCTGAGTATCATACCAAATCATATTGACAAATTTGGTGCTTGGCTCAGTATCGCTACTATTTTGAGAGACAATAGCAGACAGTGCATTGTTCAGATCACCTCTAAACTGTGCTGCTGTTTGGTTATCTATTACATAATCGTGCGTTGCCATTTTAGAACCTTATTGTTGCTGATAGGGCAGATAGTGAAGGCGTTACATTGGGTGAGTTTGTAATCAACTTTACCTGAAAGCGCGCTTCTTTTCCGTAAAAATACCCTGAGTTAAACTTTTGATATGCTCCGAATGAGCCACCGTCTGGCTTGATAGAAATGTAATATTCCACCTCTACATCGCCAAATTGTGTTGAAGAACTAAAGCTATCGAAGTCACCCGACAGTTCATCGAAGAAGCTTGGCAAGTTATCAAACTCTATTGTAGCTGAAGCCACTCTTGAGATATTGCTTGTTATCGCAACATGAAATTGACTGTCAAAGCTTCTCCCAAAGTCACTGGCAAAAGTGTAAACACCACTCGTTGGAAAAGATGTGCTGCTTAAAGTTAGCTGCCCGCTCACCCCCGCAGTGACGCCGCTTTTAGTACCAGCAAAAGTTGGCGACTCTGTTATGGTGCTTGAACTAGACAATCCAGTTGAGATATTGCCCGCCAACACGTCCACACTAGCAAAGCCATCTGATAGAACTCCTGACTTTGTGACAGGCTTAATCATATATTTACCAGCTTCTAAGTTAATACTGGCGCTGTCTGCTGGTCTGGCAATCTTACTGACAACTGTTCTAGCTGTATCCCAAGTGCTGCCAGCATTGCTATGACGAATAACATAATAAGCTAAATCATTCGCCTCGGATGGCGTCCAATTAAAGTTACCGGCCACACCAGAAGCATCCAAAGTTATGTCTGCAATAGCATTTGGATATGCCGTGACTTGGTTGGCAATAAATGTGCCTGTGGCTTGCGAAAACTGTGAGCTAACACCTAAAGTATTAGTCGCCTTTGCTCTAACCGTATATCTCCCATCAGCAATGTCATTGATATAAAATAAACCAAGATCACCTTTTCCAAGTGATGTATATTCACCCGTGTAATCAAAAGAATATTTGACATATTTCTGATAGAATAATGCGTTGGATATAAGCGCTACATGCAAAACATCAGTGATGTAATTCAGATAATTTGCATCAGACTGTGCGCCGCTTACATATTTTAAATATTGCAGAGCGTCATTAGCACCTATTGATCCTCCATCGTCTATATCGCCCAGCTTTCTAGTTGATGAAACGCCTTTTTCGGTTAGCACAGAGCTACTAAATAACTCACCTAATGTTTTTGAAAACAGGGTTTGTTCTGGCTCATTCCCAACAGATGCGCTTAGGATAGCGTCAACAATTAGAAACTGTCTAACATGCGAGGCAGAAGTTTCGTATCTGGCTTCGACCTCAACCGTGTCAATCAACTCTGGCTGTGAGCTAGTTACATCGATGACCAGTCTGTTTGCCACTTTTTCATTTACAACGGCAGTCTCAGTGCGTGTTGCAATGCCCACTGGTGGCACAAAGAATGGGCTTGCTAGTGTTGTGTTATTGCTCTCAAACGATCTTTCTTCAGCATCCCACTCGAATACAGCAGCGCTGATTTCTTGCAACACCATCGCCACCTCTAGCGTCATGTCGCCAGATAAGCCAAAAGTCCATTCAACAACCTCAAACTGCTTTGCGCTAAAGCCAAGCCTGCTGTTAGTAATATTAACAATATCACCCACGCCAACCTGCAATGCCCTCATGCCAAAAGATCCACTAACCTTTAGCTGCTCGCGGTTGCGGTAAAGCGAAATCTTAGCAATCCGCTGCGCTTGTGCTGCATTGCTCACAAATGGCAAATCTAGCTCAAGAGTGCTTTCTTCGTTGTTATCCACCTCAAGAAACACGTTGCTCTCTATCGCAGGAAAGTTGGCAGGTTGCCAATTTGTTTCATCACCTTTGAATAAGCCAATGACTTGGTTATATCCTGCGCGGCGCGTGTTGCGCGTCACAATACTTAACCCAGAGCGCAAATCATCTTCGTCAAATGTCATTACTGGCGCAGTATATGCTGCCGCTTTGCAGCCCCACTTGCCATTTTGATACCAGACCATGCCAGCCATTGTGTCTGATATTGATTTAATTATGTTTTGAGGCTGTTCCTCAGATGTAAAAGAGGCGTTGCAGATGTAACGCTTTTGGGTAGAACCATCCGCTAACGTGACCGTTTCATCGCATACATTAGCCGCCGCGATCAATAACGTATCATCAAGCTCGTCAGTATCTGTAGCGACACCGCTTGTCAGCAGGTAATCGCGCAATATCAACGCAGGGTTATCTGACCAAGCAGTTGTGTCAGTACGTGGGTCATATATCTTCTTGCCCTTAATAGTTGCACTGACAACGGGAACACCGTTAGGGAAAGCATCTCTGCTGTAGTTAAAAGCAACAGCAAGATAAGAAACACCAACTGCCCTATGCTCTGCATCCCAGACTGTGCTTCCCCCAGAAGGCCCAATAATTTCAATATATTCCTGATCGTTTGTGCCTAGACGCTCTGCGTAACGAAATGAACCGTCTGAAATAATTCTGGATGTACCGTCTTCATCCGTTAATTCAGTAACGGTTTTATAGCTGCCGATTGTAGATGTTTGAGCTACTTTTTCACTGTTAAAATATATTTCCTCAAACTCTTCAATCTCATGGTTTGCGAATGCGATCATGCGGGTCAAGCTAGTCTTAGCCAACACCTCTTGATAGAACACAGAGCCGCCAACCCTAGCTCTGCCGTAAACTGTAGAAGTAGGAAGAGCAGAGCCAACAGGGTTCACGTTAATGCTGTAGCCACCTGATGCTGGCCCCATATCAACTTTAGTGCCTACTCCCGAAGCGTATCCAAGAGCAGAATAAAAGGCTAAAGTTTTCAAACCGGCCGCAGTTGTAAGGGAAGCTAAGCTAGCAAGTCCAGCAGAGGCAGCAGCAGCAGTAGTTGATCCTGCTGCAATAGCAGCGCCGATTGGCGGAATGATGATGGCAAGAGCGCCAAGCGCAATTGACCCTCCAATTCTTTCTCTATCTTCTCTACTACCCATGAGGCCACCAATAAATCATGCTGCTGCTTTGTGGATAATACACCAATTTATTCTTCCCAACAAATGCGAAGTCTCGACCTACAGATACACCAAAAACCCACGGCAAAACATCATCTTTTTTTGATGGGCTGGCAATAATGCAGCCTCTTGGTGGGTGGCTTGTTTCCACCCTGCTTAATCTATCATCAAAGCCTTCAATCAAGTCGTTATAGCCAGACTTCCGCAGAAATCTTTGATAAGCTAAGTAAGCGCCACGCGCAGTTTTATGACGACCGATAAACTCATCAGCAAAGCCCTTGCCAGTCTGAGCAATAGCCGCATTATTCGCAAACGTAACGCAGTCGTGACTGCCCCACGCAAAAGGCTTTTCCAAGACTGAGCCAACAAACTTTGCTAGGCTTATATCCCAGCCATTGAACCTCATTCAGAACCCCAATCAAGCGGCTTATTAACTAAGTCATTGAGATAATCAAAAGCCTTATCGGTATCAGTCGCATTAGGATATAACGCCCGATATTTCTTCTTCTGAAACTCAGATGTGTATCGCTCCGATTTACGCGTTTCCAAGTCAATCAGCTTATTTTCCACAGATAGCACAACAGTCGCACTATCAGCATTCTCTGCAATATTCATCTGATCCATGTAACCAATGAACAGATCCACAAGCACAGCTGGATCGCCCTCTGAACTATCAACGTCAGCCGTGTCAGACAAAAGTATCGCATCGCCATCTTCATTCAGCGTCTTGTTGCGATTGGCGTTCATCATGCCAAATTTAATCTTACACAAGCGCCCCTGATAAGGCTGCTGAAGCGCCAAAGCGATAATATCAACAGGAAGCCCAGACATAGTAATAGTAGCGCCAGCGGCCCTCAAATCGGCTGTATCAGTGACCTCAGATATTTGCAGAAATTGACCAGCGCCAGTGTACGTTATCGAGCCAATCGTAATGTCGCCTAAGCCCGTCCAAAAATACAAGGGGCCAGATGATATAGTATCTGAGCCAAAGTTTAATGTCGCCACATCAAAGTAAAGCTCAATAGCGAAAAACGGAAATATCTCATCCAGTTCAACAATATTCTGGATCTGAGCAAGGTTGCGGCTCATGGAACCACCTGAACGCAAGCAAACGTAATACCATAGATGCTGGCATTGTTGATTGACCAATCTTGCTGACCAGAGTTTAAACGCCAGCGACCCGTTGCGCTGGTGACAATAACCACAGCATTGTGTGATGGTGCAGTTACAATATTAGGCCACAGATCAAGCGTAGCCTCACCAGAGGAATTAGTATCTACGTCAGTCACGACTTTATATAATGTCGCAGTAGAACCTGCGCCTAGCTGAATATAATCGCCAGCCTTTAAGTATCCCGTAACGCTCGTAGGTAGCCCGTCAATGGACAAAGATGAACCAGTTTGACTAGCTCCATTCACCACAGGCGTTCCAGCCGTTGTCGCAGCAGATCCTCTTGGCGTTGCTCTATTGGGATCACCCATAAGAAAGCTGCCAGACATGCCGTTTAAACTAAGCAGCCAAGCAATCCAATCTTCTGCATCATCATATTTCAGAGGCGGCAGCTGAACCTCAGCCTCCCACCGCTTACCTGTATGCGTGTGGATCTGCTGCTTGTATGTAAATGGCGACATCGTCATAGCTGTCTGATTGACAGCCCTGATGGTAATACTTGAAACGCCCGTATGCGTCAGAAATGGTCTAGGATAACTTATCGCCATTAGAATGACCCCGCAAATGCACCGCCGCGCCGTCTAGCATCCAACACAGCAGCTTTAGACGCTTCTGCGATCTGCGGCATTAAACCTAATACTTCAGCACGTACTGTTTGCTGTACGCCTGTGGCAACATTGATATTCTGATTTACTACGACTGTGCCACCGCCAAGCTGATTGTTAGGCATGACATGACCATTACGGCTTGGAACAACAAGTTCTGGGCCACGCTCGCCAACCATATACGCCCGCCCACCAGAGACAGGGCCACCCATCGCTCTTGGAGCTACTGGTGGCGCAACTGCTCCTCTCGTACCAGCTGCAGAAGCAGGGGCAAATGCTCCAGTAATTGCACTGGTGATAAATCCAGTTATTTGCTTGACGACAAATATTCTATAAAGCTCTTTTATAATATCACGCGCCATAACGCGAAAGGCATCTTTAGCAGTCATTGTTCCATCAACCATAGACATAAATGCATTTTCCATGCTGCTTTCTATAGTATCAGTGACACTTTTTAACCTTGATTTCATCTGATCCAATGCACTCATAGCATTTTGCGTTGCTGATGTTATTTTTGATAATTCATCTTCAGCATTGCCGCCTATGTCTAGCGTGGCTGGCGTTCTCAATGCAGCATTAAGTGCTTCATAACTTGATGTAATTAAAGCTGCTGTAGCACTTCCAGCATCGCTAACAGCATCAAAAAACTCAGGGAATTTCTCCTTTAATTCATCCATTGCCTTAGTGATTAGGCCAAGCTGATCTGCGGCAACTCCAGCAGCTATTGCAATTAGCATAATAGGATTTCGTCTTGTGACAGCATTTAATGCGCTCATCAAAATCTGCGTAGCGGAGACAGCTTTTGCAAGGCTCACGAAACTTCTAGCAGCTTTAAAGGCTATGTTTCCTAATTGTATTGCAACGAATATTCCCGCCGCTGTGGTTAATGCAGCTAAATTATCAGAAACAAAATCAATAACCCCGCCAAGCATATTGAAAGCACCACTAAGAACACCGCCGACAAAGCTTACTAAAGGCTGAAATTGCATTAATAAAACGCCAAGTGTATTTGTGAAGTTATCTAATGCTGGAGTTATATCAGAAAAAACTCCACGAAACCGATCCAGCCCACCACTTGCCATCAAGACAGCAGCGCCAACACCAGCCAAAGCACCCGCAATCATACCTAGCGGGCCAAATATGCTAAGTATTTGACCACCCTGCATAGAGAAGATGCGTAGGGCATCAGTTCCCATACTAGCTTGAACGGCAACGTCTTGCACTTGCAAACCAAGACTACCCATATTTCGAGTCATACGCTGCATACCACCAGCGCTAGATTTCATAGCTCTGTTTTGATTAGCCATATGACGGGTTGTGCGCGTCATAGTCTGGTCAAGCGATCCTAATTGCGCTTGCACCTTCTTCATCGCCGGAACAGCATTGCCAACGGCGTTCATCTCAAAAGTTAGCTTTTCAACCGCCATTATTTTTTTGCTCCGCTTTAATCCTAAAGAAAGCGATCCATTCATTATATTCTGAAAGACTGATTTGCTCTATTTCACCTATGGTTTTGCCAAGCAACTCAGCCAATGCAATCAGATTATATCTAAAAGGATCGCCTCTTAGTTTTTTTCGTGTTCCTCTATAGTCACGCTTTCCAGAACTGCACCGAAAACCTTTGCAAT
>Ga0180120_10001671_pt1 | contig 11298 bp, 14 predicted proteins | sample CPBDNA_3_FD_129677 | JGI IMG/M metagenome (GOLD analysis project Ga0180120, IMG submission 129677) | Freshwater to marine salinity gradient microbial communities from Chesapeake Bay, USA - CPBay_Spr_31_0.2_DNA (version 2) (version 2) | ecosystem: Environmental > Aquatic > Marine > Coastal ... | reverse complement strand
TTATCTAGAATAAAATATTATAATAAACCAGTAAATGTAATTCGACCATTATAATTATTGACTGAAATTATCTTTAAGAACTGATATAATATTATCATCAGTTTCTCCATCAGATTTTAATGATAAATAACTGATACAATAACTTGGCCAATCATTTGCACTACAGAAAATCATCTGTGCTTCATTTTGGATTTCCTCATATTCTTTTATACTAATTTTAAAATATTCTTCATTCTGTTCACCTACTATACTAATATATTTTACATGTTCATTTGGTTGAAGTAACCACTTTTCTATTCTTTCGGGATCTTTCCACATTTCTTTAAATGAACCTTTGTTTGTATCAGAGAACATAGGTTTATTCATAATTGAAGTCATTTGATTAAAATTTAAGAAAAATTACTTGACGATTTCAAATTTATTACTTTTTAGTTATCACATGATAAATTTGAAATTTTAATACATTAAGTTTATAAAACAAGTAATAGTCTTCTTATAGAATTAAAAGACTTCAAAACACTTCAAAACACTTCAAAACACTTCAAAACACTTCCAAGAACAAAATGACATTCAGTCTTGAATTCAACGATTGCTCAGTCAGATCAATGGAGCAACTTACTGAGATTGATCTCAAGATCCAAAAAGAAGATATTGATAAAGGACTAGAGATCGGACTCATCACTCCTCGCGAGTTGTCTGAGTCTGATTACAAAGATTTTCCAGAAATTTGTCAAGAAATTAATTTTCTCATGCTTCAAGAACAAGATGATGAAGAAATGTTTGATGATCTAGAAGAAATGATTAATCAAGATGTTCAGCAAACTGACTATCCATATTTTGAAGATGTATATGATATGTTCGAAAAACCTGATCCATTGCGTGGTGAAGGAATTGAAGTCATCATTCGTGTAGTTATGAACAAAGGTCATTTCTACCTAGGTTCAATCGCAGGTCAACCAGTTGATGTATATATTCCATCTGATATTGCTGGATGGGATGTAGATATTCATTCATATTATCTTATGGACATTAAATGGACTCCAGAACAAAGAAACAAATGGACAGTCACAAAAATTCATGCGAAACTTGACTCCAGTGATATGTTAATCGCAGAATCAAAGCACACACAATATGGTGAGGTTGTTCAGCAACATTATACTTTTGACTTGCCTACTCCCTCATACTATATTGGTGCAATGATTGGTAAAGAAGGTAGAAATATCAATAACCTCATTGAGACGATTTCCAGTTGGATTCCAGAACAGTCTGGAAGTGATTATGAACCTGAGTTCACATTTACACCATATAAAGATTACACCAGAGTAGATGTATATATTCCACATGGATGTATGTGGAAATTTCAGAATATTTGTAATACAGTTTCTCATTTTCATTACTAATTTAACAAAAATAATTTAAAATAAAATAGACAAAAAATAATTAAAATTTTTTTATTTTTTCGCTAATTTTCTACCAAATTTCATCCATAAAAATACAGATATGGTGAAACCTAATAAAAATCCTGCTATGCATTGATCTGGATGATCTTTCATGAAAGGTCTAGTAATTAATGGACCTACAAAAAAAGTTAAAATAGAATAAAAAATCATAACACCAATCATTGTCGGACTTGATAAATGAACCATTTTATAATATATAAAATATTTTAATAATTTTGTAATAATTCACTTTGATAATTATAACTATTATTTAATAAATTATTCATATAAAATATTTCACCTTGTTGATCTATTATAAGTTTTCTACAAAAATCTATTAAATATGAATTATTTGTATGTAATAATAATCTTTTACTCATATCTATAGCAACTTGATGATGAGGTATCATATGTTCTAAATAACTTTTATCATTAATTTCCATATGTTCCATATGTTTCATATGATCATCTGGTTTAAAAAATAATGGATTACAATCACCATCTTTAGACTTTGACATTATTGGATAAAATCTTTCTAATTTAGTTTTATCATATGGTTTTCTACCTTTATCATTTGTAAAAACTGTATCAGATAATTTTTTTTTCATAATTTCCATTTCCCATATTTCATAACCTTGTTTTCTTATAATATTTCTACATAAATGTAGCATAACAGGATTAGTTGTATTTGATTCTAATAATTCAGACATATCAATGGCTACTTGATGATGAGGAATCATATGTTCTAAATATTCTATATCTGTTAATTTATCAGTACATGGATTTGATTCTGAACTCATATTATGATTTGAATGATTATGATTCATATATATAATATATTTTAATAAATTTGATTTTAAATTATAAATAAAAATTATAAAAAATAATAATGGAATCTTGTCATGAATCTTGTCATGAATGTGCTGAATTAGTTAATAAATTAAATAAAGAGTTTGAAACTTTATTAAATGAAAAAGATTTATATAAATCTAAATTAAAAGAAAAAAATGATCTTGTGATTGAAATGATAAAAAATGAATATTTAAAATTAAATGAAATTAGAGGAAAAAAAGACAGACTAAATAGAGTTGATGATAATATTGTTAAAGAATATAATACATTGTCATTTCAAGAAAATAATATACAAAAATTTATCATTGAATTATGTGGTTGTATTTAAATATATTAAATTATCAATACATTCATTTAATTTACTAGGAGCATATATACCTTGTGCTGTAATCAAAGCACTTGTCCCACCCACAACTACTAATGTAATAATCCATCCTGCAAATACTTTAAATGCTATTCTCCAATTAATTCCTGAACATTTTTTTAAATCATCTAATGCTGCTACACCCATAGTAGCACCTACTTGACAATGTGTAGTTGATAATGGAATACCTAATCTACTACCAATAATAATAATAGTAGCAGATCCTAATTCAATTGAATATCCTCTACTAGGTGTAATACAACATAGCTTAACACCAATTGCTTTAATTATCTTATAACCATATAATAATAATCCAGCAGTAATACCAACACCACCCATACCTAAAATCCAATAAGCATGATTATTCATATCTATTTTTTTACTCATATTTCCATCATTCATATAAATTGAAACAATAGCAGCATATGGTCCAATAGCATTTGCTACGTCATTCGCTCCGTGTGAAAATGAATCACAAATTGCTGTAAATATTTGTAGATATTTAAAACTTTCTTCAGTTTTTTCATCAAACTTTTCAGATTTATCATGAATAGTATTAACTCTATCATCTATTATAATTTCTCTTCGAACATCATAATTAATATTATTTTTAATATTTGTAATACATTTTTGACATTTATTCATATCTTCAGTGATTTCAATGTCTTCATTTATAATACATTGTACTCTTTCTAGTGAATTTTGATTTAAAAATCGTTGTTGTACATTATTTTTTAATATCGGTATGAATGGTATTATTAATAAACCGGATAACATTCCTATACTAATTGATATTATAAATGCTGTTGATTCTGATATATCATCTAATCCAATACCTTTTCCACCTTTATATATAATAAAAAATGAATTTAATAATAATGTAAATCCAACTAATACTGGTAATAATACAAATGATTTATCAAAACTATTTTCTCTTCTTAGAACAGTTAATCGTGTCATAAAAAATATAAATCCTGCAATTATAGCTGAAAATATTGGAGATAAAAACCATGATAATACAATACCAGATACACCACCTATATATGGGAATGAATCAGTTTCTTTATACCAAATAACACAATCAAAACCACCTGTTATTATTGTCATACCAATCATACCACCTACACAAGAATGAGTGGTAGATACAGGCATTTCAAAATATGATGCTAAAAATAACCACATTGTTGTAGAAATTAATACACTAAAACATCCATAAATAAATATATCAGGTGAATCTTCAAAACATTCATAATCAGCAATACCTTTTCTAATAGTTTTAGTAACATGACTACCCATTAAGATAGCTCCAGCACATTCAAATATAGATGCTATTACAACAGCAGATTTAACAGTTAAAGCGCGTGAACCAATTGATGAAGCAAAGGCATTGGCAACATCATTGGCACCTATTCCCATTGCTGCAGTGAAAGATGCAACACCACCTGCAATTACAATCCATAAATAATCCAACATTTATTATTATTATCATATTATTTTTTAAATATTAAATCAATATAATTAAATTAGAAGATTATATTAATTAAACTTTAAATCCATTATATTATTTATTATAAAATCTGGATTATGTTTTTTTAATTCTTCTTTTGAACCAGCACCTGATAATACTCCAACTGTTTTACAACCAGCATTCTTACCTTCATTTATATCTGCAATACTATCTCCAATTTTAATAACTTCTTGTGGATATTCTATATTATTTCTAAACATTAATCTTTCAATCATATAAGGATATGGTCTACCTCTATCTACTTCTTCTGAAGAAATATAATCATCAATACAATCTAATAAATTTAATTTATCTATTAATAAATTTTGTATATCTTTATTATATCCGGTATTTAAACATATTTTTATATCTTGTTCTCTCAATAAATTAAAAAATAATGGAAGATTTGGATGTATTAAATTTACTGAATTATTATTTGAATATTCCTTTTTTAAATAATAATTAAATTCAGATTTAAGATTATTTAAAACAATAATAGGACTATCCATTTTTTGTTTATCAACATAATATTTAATAACTTCATTTTTATTATATCCAGAAAATTTAGAAATTTCAGATTTTATTAAATTTGGTTTAATTAATTTAATTGTATTAAATAAAGAATTATAAACAATTCCTTTTTCTTGTACTGTTGTACCAGCCATATCACAAATTAACATTCTGGTAGATCTTAATTTAAACATTTTTATATAAATATTTATATAATTTTAAATATTAATGTTCTGAATTTTCATAAATAATTGGAAAATCAATTACTACATCCGTTTCAGCATATGATCCTGATTCATGATTATTAACATTGGTACGCCCATTGACGTTTATTATCATTCTATGAACTTGATTATTCCGTAGAGTAAGATGTGCAATAACATATTTTTTATTATTTGATAATTGTTGTAATGGATCATCTAAAAATATAGCACCATCAATAACTATTAAAGGTGTATTGTCATTCCAAGATGAAAAATCAATTCCAATAGCATCAACTTGTCCTGAAGGATTTCCATCAGTTAATTGAATAGTTAACCAAGAATCATATTGTGTATCAGGTATATATTGTATTAATAAGGGATTAATACCTCCAATATTAGCACCTTGATGATCTGGTAATTGATATGCTTCAGGTATGATCATATTATTTATAGGATCACCATAAATAGCATATATATTACTATTTAAATCTTTTAATTCTAATGATACTTCATATGTAGTATATCCTTCTATATTGTTATTTTTAAATTCTATTTTTTCTATATGAGGACAAGCATATTCGTAATCACAATCTGTTTTTTCACATAAACATATATTATGAACTTTGCGAATATTATAATCATATAAACACCTTGTATATTCTAAACAGTCAGTTAAATGGGTAGTTTGATGTTGACACATTTCAGTACAGTCAATATTTTCACCTCTAATCATTTCTGTTATACAATTATCACATGAATTTTGTGAATAAATATATGGTAATGTAACTGATAAAAATAATTTAAATAAATTCATTATAATATAATATAATGTATATATAATTTTATATATTAATATATTAAAAAATATTGTAATATAAATGCCCCCATCGGTCCCCAGAAACACCATAATGTATTAAAATATTTATTAGTATATATAAATATAACAGATATTAATAAATATAATAACCAAATAAATGCTTTATATTTAATATTATACAAAACATATATAGGAATTATTAATATAATAAGTGAATATAATATTTGCGGAATATAATCATATCCAGGTTTCCACCAATTCCATGTTAATTTACAATCACCTATACAATTTTTTTTTGAACACCATTCAGATGATTTAGGATAATAATATTTAATCATATATATTACATAAATAATCCATAATATTATTTGTGTGATTATTTCTTTTGATATTTTCTTTTGTGTATGAATATTAGATAATACACTAAATAATGGTTGAATAAATAATAATATCATTAAACCAAGCATAGAACTATATTTATTCATATAGGATTTACAATTTGGATCCAAATGCATAAAAAATTCAGCAATCTGTATTGAACTTATACCAATCATTAATATAGCAATTGATCTATCATTATTCTTATTTCTAAGATATAAAGTATATGAAAGTATTAAAGAAAAAATAAATGCTCCAAATGATGCTTCACTTGAATAACACATTATAATATATATTATATTTAAAAACAGCCACAAAACTTATCTTTTTTCTCTTTTACTGGTGCTGACAATTGTATCCATTCTTTTATTGTATAATTATCTGACATAGATAAATTACATCTGGCACATATTGGTTTAATATTATTTATATCTAATGTACCTCCTTTACTCTCAGGTTGATCATGACCAACATGATAATCAAACGGATTTATTATATTTTCACACCAGTCTACGTAACACTTATGTTCAAATACTTTACCGAATGATGCTACCCAACATTGTTCTCTAATTGCTTTTGGGATTGTTTGTTTTTTATATGGTTTATTATTACAATTATTAATAACTTTCTTTCTACCTTTTGGCATTTATTATATATAAAAAATATGTTTATATATAAAAAAAATTGTTATATTTTTTGTCTATCTTATTTTATATTTTTTTGTCTATCTTATTTTATATTTTTTTTATGTTTTTTTAATGTTTTTTATTTATTTTGTCCGTTGTATTTATAAACATACATCGAACTTATCACCAGTGTATACTCCCTCAGGTATGGTGATGATATGTTCTTCACCAGTGGATGGGTCGATACAAATCATCTCGTCACCTGGTTGTTTGTATGGTGGACACACCACATGGCGGCGGTGGTACCCAGGACAACAGACTGGTGGATAATATACACCAAGTCCCTCCTCTTCTTCTTCTTCCTCCTCTTCTTCTTCTTCCTCCTCTTCTTCTTCTTCCTCTTCTTCTTCATCCTCCTCTTCTTCTTCTTCTTCTTCTTCCGAAAGGTGGCACAGACGGACAGCTTCTTGGTGCTTGATTTTTAGATCTGTCACCTGTTCTGTCAGATCTTGGATGGTCCGTTTGTGAGATTCTTTCTGCTCTGCCTCCGCCTTCGCCGCCTCCATAGCACCCTGGAGAGTTTCCTTGAGACGACGAATCGAGTCATCGTGCCAGCGTGTGGCTTCAGCATGTTTCTGTTTCTCCTGTGCGCGCTCTTCCTTAGCGGCAATCAGCAGTTCTGTTAGTTCCCCGATCCTAGCAGTATCAGCTGCGTGGCGGGCAGTAGCGCCGAGACCCTGAGACACAATCTCCATGAGCCGGGCAATGCTGACTGGGTCAGTATTACTGTTAGTGAGGATCTTCGACACCTCCAACATCACATGAGCCGGGTTCACAGAAGCCATGCCTGATCGGTAGATTGCTTTGATTGATTTGATTGCTTGTTAGTTCAGTATGCTAAAGCGTATAGAACTTGAATTACGAATAATCTAAAATAAAAATTTCAAATTTATTCTGTGAATGGAAAAATTTATAAAAATTTTATAAAAATTTTATAAATACTTTATAAATACTTTATAAATACTTTATTAAAAAAAATATTGTAATTTTTTTATTTTTATTTTTTTTGTTTTATATTCTAATGTTAATAACCTTCATCTTCCTCCAAAAAGCTCGGAACTAAAATGCGCCCGCCCCACACGTGGTGGTTCTGAGTTTGGCTGCGTACCCTTTGTCGTTGCTTCTCAATTTTTGTATCCATGGAAGAGATGTTCTTCGAATCTCTAATTTCGTGCTGATAATTTTCCGTATGTACTCCGCCGTCGCCTCCACCTGCCGCCACCTCCATCGACTGATCGATAACCTGTTTAGTCTTCAGATGAAACTCAAGGTCAGAACACTTCTTGATGAGTTCCTGTTCGCGGACTGTGGATGCGTCATTTCTCGCTGCGTTGAATTCCTGTGCAGCAGCGAGTTTCTCACTGGCTGCCAATGATTCTGAACGTGCTTCATCGAGCTGCGCACGGAGATCATCTGCTACACTTAGAGCGTGTTCCTTTAAAATCCGAAGTTCACGGTTGGCAGCGGATGCTTCTCGCAGATTCTCGTCCATCTCAGCATTCTCGCGGACAAGAGTGCTCATGAATCCTAAGACCTTGGCAAGATCATGAGGGGATGAACCCTCATTGGCCAAAATCTGTGTGACCTCGACGAACTGCTCGGCGTGTGGAAATGCTGCCATTGATTTGATTGCTGTAAGTTCAGTATGCTAAAGCGTATAGAACTTGAATTATGGATAATCTAAAATAAAAATTCAAATTTATTCTGTGAATGGATTTATTTTCTCGTTTTGTTAAACATTCTACAATAATATTTATTAAAACCTATTACTTCAAATAATATATGAGATAACGCACCAGTTAAAAATAATACAAATAACATACTAAAATTCCATATAAATTTAGTAGATTTCCCTCTAAATTTAACAATAGAATAAGTTAATAAAGTACCTACCATTGCTACTACTATACCAACAATTGATGCTTCAATTAATAATAATAAATTATAATCCATTTATATATTTATTTAGATTTTTTTTTAGATTTCTTATATTTTTTAGATTTTTTCTTAGCACCTTCTGATGCTATATCTATTATTTCTTTGTCTGATAATCCCATATTTTTAAGTTGTTGTAATTGAGCATCAAAACTGGAACTAGATTTTACTGATCTTGATTTTCTCGATGAACTTTTATCTGAACTTAATGCTTTTAGACTTAAAGAAACTGCTTGTCTCAGTTCCTCACTTGGAGAAGATCTAGATTTTCTAGATGAACTTTCATCACTTGAACCTAATGGGATACCTTCACGATTTTTACGCGTCCTCTTTTTTCTTCTTAGTTCTTTGCGATGTTCTGGTGATAAGTTAGGACTCTTTAATTGTCTTCTATAAAATTCAACCATATCGTTTATTGGTTCTCCTTTAAATGCTTCTCTTAAAGATTTATAAACTGTTCCCCTAATTTCTTCTTTAAATTCTTTTTTTAATCTGTCTTGTAACGCTCTATTTAATAATTCATTTGTTTTTTCTAATGTTTTTTGTGTTAAAGGAGTAACTTCTAAAAATTTAGCAATATTCATAAAAAAATCATTACTTTTATCATCATGATTAGAATCAAGCATCATAGTAGCAAATGCTAAACGTTGTTGAGCACGTAATAATTTAACTTTTGATAAAATAACCTCTGTATATATTTGACGAACTTTGGGTGTATCTATTGGTGCTCGTCCTCGTTTATTTGGGATACTAGGATCAGCACCATTTTCAATTAAAAGTTTAAGAAATTTTTGTTTTTTTTCTGCTATATGTATTGGTGTCATTCCAGATTTACTTAACATATTAACATCAGCACCTGCTTCAATTAATAATTTGGCAATTTCCATTGGAGCACCTGGTAAATTTTCACGTGATGCTGATTTTTGTGGACCAGATAATATTACTTGTAGTGGACTTTTTCCTGATGAATGTGCCGAATCAGATAGTTTATTGGGATTGGCACCAGCATCAAGTAATATCTTAATAAGTTCTGTACGATAATCTCTAACGGCAAGATGTAATACAGTTGTTGGTGAAAAAAATTGCTGATTATAATTTACATCTGCACCCGCTTCAATTAAAACTTTTACAACATCATTATCACGACGTTGTTGAACTGCTGCATATAATGGTCGTGCACGACTTTCGTTAACAATACCATAATTTGGATCGGCACCAGCTTTTAATAACATTTTAATAATTTGTATATTACCAAATCTTGCAGCATATGTCAATGGGGTAGTATATATTTTAGTATCGCTAGTTGTTAACTCTTTATTTAAATTTACACTATTTGATTTTAGAATTTCTCTACATTTATCAACATCATCATAGCGCATGGCATAAATTAATAATTCACTTGACATTTATATATAATTACTTAGATTTTTTTTTAGATTTTTTAGATTTTTTCTTAGCACCTTCTGATGCTATATCTATTATTTCTTTATCTGATAATCCCATATTTTTAAGTTGTTGTAATTGAGCATCAAAACTTGAACTTGAACTTGAACTAGAATTTACTGATCTTGATTTTCTTGAAGAACTTAATGCTTGTAGACTTAAAGAAATTGCTTGTCTCAGTTCCTCACTTGGAGAAGTTCTTGATTGTCTTGATGTACTTAAACGATCACTTGAACCTAATGGTATTCCTTTACGATTTTTATATGTTCTTTTTTTTTTTATTAGTTCTTTGCGGTGTGCTGGTAATAATTTAGGATTTTTAAGTTCTCCTCTATAAATTTCTAGCATTCTATCTTTTGCTGATTCACCTTTATATTTACTAAGGAAAGATTTTTTAAAATTTTCTTTCCATTCATCTTCTAATTCTTTTTTTAATTTTTGTAGTAATGTTCTATTTAATAATTCATTAGTTTTTTCTAATGTTTTTTGTGTAAATGGAGGAATTTCTAAAAAATTTATAACACTCATGAAAAATTCAATACTTTTATCATCATGATTAGAATCGAGCAACATAGTAGCAAATGCTAAACGTTGTTGAGCACGTAATAATTTAACTTTTGATAAAATAACCTCTGTATATATTTGACGAACTTTAGGTGTATCTATTGTTGCTCTGCCGCGTTTATTTGGGATACTAGGATCAGCGCCATTTTCAATTAAAAATCGAATCCCTGCTACACTTTTACCTACTATATGTAATGGTGTTGAACCTGCTTTTGTTAAAGCATTAACGTCGGCACCAGCTTTAATTAATAAATCAGCAACTTCAAGTATATCTGTGTATGTATAGTAGTTGGGAGCAATTTTACTAGATAATAATTCATGTAATGGAGTTTTAGAATTCTGACATTTACATTTAATATTTGCATCGGCACCACCATCAAGTAATAATTTACAAACATGTAAATCACCTCTTTCAGCAGCATAATGTAATGCTGTTCTACCATTAAAACTACTAACTGTTGGATTAGCACCTGCTTTTAGTAACATCTCAATAACTTCAGGATTAAAAACTTCTATTACTCGAATTAATGGATAAGAAGAATTAAAACTTTCAATATTTGGATCAGCACCATTTTCTAATAATATTTTAACAATTTTTGA
>Ga0180120_10001661_pt1 | contig 11324 bp, 15 predicted proteins | sample CPBDNA_3_FD_129677 | JGI IMG/M metagenome (GOLD analysis project Ga0180120, IMG submission 129677) | Freshwater to marine salinity gradient microbial communities from Chesapeake Bay, USA - CPBay_Spr_31_0.2_DNA (version 2) (version 2) | ecosystem: Environmental > Aquatic > Marine > Coastal ... | reverse complement strand
TATTTGTTATTCCACCGGGTACCGGTGCTACAGGTTCTGGATCTGTTGGAAGAGTAAGACCTAGTCTATATTTTTCTTGAGGAAGAAATTTATATTTTTTATAAAGTTCTTGGTCTGCTGCATTATAAAACGCTACCATTACCTCATTCCTCCTGGTGCAATATCTAATCTAAAAGTACCTAGCTTCCAGTTTTGTCCAGTGCTTGTGTTAGATACCTTCAATGCAATAGATCTTGCTCTAAGTCTTGTACTTTTAAAAGTTGTCGTTGAGGTAGTGTCAAAATTTGTAGTAATCGGTGTGCTGTTCGGATAGTTTCTAGTTGTAAAACTTACTTTAGTGTCACCCGTTTGTTCAATAAAATCTGGTATGAATCTACTTATTCTCATAATGTATTCACCATCTCCTCTAATATCAGGTGTACCTACAGCCTGACCTGTGTTACTTCTTTTTTGAGTAATGTCAAAATCACCTGATAAAATATTTGCTTCGATGGCGGTAACAACACCATCTGCATTTACTTGATCGGTCCCTGTTTCGTGTTCATAGTATATACTACTTCCGTCTACATTTCCAATAACATCGTAAGAGGCATTATCATCGGCGTTATAGAGTGTAGCATGAGGTTTTGCATACACAGAAGAATCAACCCAAGCAGATCTATTTAAAGACCCTGTTGTCCAAATAGGTCTTTCATTTGACGAATCCACATAATTATAACCTACTACTCTGTCAACCGAAGTAGCATTAGCTGAACAGTAGAACCAGTTTATTTCTCCATATAAATTATTTAACCCACAAGTAACTAAATCTCTTGCTACAAAATTAATACCAAGTCCAGAATCTACCGAGTAAACAAAATCTTCCACCAAACATGGCATAGATTTTACTTGACCGTCATAGAAGAAAAATCCATTTTCGGACATCCAATAAGCAGCGCCATCAACTTCAATACCAGCATTTTTACCAATTAAACCACAGTTGGTCCCTGCTTGTTGAAATGAGAAAGTAAAGGGTTGACCTACAAATTGCATTAAAAATATTGAGGTATCGGTCCATACATAAAGAGCATCCCGACCTTTAATAGCAGACATAATTTTAGAACCTGCAGCAAGTCTTTGAGTACCGGCTGTATTTTCTGCTCTTACAGTATACTCATTAATATTTTCTTGGTCCGAAAATCTGATAAACATATTGTCTTGTGTGGATTTATCTCCAATAGTTGTCTCTGTTCCAAAAAATACTAGGTGTCTGTCTGGTGTCGACACTACCATGTGACGTGACGCTGTGGGAGCTCCAGATATAATTGTTGCCCGAGTAGTTAATGCATTTGAATCTGATGCATCCCATTCAAAGCATTCTCCATTATATATAAGAGCAATTAATTTTGTACCAAAATTATCAAGAACCCATAAACCAGGGTCGAGTGTGAACTCTGTGCTTGAAGAAGCTTCACCCCAGCCGTTGTAATCCGTAATATTTGTAACTACCGCACTTGATGAGTGTGTAGTTTTTGTTGTATTGTTTACACCTCTAGCCCCACCGCTTAAAGTATTTGTCCCTGTATTATTTGCAGTGTAAGATATATCTTCTGTTCCTATTCTTATGGTCCCTGATGCCGGAAACGAGTTTGAACTAGTAAGAACAATGTTAGTTGTAACTGTATCTGTTAAAGCTGTTGCAAGAGTTGTGGTTGCTTCTCCATTTACTACACCACCAAATAAACCTGAACTCCAACCGAAACCAGATTCTTGTGTAGAAGACCCTACAGTATAATAACATAACACAGAAGCGGAACCGGCATTAGTTACAGGTGTGCCGGCTTCGTTAGTAGCCATTGTAATTGTAAATGTTGTAGCAGTTGGTGTAGAAGTCACCATAAATTTCTCATCTTCAAATGTGGCATTTGTAAAAGTAGATCCAGATAACCCAGAAACAGCATCAAATAATACTATATCATTATCTAGCAAACCATGATCAGATGAAACAGTTATTGTGACTGTTGGTGACCCTGATGTACTTGTAAAATTTGCCCCGGTAATTGTAGTTCTTATAGGATGAATATCATAAAATTCACCATCTGAATAAACATAAAGAATTCTATTAGTACCAATTGCGGAATACTTTATTCCAACATTGTTATCCCAGTTATGTATGGCTCTTGCAGCACCAGTTAATTTATCGGCACCTAATTGTTCCCAACCACCTATTTTCTCTGGTGTGCCATATCTAAAACGTACGTTATCTCCATCAAACCACTGACCTTCAGCGCCTGTTTCGGTAACTTGTTTATTGAATCCTGGAGCAAAACCTAATTTTTGTAACATATAAAAACCTTTTTATTAGGTGTTATATCAGATTGTTGATAAATTCAACAGGTTTAAAACTCTGTTAACGCTAAAAATAGTTTATATTAATGTTAAAACGACATTTTTTATCTGTGCAATTTGTGCTTTGATGTGGTTGATTTGAATCAAATAATAAAATTCTATTACTTATAGACTGTATAAATTTATCTTTTATCCATGTGCCACCATCACATGTGTTTATATAAAACACAGCTCCATTATGTTTAAATGGAAAATCAATATGTTCGTTATATTTAATAATTTCTTTAGTGCTTGGAAAACAATTAACTTTTACTCTTAACAATGTAGATACTTTTAATTTATCTAACACAGGAACTATTAAATCAAAATATCTGCTTTTTTCTTTTTTTTCATTAAACAACTCATGAGTAAAATAAAAGTCTTTGTCACCTTTATGTGCAACATTATTTTTAAAATAGTAGGGAATGTGATTGCTCATCATAACTGAACTAAGATTTTCAAAGTCTTTTTGTGATATAAAATTTTCTCTAATTTTCATTACTATTTAATTCTAAAGTTATAAGCTAAAGATATTCTTGGTTTATTAGATTTATTTTGTTGGACCCCATGCATTAGATTAGATTTAAATATAACTAGTAGCCCTTCTTTAGGAATTACTTTAAATTCTCTCCAAGTAAAAGGATTATTTTTTATATAAACACGTTTTATGCCTTTAGGTTCAGGGGAAATAAATCTTAAATGTCCACAATCTTTAGGTGTTGATAAAAAATAAACAGCAGATATTTCATTTCCTTCGTGATCATGGGCTTCTTGATAGTCATTTTTATTATAATAATTAAACCAACTTAATTCACAAAACATTTTTTTATCTGTATACCCAAGTTTATCCGCAAACACTTTGACCTCATTAAATATCCAACTATGTAAGTCATCAAATTTTTTGTTTTTATGTAGGTTATTTGTTTGGCAAGTATTATAAACTGTGGCATCCCAATTATCTCCTCCACATTTAATTTTATTTTTAAGAACTTTACATTCTTTTATTAATTTATCTTTCATAGTTTTATGGTTAGGGTTTTCACTAAATCCAACAGGTGTTATAAATATTCCTTCTATTTTCATGACCAAAGATAATTATCTATTTCCTCACATTTATTTAACATATCTTTATTTAAAAAGTTTGATTCTTTACGTAACTGTATTCCATCTTCGTGAATTAAATGCATGTCATCTATGTTACACTGTTTGTCTTCATATAAAACATTGTTAATATTTAATTGTTGTAGTTTATATTCTACAGGTTTGTATTCAATATTTAAAAAATTAAATATATTTTTTACCGTGTCATTTGTACTCTCAACTAAGTCTTTATAATTAATTATTATTTTGTCCTCGTCCGAAGACATTAAATTTTTAATTGATTCAATGTTGTTTGTTAAAACTGTATTTTTATTTAATAAACCTTCTAAATACTTTGATCTATTATCTTCTTTACATATTGAAGCAAATGAATTTAAAATTTCTTTCATAGGTCTTTTTAATATAATAAATTTATTTTTATTAAACAAAGTATTAATTATATTAAGATTAAACTCTTGGCCCCAAGATGATCTATCAATTACATAGTCACAATCCCAGTGACTATAATAAGAATCAAAAACAGATCTGACAACGTTTTCTAAAGATTTATGATCTGGAAAATTTAAAAACTTTTCATCTCTTTTTAATAAAAATAAACTATTAAATATTTCTGGTAATAAACTATTTGCTGTTGTTTTTACATTTTCGTGTTGATTTAATAATACAGCTAATAAAGTATTACCACATCTAGGTAATGCAGTTAGAAAAAAATATTCTTTAGCAGTCATGTGGTAAACCTATAAATGCTCTTTTATCAAACTTATTTTCTTCTGCTTTTTTTGTGCCTTTTATATTGTAGTGTAAAAATACTTGCACACACCAATTTCCATAAAAAACTTCTCTCCAATGCTCAATTTTTTCACCGTTGTATATCATTAAATCCCCCATTTTTAAATTTATAGGGATTCCTTTTAATCCTGTTTTACCTGATGGTTCTACAAATATAGGCCACTTCTTGTCTTGAAATAAAGTTAAGGTTGCAGATATTTCACAACTGTATCTGTCTTTATGTCGTCCCAATATATCTCCATGTTCATATATTCTTGTATAAGAGTATGTTGGAACAATTTCTTTTTTTATTTTATTTTCTATTACAGATTTCATTCTTACTAATAATATTTCCATAGCAGTGTCGGAATAATGGTTATAAGAAAATGGAACTTGACCATCGCCAAAAGAACCCCAACCTAAATTGTCTCTTCCAATCATTTTTTTATTATGTAATCTTTGTGATACCTGTCTTTTAAGCATAAGGTATTCTGCTGCAAATTTACAGATATCCTCTGAAACTGCTTTCTTAATAACTAAATAATTATCTTTCTTAAATTTTTTACTCATACCTCATATTAAAAGCTAATGTATATCTTGGATCTTCATCTTTTACAACATCTACTAAATGCATTTCATTAGAATTAAAAATAACTATTCTACCTCTCTTAGGTTGTATGGCCCCTTTAAAATTTACAAAATAAGTTCCTGGTTTTTTATTTGAAAAATATATGTTTCCACTAATGCTATCCCAATTTCCTACTATATGATTATGTTTTTGAATATAATCATTTTTATTTAATCTGTTTCCCCATGCATCAATTAATTCAATTGTATTAATATTATTTCTAGCTATAGATATAAATTTAAATAAGTAAGGATTAATAAATTTAGTTATTGTTTCAAAATCTTTGTCATTTATAAAATGATTCCAAGAGGTCATTTCTCCTTTAACATTAGTTCTTTTAGTCATCGATGAAATTAAATTTTTTTCTATTTTATTTTCTAAAGAAGACAAAACTTTTTCATTAGTATAATCTATAAATAAAATCTTATCTTTTATTATACCCCAATTAATTTTATTTTTATTACCACCTATTAGTCTCATAATTATTTAAACTGTGGCCCTAGTCTCCACATGACAGCAGAATATCTAGTTCCTTTTGTTACGGGTTCTACTTTGTGATTTAAAAAAGAAGGAAATACAATAATACTTCCTACTGTATCTAGTTCTTTAACTTTGTGTTTTATTAACTTGCCATTATCATCTATCCACTGCAACATAAAATCACCACCTTTATAATCTTTTGGATCATTTAATAAACAAGACATTGATAGTTTTCTTTGTTTGTTATTAAAGTGTTCGTCTTTGTCTTTTATAGTTTCTTGAAACATATCATAGTGCCAATTATAAAACCCATTTTTCTTGTAACTTGTAAACTGTATGTTTTCATTCCAGTCTGTATCAAAATTCCAACCAGCTTTTTCATTTGCATAATTAACTGCTTGATTAAATATATTATAAATCCACTGATCCTTTAACCAAGTTACTTTGGAATCTCTAATTTTTTTATTTACTTTCTTTTTATTTTTTTGCATTCCTATTGTGCCGGAACCTAATTTTTTATCTACACTTAATTTAATTATTTTTTTACAGTCTTCTGGACTTATAAGGTTTTTGAAGTACCAATACTTATATTTTAAATACATTTAATATCTTTCTAAAATGATAACTAACTTATAACCTCCCAAGCATTACTTGTAAAGTTATATTTATAATAGTTATCATCACTGGGGTCATCTGCTTTAGATCCTTTCCAAGTTACTAAATCTTCATCCCAATTAAATTCCCACCAAAATGTATCATCACCTACAGTATAACTTTGACCACTATCAGGTACAAAACCTTCTGGTGGTAACCAATCTAATGTATCCAGAGTTGTATAATCATTTCTAAGCCAACTAGGAAAAGGTTGTGGGTTTACAAATCTATCTTCATCAGCAAGATAAATATCTCCTGGTTTTGCATACCTTCCTCTAAAAGATCTACTAAAAGAAGTCTGTAACCAATAACTGTTGTCAGTTCCCCAAAAATTATTACACCAAGTTACCCCATCTTCGTGTTTATCATTTTCTCCTAAAGGACCATTTGAAGTTTCAACATTATTATCAACAACACAAACTCTTTTAACTTCATTTGTTGTTGAATCTATTTCACAAAAATTTGCCATAATTAATTATACCATAGCCCTTGTGTTACCCAATAGTAAACATCATTACTAGACCAAATACCACTCACTGGTGGATTAGTTTGTGTAAAACCTACTTCTCTTACTATAACTCTTCCAGAACCTCCCGATCCTCCTGAAAATTGACCTGGAGAAGTTCCTCCTCCACCGCCGCCAGTGTTAGCTTGTCCGGATTGATTTCTTCCGCCTCCGCCACCTTGACCACCTGGGCCTGGAGATGCAGAGAAGCCACCGCCACCGCCACCGCCAGCTAAAAAAGTTCCTGAATCTGGAAAACCGCCTGGAATTGTTTTACCATCACCACCAGCAGCTTGACTGTCCGTACCGCCAGATTCTCCCGCACCTCCGCCACCACCATAAGTTTGTGGTGTTCTTCCTGAGCCTGAGTTTCCAAATCCAAAAGATCCTGAATTACCTGGTTGTGAAGGTTGAGTTGCTCCGAAGCCACCTTGTCCCCGGCCGCCTCCGCCACCGGATCCTCCTGTAGTTCCAGTACTAGCATATCCACCACCTTGACCACCGGCCTTAGCAGTTAATGAAGCACCTGGAAAAGCTGAATCGCTTCCACCGCCACCGATTGTAATAGGTGAAGGGGATTGTGGAGAAGTAAATGTAGCTGGAGAAATAATCATGCCTCCTGCGCCTCCGCCTGATGATCCATCTGTGTAGGTTTGAGATCCACCACCAGCGACCATTACAATTTCTAAATCTGTATATCTAGAATCACTAGTCCAAGTCCCGCTTGATGTAAAATTACTTATAATATCTGGAAGGTTTACTTCTGATCCTCCGTTTTCAGGACCGACAACACCACCGTTGCTTACTTGACCTCCAATTGTGCCAATAAAATCTGACATATGGATTACCCCCTACGCGTCGTTTAGGATTTCAAAATTAACAACACAAGTTAAATCGCCATTAGCACTTGCTCCACCTTCTAAGGTGTCACCTTCTTCAAGATATAAGGCTGAATTTCTATCTATGACTACTAAAGTTGAATCTGCTGGAACCGCTACTGTTGATGCGAATGCTATAGCTGATCCACCTGATTTTTTTAGAAACAGTGAAACGTTTGCTGATGATGATCCATCAATATTTCCTACTATAATACTGTTAACTTTTACAAGTGTATCTGAAGCGGCTACTAAAATATCATCTGTAAGAGTAGTAGTTAATGCGTGAGTAACTGACTCACCTGTTATTGATGTTACGTTTACTAAATTTGGATTTGCCATAATTTTTTCCTATATTGTTTTTACCCGAAAAGCATTGCCATTGCAATAGCTTTTCCTGTTGATGTTTTAGTATTTATTTGTGTCTGAATAGCTGAAGTCACGCCATTTACATAGCCTATTTCAGTACTAGTAGTAGTTGCTGCAGAAACGTCTCCACTACCATCAGAAACCAATGCTCTTGATGTTGTTAAATTTGCCATTTTGCTAAAAGCAATTGCAGCACTAGCTTTAATATCTGCATCTACAATATTTGTAATTGTATTGTTGTCAGAATCAATACTTTTGTTTGTTAAAGTTTGTGTTCCAGTAATGGTTGCCATTCCAACATCAATAACTCCGGTGTTTGTTGCAACACCATCAAGATAGATAAGTTTGTATCCTTTGTCGGTTGTTGAAAAAGTAACAGTTGCACCTGAACCGGATGCAGCTTTTAATTGTAATGTTTCTGCACCAGTAGTTCCGTTTTTAATAATGTAAAAAGTTTCTGTAAGAAGAGGAAATGTTAAAATTCTTGATCCTGTAAGAGCACCTGTTAATTCTATAACTCTTTGTTGAGCAGTACCTGTTAAAGCACCATCTACAATAGTTAAAGCTGTAGTCCCTGATCCTGCAACAGCTAAACTTAAAACACCACCTGTTAATTGTTCGATTAAACTTAAATTTGCGTTAGTTTTTGTTCCCCAAGTACCGGCGTTTTCACCAGTTGCCATTAGCTCTAAACCAAGGTCTGTAAATGTTGATGCCATAATTTTGTTCTCCTAAGCTACGTGTGTTACATCTGTATACGATGTATTTCCTACTATGTCAACATCTTGGTAGCCAAGTGTAATAATGTTCCCTACACTAGATGTTGCTGAAACTCCTGTTAAACCAATTACATCTGAAGGAGAAATTGAACCTACTGCAGATGTTGTTGAAACTCCTGTTAATGGAACTCCTATTTCAGGAACCAAGGCTCCGACAGAAGCTGTTGCTGAAAGTCCTGCTAGGGTTAGTGAAAGACTGGTTGTTGGAGATAATGATCCAATTGAAGATGTTGTTGAAAGACCTGTTAAACCCATTACATCGGCAGGTGATATTGAACCTACAGAAGAAGTTGTTGAAAGTCCTGTCAGTGTTAGTGAAAGACTAGTTGTTGGAGACAATGATCCAACTGCTGAATCTGCGTGTACCCCAGCTGGAGTTAATTCAGTTCCAGCAAATATAATTGTACTACCTACTGTAGCAGTTGCTGATTGACCAGTTAATAATGCTTCTTCGTTTGATTCAACTGATACAGAACCAACAGATGATGTTGACGAAACTCCTGTTAATGGAACTCCTATTCCTACAATTAAAGAACCTATTGTAGACGTAGCAGAAACCCCGGTTAATGGAACTCCTATTTCAGGAATAATAGATCCTACAGCTGAAGATGTTGATTGTCCTGCTAGGGTTAGTGAAAGACTGGTTGTTGGAGATAATGATCCAATTGAAGAAGTTGTTGAAAGTCCTGTCGGTGTTAGTGAAAGACTAGTTGTTGGAGACAATGATCCAACTGAAGATGTTGTTGAAAGTCCTGTTAAACCTACATTGACATCTATTGTAAAAGTTAGACTACCTAAACTTGAAGTAGTACTTAGACCTGTTAAAGAAACTACAGTAGGACCCTGTTCGCCCCATTGATTTGATCCCCAGGTTGTACCGGATTGATTCCAAGTATTAGCCATAAGGAGTGACTCCTTATGCTATTCTAAGTATAGCGTTTGATGCGTCTGCTGCTGGAAATTCGATTGTGAAAGTTCCACTTGTTACAGTTTTATCTCCACCAAATGCAATTGCACAAACTGCTCTATCAGCATTTGTATCGTTATATATTAAACAACCATTTGCTGTAAATGAAGCTGATGTAAAAGATACATTTGCAAAATCACAACACGCGGTGTCAGTTGATAAAGCTGGGGTTACACTTGTAAGTGCTATACCACCTGCAGTATAAGCTGAACCCTATGTATTAGCTATTTCATTTGTTGTTGAGTAAGCTGTTGTTGTTTTATTTATAGTAGCTGAACTTGTGTATAAAGCTAATTTAAAAGCGTTTCCAGATGATGCTGTAAAGTTATGTAACGCTTGTAAAACTTCTGTTTTAAAACTGTTACATACTGCTGATGTTATTGCCATAATTTTTTCCCCTTGTTAATTTACGGTGAAGGTGATTTGACTTGTATCCTAACTGTTCCGTCAGTGTAATCGTCTCGTCTTCTTCTCCCAATTTGCATTCCTGCAAACTGTTGTATGGATGTTTTATACTTATTTTCATACAGTGTCAACATCTCCATTGGACCTTTTAAAAAAGAAAATGCTTCTGCTAAACACGCGTACAATAGCCCTTGTGGAAAGTAATTACTTAGATATGTTGTCGTATTAGTGGCTGATAGTCCTGTTGTTTGTTTATTATAATATATTCTAAATTTGTAAGCAGCATCAGGTGTAGGGGCTATATATAACCCTCCTGAGGTGGTATCCGTTAAACCTGTAGCTCCACCAAACATAGCGTAATACTTAGGAAAACCTGTTACATCTTGTGATGTTAAATCACCCTCTGTTCCAGTTAGTCTATCAGTATATTCAGATAAATATGTTTGATCTTTTTTCTCTAACCAAGTACCTGTACCTGTAGAATCCGTTGTTGAATTAAATACTTCAACACCTCTAATAAATAATGCACCGGCCGGAGAATTAATTGTATTATTATCTGTAGATAATGTACCTTCTTGTACAAATCTATCAGAGTCCATAGGAAGCTCTATGTTAATTCTATGCTCTGCTTGCATAATAAAATTATCTATTACTGCCTGAGTAAATACGGAGTCATCAACTTCAGTGTAATCTCTAATTGTTGTTGTAAGTGTTGCGTATGTATATGCCATAATTAAGCTCTATCATTTATTGGGCCAGATGTACACTGTAAACCACCACCTGTAAAGTTGGCAACCCAACTAAAACCTTCATCATTATCTTTTAAATAATAACCATTTTGATTAGTAACTGTTGAAGGCTGACCTGCACTTGGAGACGTTGTGGTACTTAAAGAATAAACCTCTCTTGCCCCAAAAACTTTTGCTCCCGCATCGTGGTTACTTGCAATAGTATTAGCAGGAGTCTCTCCTCTAAACGGTGCATTAGTTCCTCTAATCAAACCTGATAAAGTTTTTGTTCCAGAATTATAAGCTGCATATTGAATTACTTCATTTTGATACATACCTGTTTCACTATTAATTTTTTCAATCATTAGGTATCCACCATTAGTGTAAAATGAAGTTGCATCAGCTACTACCATTGAAGTATCTGTAGAAGTTATGTTTGCCGATAAAGTTGTAGTCATTTCTATTTCTTTAATAGAGATTACAACTGCAGATCCTGCTTCTGACAAAGGTTGGGATATACTCATCAATCTTACAAAATCCCCAACCAATATTCCACTGTTAGGTTGAGATACTTCAAAAGTTGCTCCGACAGTAAGTAGATTTGGTGTACTAAAAGGATTACTAGGTAAAAAATCTGCTGTAGGAAATTCTGTTCTTGCTGGTCTTGCTCTTTGTAAAGCTTGTGGATCTGCATTAGT
>Ga0180120_10001660_pt1 | contig 11326 bp, 8 predicted proteins | sample CPBDNA_3_FD_129677 | JGI IMG/M metagenome (GOLD analysis project Ga0180120, IMG submission 129677) | Freshwater to marine salinity gradient microbial communities from Chesapeake Bay, USA - CPBay_Spr_31_0.2_DNA (version 2) (version 2) | ecosystem: Environmental > Aquatic > Marine > Coastal ... | reverse complement strand
GGGTCGGACCCGGCACTCGGATCGAGCGATACCGAACTCCTCGCGGAGACGGATCAGTTCGGTCTCGAACACTTCGGGAACGAGGAAACCACCGGCACCGTTGACACCTTCGGTGTGGCCCTTGGTCAGCAGGTCGTTCTTCTCGCAGAAGTTGATCGACTTGCGGATACCAGCGGCAGCACCGAGGAAGTGACCGAAGGCCAGAGCCTTCTGGTGAGCGTCACCGTTTTCGTCGCTGACGAAGTTCTTGACCTTGCCAGCGAATCGCTTGGAGCGAACCGCAGGAACGCCAGCCGAAAACGCCTTGGATCGAGCGAGACGAAGGGACTTCTTGGTCTCCTTCTCCTCGTCCTCTTCCTCGGTCATCTTGTCGAAAGGCATTTCGTCTTCCTTGTCGTCCGCCTTTTCTTCCACTTCTTCCTCTTCGGCGGCTCGACGGTACATGCGCATTTCGATCTCTTCAGGATCGACCGGCTTGCCCTCGTCATCGACAATGGCAACCTTTTCCATCTGGAGACGCTTCGCCTCGGCGAAACGCTCTGCACCGACCTGACGCGCAAGCGTCTGAAGTTCGGCATTGAGTTCGGTGATTGTGACCTGTCGCATTGTGGCGACTCCTTTTAATTGGTGTTTACTAAACCGCTAGGTCGTTCCGGCTTTGTCCATCAGTTCGAGCCTTTCGCTCACCTGCTCGGACCACTCCAGATTCGCCCTTTCGTGCGGGCTTTCCGTTCTCTTGTAAGTCTCGAAACTCGCGCAGCCATACCCTCGTCTGGCAGTTCAATTTCGATCAAATGCTTTGCCACTGTAGGGGTCGATCCCAGAAACGTCTTGACTTGGCTTGGACTAACAACGCCCTTCTTGACTGCCGAGATCAACGCCGTGCCGTTGGCGGGCAGCGGAGCCACTGATACCTCCAGCAGTTTCCACTGGCTAAAGACCTGCTTGACATCGTCGCCGAAAGTCTGCTTGTCCTTGGCGGTAGGCTTTCGAGTCCCGCCCGGCTTTGGCATGAAACCGACCGAGATACCCTTGACGATCCCTTGCCCCACGAGAGCCTTGACGAAATCAGGGAAGAAATCACCTTGGTAGCCTTCGGGCCTTTCGGCAAACTCGATGGTCGCGTCAATTTTTCCAGCACCCCGACGCATTCCCAACACCTTGCCAATGGGCATTGCATAATCGTGGTTATAGAAAACCACCGGATTCTTGTCGAACTCGGTCGAATCGCAACCCTGAGAAATCAACACCTCGCCATCGCGGTCAATGGATTCGGTGGTGATGATGCAATCCACCTCAGCCCCGGTGGGTGTGTCCAGAGTAGTGTCAAACAGTTTGCGGATCATGGTCTAAAAGTCCAGAACCGGGTCGATGTCGCACCGGCAGTTGGGGTGAATGGTTCCGAAGGCTGGCATCGACATGACCATCGACCCGCCCATCGTCCCGTTGAGAATTTCGCCAGCACCATAGAAAGGTGCGTCAATCGCTACTGACCGACCCGTCCCTTCTCCAAACTCGAAAGATGCACGCTGGCAGAACTGGCAAGCATCAAACGCCATGAGAAAATGCTTTTGCTTCACGGCGTTCGTCTGTTTCCATGCGTCAATCTGCGCGACATGATACGCGCGGGCAGATTCGGTTCGAGCAATCGTTGCCGCTCTTGTTCGGCTTACGTCGTGGTTCTCAACGAGATACCGACGAAGGTCGCCGAGGTTGAACTCGGCGGGAAGACCTGCGGGGTCAAGACCGCTCAAAAGGCGGTTCTGGGTGTCGGTAAACACTGCATTGGAAACGACCGAAGACATTTCGTCAATGCTATCAACCACTGCATTCGACAATCGAACGCTCCCAAGTCTTCCCGCCTTGGCTTGTGAAATTGCATCCGCAAGTTGCTGCGGAACCTGTCCTGAAGGTACGCCTAACTTTTCAAGCATCTCTTCGAGCCGAAGCGTAGCGATGCGAACTCCAGCCTGAGCCGTCGATCCGTAGGCCGTCTTCAAAGCACCTTCGTATTCTCGCCGAAGATCCACGCTGATGGCTGGCGTCGAGAACTGCCTAGCCAATTCTCTAAAGGTTGTCAGTACGACATCGTCCACGAGCCTCTTGGAACGATGACGCCCCTCGGCCTCGTCAACCACGCGAAGCATGGCGTTGCGAATTGAAATCAAGGCGTCCGTGGTAATTCGCTCGATGAGACGAGCAGGAGTCACCGGAAGGTCTCGAATGTCGTTGTCGGCATCCGCCCCCTCCTTGCCCTGCTTGGCGACGTGGGCGAAGTCTTCTTCCAACCCCTCAACCCCAAGGCGATAGCCTGCGGTCTGCTCAGGCCAATCGTATGCCTTGTGAATGCACATCAGTTAGACGCCTTCGGGTCGATCTTGCCTTCGATGAATTTCATCAGGCTCTCGATGATTTCCTCTTCGGACATTTCCGAAGAGTCGCCGAGCAATGTCAGTTCAGGTTTCTTTGGTTCATCTGGCACTGATGGTCTCCATAGTCTCAAGATCGAAAATGGCTTCTTGGTCGTTGTCCTTGGCGACTCTCATGGCTTCGGCGCGGTCAGGCACCACGAGAGAAACATCAAGATAGAACTTCTTCGCGTCCTTGTCCCACCATCCGCCGAAGTGCGCGCCCTTCCGTCCTAGAAGGTCTTTGTTGTTGCGGGTGAACTCTCGGCAGGTTTCACGAAGTTGCTTGCGGAAGACACCGATGTCCTTGCCCGGCTCGCTCAGGTCCATCACAAATTCGCGGTCCTTGAACGGCGAGACAGCAAAGCCCTTCGTCGGGCTTGATCCGGTCGCGGGGTTGTAAGTGAACCCGCCGCCGTCGATGACGCGAGACACCATCTCTCTCATGCTGCCCGACTTCGCACTCACGCCACTTTTCGCCAACGAAACTTCTGAAGAAATCAAGACCTCTTGCTCGCCTGTCGTTGTAAACATCCCGTAAGTTTCTTTGGGCTTGATTGAAATTTCAGTTACCGGCTCGCCGCTTTGACTGCTGAACTTTTCTGCTACTGCTCGATCCGTTGTATATGAGTCGAACCCCGGAGTGCCAACTTTCCCCCCGCGATACAACGTCATCTCGGTATTAAGAAACTCGCCCTTTGAAAGTTCGGTTTCTCCTGTCAACTTTGCCTGCTCGAACATTACATGCTGCGATGCCGAAAGTAGTTCAGGGTCTTTTGAAAGCATCCGAACGATTCTTGGCTTGTAATTTTCGTCGCCGTTTCTAAACCATCCATCCATGACGCTGTCAGGTTGCTCACGCAGTTTTGCAACTGCGTCCTGCATGTTTTCGATTGGCTTGTCTTTGCCGTGAGTTGCCGGGTCAAATCTTTCGCCTAATTCCCGACGCCTTCGGAACTCGGCGATTTCGTCTTGTTTACTGCTGCCCGTGGCGCAGACATTTCCCTCCTTAAAACCACCTGCGCCCGTGCCGCAGTTGTCAGCGGACTTTGTGGACTGACCTGTTGTCTCTTGTTCAACGAGCGAGAACTCGATCATAAATGAGTTGGCTTGTGACATTCTGCTCATTTGTTCATTTCCTCGGCTTCGACAAAAAGCACAAGATCCTTGGTTCTTGTTCCCTTAATCCACTGCCGTCCTGTAATTCGATAGTCCGTATCTCTGGGCAGAAGCACTTCCTTTTCTCCATCGTGCGCTGTATGCGGCTCAACGTATGCGCCTGTTGTCGCCTTGATCTTGAGCAGGACTTTGTGTCCCTTGCCTCCAAATCCGAGTGCCGTGCGCACGTCGAGTGCAGTCGAGGCATATGATCGCGTCGTAAACTTGCCGTCCCCGTCTAAATCTAGCATTTGAGCCATGACTCCTGACTCCCAATGCACCCCTGCGTCGTGCTTTGAAAGCGGAATCGCCCGGTATACCGGAACGTAGTCAAGGCCGGTCTGATAGGCAAAGGCACCTTTGTCGCTAATCAGTGGCCGTCGAGTCGCTTTGTCTAGGTTTTCGACGTAGTCGGGCATTATGCGACTTGAAGAAACAATATGTTCTGTTCCTTCGACCAAGTTTGTCATATTTCCCGCCACCACGTCGATGTCTATTGCTGCGCGGCGCAACTCGCGGCGGCTTGTAGTTTCTCGCAAGGTGCGTCTGCAACTCGCAAGCGTTACCCTCGCTTTGTTGATGGCTTTGACCGCGTAACTTGGCACGCTACCGCCTGCGTCTTCGATATCTAGGAGTTCGTCCAAGTATTTGTTTGCGCGTCCTGACAAAGCAATCACTTCGTCCGTTGCTTGTTTGAACTCGTCTGTTTTCATGTATGCGAGTTTTGCCTTTTCAAACTCCTCTCCTTCAGGCGCGTCTGCCCTGACTTGGTCATTCGCTAGTTCGTAGACTTTTTTCGCCGCCTCTGTCGCCCGTATGTATTCAGGGTTATCCTTGTTCGCCCAAGACGGATCGGCCAGATTGCCCAACGCCGAGTCAATGGTGTCGTTCCGCATTGCTTCATTGAGGTAGGTTGAGCCGTTGGAATACCTATACAGGGATTTCGACTCCTCTTCGCTTAATGGGTCGTTCAATAGTTGTTGATTGCGAAGTTCAAAGTCGCTCGCCTCCGTGTCTTCGATTTTCCAGCCGGTAGTTTTTCTGAAAGGGTTTGTTTCTGTCGTGACCGCGATTCCTAGAAACTCATCGGGTTGTTCTCTGTTTTTAAATGCTTCGTTGAATGTTTCCTCGGATTTGATAGCACGCTCAAAGCCGGGCGCGTCTGCGGCAGCCGATCCCGTCGCGCAGACATTCCCTTCGCTGAACCCACCCGCGCCTGTTCCGCAGTTGTCGGCTGCCTTCTTCAAGGTTTGCTGACTAGCCGAAGGCTTATTAAACCGAATCATGAAAGATGCGGGGTCCGTTTGATTAGTCATTGACTTCTTCCGCTTCGAGGAACAGAACCAACTTTCCGCCGTTTGTAAACCAGTTTCGTTTCATGATTCTGTAGGACTGGTCTCTAGGTAGCAGCACTTCCTTCTCTCCAGCGTGATAGGTGTAAGGCTCAACCCACGCGCCTTTCTTTGCTCGGATTTTCAACATGACGCTTTGATCCCGACGCTTAAGAAATCCACGGCTTATATCAGGGCTTGTGCTAGTGGAAGCAAATGATCGCGTTGTAAACGTCCCATCTCCATCGAGGTCAAGCATGTCCTCTAAAGCGTCTCCGTTCCAGAAGGCTTTATCCGAAACCGCAATGCCTCGATACACCGGGACGTAGTCAAGACCAGTTGACTCTGTGTATTTTTCCAGATTTCGAATCAAAGGCTTAGTTGTAGCATTGTCCAAAGCACCGACGTATTCACCGCTCTGCACTTGCAGGTTGTTGATCCTTGCTGTTTCTTTCGCAAAGGTTTGCATCGTCATAACGTGTTGCCGAGCATCTTTCAGTAGTTGCTGGGTGTAATCCGCGCTGTACGCAATTCGAATGTTGTCACCGAGGTATCGGAGTTCTTCTCCTGCTTTGAAGAACTCACCAACGGTGTATCTGTCTATTTCGACCCCGACCTTCTTCAAACCCGTAAGGTCGTCAGCCAAAAGTTCCATGTCTTGACCAAACTCTTTGATGAGGTCGATTTCTTCTTCGAACTTTTCTAAGAACTCGGCTCGATACGATTCGAACTCTTCAAAGGCACCAAGGCCGTCAAATCCTTCGTATGGCGATTCGCCTTTGAGGCCAAACATTGCAGTGATTGCTTGCTTTGCGTTGTTGTGTTCCTCGGTGTCGAAATACAGTTCCTCGAAGTCTGGGATGTCCGGGGCGTTTCCCGTGTCTCGCAGTGCGTTGTTGAGTTGTGCCGAACCTCTTGAATACGCGCCGAGTGATTTGCCTTCTAAATTACCTACCACTGTCGCGACTGTTCCATCAGACAGGTTTCTTTCGACGCTCGCAATTTCTTTTTCGCTGGTTTCAAAGGCGTGGTCTGGCACACTGCCGTGGAAAGTTTGGACGACTGGCACACCAAGAAACATGCCTCTTCTATTGCGGTTTTTATAAGCCTCTTCGAACGCCTCCTTTGAAGAGACTGCGGCTCTGTTTTCCGACGCAGCCGACCCGGTCGCGCAGGTGTTCCCCTCGCTGAACCCACCTGCGCCGGTCCCGCAGTTGTCTCCGCTCTTCAGGTTGATGTCTTCGACTGATTTGTTTGACGCGGTTTGACTGCCGTCAAATAGAGCGTCGATCAGTTGTTCAGGAACCTCGCGAGTGATTTGCATTTCCTTATACAACTTGGAAACGTAACGGCTGATTTCTTCGCGAGTGTCACCGGCAAATTGTTCGGGTAGGAAAATCATTCGCCGCCCATCATTGTGTAGAGGTCTTCGACCGTGAACCCGATAGCCTTGTCTTTTTGCGAGTCAGGCATGTCCGTGTAAAACCCCAGTTCATTGTCTGGAATCGTTGAGTTCAATGTTTCAAAAAGCATTCTGTTCGACGTTACAACAACAGTTTGGTTTTTGATTGAGTCCCACTTCTTTGGTGCAGTCACCTTCATGGCAAAAGACTCGGCAATAAACTCGGCTGGTTCGGTCGAAGCGTAGTTGCTCACAAATCTGGAAACCAAAGTCTTGGCTCCCATTTGCTTTTGAGAGTGGTTGTCGTAGTCCGTGTCGTACCAAACTATGTTGGACAAACCCTCGGCGTATGCGGGAGTCAGTTTTGACATATCGCCGCCTGCCTGCTCCCAAATTTTCGCACCCGCCAGCCGACCGGAGTCTTGGCTTGTGTATGTGCTGCCTCCACGCTCATAGAGTTTCTTATGCGTTCTTTCGAGTGACCTCCGGTGCAACGCATGACCAACCTCATGGGTCACGACATAAGCGGGTCCGCCTTCGTCGTTTGCCATCCAACCTCGCATTGTTTTTCTGTAGAGCGGGGTGTATTCGCCAACGTCAACCGGCAATGTCGTTCTTTGGTTCGTCGGATTGAAGTACGCGACTGTCCTGTCGTCCTGCGAGTACAACTTGACAGTCGAAACTCCCTGACCTCTTTGGATCATTTGGAATTCCAAAAGATCCGTGTCATATCCTGCCGCATTGAGTTCGTTGATTGAACGGTTGAGTGCTACAACTTCCATGAAGGCGGATTGATATGTCCCGATCTGTTGTGAAACATATCCACGCAAGTTGTCCGCACCGGGATCTCTCAACTCTGGATTAGCAAGGAACTGCGACGACATAAACATCAAGGGATCGACTCGTACCGACACGCCTTTTTCTGCGAAGTGCTTCTCAACAGCGAACGACATATTTTGTGCGACTCGATATCGCTCGATCGGCTTGATGTCGCCAACGTCTCCAATCGGAAACTGCTGGTAATACTTCTTCGCAAGTTCATGCGTTTGAAAAATGTCTTGCCGTGTTCTGTCGTCAAACATATCCCATTCTTCAATGGCCTCTTCATCGCCAGTCATAAAGATGTCGCGCGGCCCCATGTTGATCTTCCCGACCTCGTCGCCAAGGGCGTCATAACTTAACGAGTATGGTTCAGGCAGATCCATTTCAGAGATCGAAAGAACGTCACCGATGTCGTTATATGCCGACTCGCTGACCGGCCTCATAAGAGCAGCGAGTCGATAAGACTCTCTCGTCACCGCCAGTTCGACATTCAGCCCCATCTCCTCAACTGCTTCTTCGTCGATGCTTTTTCTTGCGACCGCTCGAACCAGATTTTGCGATTCCTTCGTCAAGTGACCGAGCGGGTTGTCGTCTTCATGCCCTAGAAATTCTGCTGCTCTTTTCTGCGCCGACTGCGCAAGCGCACCGTAGACGTAGCCGTCTCCGGTTTTTGCCAGCACCTCCTCTTGGGCCTCGCTAGGAATAGCGACGATTTCATTCGACTCGCTTATATGCTCGTTTTCAAAAACCTGCGGGAAGCCGCGACTCATCTTGTTGAGTTCGTTGGCCGAGTAGATCAAAGCCTTGACCTTTTCTTCTTCAGGCAGGACCGCGATCTCGTCAGTCAGAAAACCGTTTGGGTCGTATCTGGTGCTGTTTTCGAGATGCTGGTCTATTTGCTCCTTGCGGCTTTCAAGCGTTCTGCCTGATTCAGTTGCACTGCTACCAGTGGCGCAAGTGTTGTCTTCCTTGAAGCCACCTGCACCAGTGCCGCAGTTATCTGAGGTTGCCTTGAACCGTACACTCCAATCACCGAACGACTTGGTGAGTTCTTGAGTGGCGGCCCCGTCAAGGATATGACGGAGCCTTAAGGCTTTTGGGCGTGGTTGTCCTCCGTGATCGCCGTCACACTCGCCCTCTGGACACTTGCCTGTCAGCGTGTTGAAGTCCTTCTCGTCTGCGCACGGACAGTATTTTGTTTCTCCGCCTGCGTCGATCGACCTGACCCCTCGGCAGCCAATCAATGAAGCCACTGCTGCGGCCTGCTCCTTGCTGTCGTACAGATCGTCTTCGGTTCGCTCAATGTTGTTTGCCTTGGCTTCGGCGTCCACCATCTTCTCGGCGACTTGGCGACTGAACCCGCAACCCTGCAACAACTTGATTGCACTGTATCCCTGAAGCGTCCCGTCTCTAACAGACTTCAGGAACTTTGCAGCGGCTTCGGCATCAGGCGAATTGTCGTCCTTCTCTTCTTCGTCGGGCTGTCCGTCTTCGCTGAAGAGAGAGGAGAGATCCATGCCGGGCATACCACCGCCGGGACCGGGCGGCTGCTGCGCAGACGCTCCAAGAGGCTGGCCGTTGATGAGAGGCTGGTCGGCAAACTCGTTGTCTTCAAATGCCTCGCGTCCTTCTTCGAGCCTTGCCTCGTTGATCGTTCGCCAACCACCTTGAACAGCGGTCTGCCGTTCTTGGAGTTCGTACTGGGTGTCTCTTGGCACGGGGTTGTCGTAGGCAAGACAGAGTTCGTCCTCTAGTCCAAACATCGGAAGCAATGTCTGGTTCAGTTCTTCTTCGTCCATGCGGAGCAACGGAAGCACTGTACCTTCTCGCCACTGAGCAAATCCTGTTCGAGCCGAAGCAAGGTTCGGGTCGTTCGCCTTCAGCATCGTAACCGGCACGCCGAAGACAGCCGCGATCTCCTCGACGATCTCTTCGCGTCCGGCGATGTCCTTCGGCGGGAAGTTGAGCGGCGTAAATTGCACGTCGCCCGTGACCGCGATGAAGTTGCCATCCCGTCGAGTACCCCGCAGTCGTTGTTCTACCTGTTCTTGGAACCTATCAAGTTGGTCGCTTGTTGGAGTACCGCGTACAACGACCGCATAGTCAGGCCGAGCGCTGTTCTGGAACATTGCCAGATCCATATCGTGCAACGCCTGATTTGAAAGGACAGCGCCGTATGCAGCCTCAATCTTTCCGAGTCCGTAGTAGAGATTTCCGGGGTTGGGTCGTCGGAAATGTATGACCTCATCACGGTCAAACACTTGCTTCCGATCCGCTGAAATGCCGTATAGATATCCCTTGATAAACTCATCTTCATCTGGAATGACCTCCGTGAATTGTGGAGCGAGGGGCCAGAGTTCCGCCGGTAGTCCAGTGTCTTCGTCAATCACCGGGTGCATGTAGGCGTTGCCGGTGAGTTCCCCGTACAGGATTCTCAGCACCGTCATGTCGAACCCGTTAAGGAATGGGTTGGTGCTACTCAGCAACTCGATGATCGGATGCGACTCGGTGACTTCTTCCATGTCGTCGCCGAAATCGGCCACCTTGCGAAGCACGCCGCTGGATGGACGAGCGTCTCCGTGTCCGTCTCCCAGAAGGTACTGCTTCTGATGCCGAGGCACCTGTCGAGTCTTGTAGAGTTTCTTTCCCTTGCCGGGCCTCGCGTAGAGCCGGATCGGGACCGAGGCAACTGCCTGAGCGTTGATGGTTGCGGCTGCGTATGCCCATGACCGGCAAGAATCGACCGCCCTCTGGTGGTTGAAGGATGGCTTTTGTGCGCCGTGCTGCCCCGCCGTCACCACCCTGACACTGCTCTCTAGCCACTTCTCTGGAGTGCTTTGAGTCTTGCTGACCAGTCCGCGCAGGAAGTCGTATATCGCCATGTTCAAAGTACCCTGAAGTTGAAGCCAGATTGAGCAATGGTGTCGTAGCACCGCAGGGCGAGAGCCAAAGCACAGACTCCGTCGTCGTGCAGACCGCTCGGTGCCTCGTACCGCACGCCCGTCCTTGTATATTCAAACTCGAAAGTGTCCGCCTCGACTCGCAACCAGTTGTCAGGAATTCGGATCTTCTTGGTCTGAAACGCCGTCGATAGACCTTCCATTAACTGCTGCTTGCTGTGCATCGTAAACTTGAAACCCTCGGCCCGTGGGTGCTTCTTCTGAATGCCCTCCACGATTGGATCGCCCACGCCGGTCGAGTCGATCAGGGTCGGCACGATCCCAATCAGATCCTCGATCCTTCGGCTGGTCTCTGACCACGGAGCCTGCCACCGCTCCAAAACGCAGACCCTAGCCTCATCGTCCAAACCGCAGACGACCGTATGGTCAACCGACTTAGCAAGGTCAATTCCGAAAGCGATGGGTTCAGCCTTTGATTGCTCGGCCACACATTCCGAAATAGCCTTGAGGCCAAATGGATTGCCGCCATCGTCAGAGGGGATACCTAGAAATTCTTGATTGAAGACCTGCTCTGGCAACTCTCGCTTTGCCGCTTCGATCTCATGCTCTGGAATCAACGGGTTGCTAGTTGTTGGGAGTCTCCAAGATTTCCAGCCGTAGTCACCAATCTGGCCCCGTTCAAAACATTGGTGGAAGAAGTTGCGACCCTTTGGCGTACCGAGGAACCACGCATCTCCTTGCGAGTCGGCAAGGGTCGCCCGGATCGTCTCTTGCCACGCCGGACCCAAGTCCTTGATGATGCCAGCCTCGTCAATGATGACGCGATCAAACCGCCGACCACGGCCAGAGTCCACGCTGTCTAGCGAATAGCAGTCCAGAGTTCCGCCGGTGCAGCATTCCAGTCGATGCTCAATCTTTAGGGTGGCGGTTGTTAGGGGGGCCAAAACCCTGAGCATGGTTCGCCACGGTTCCGCTAGATAGCGAAACGATGGAGCGAACCACGCCACATTTTTCCCGGCTAACACCTCTTCGATTGCCAGTTGCATACCCATGTGGGTCTTGCCAAACCGTCGGCCACATTCGAGGACGTTAAAACGACCGCTCTCGTTCAAAACTTTAAGTTGCCCGCGATGCAAGCAACTCTCAATAGTTGGAACTTCGACAACAGTGGTCAACGGTGTCTCCTAGATCCCAAACCCTACCGTGCCGCGATCACGGTGCTTCGTAGTCGATCGACTTGAGCGGTCGCCGATGACGAGTACACGGGTCATATGTCGTCGATATCAATTCGAGTCGTGCGGCCCG
>Ga0180120_10001651_pt1 | contig 11340 bp, 16 predicted proteins | sample CPBDNA_3_FD_129677 | JGI IMG/M metagenome (GOLD analysis project Ga0180120, IMG submission 129677) | Freshwater to marine salinity gradient microbial communities from Chesapeake Bay, USA - CPBay_Spr_31_0.2_DNA (version 2) (version 2) | ecosystem: Environmental > Aquatic > Marine > Coastal ... | reverse complement strand
TGTAGAGAAATCATAGGAAACAATCCTAACATGATGATTCCTTGGTATATCATGGCCTCTCACGCATACTATACGATGGATGACCCTATACTGAGTGATGGACTATATGATGAACTCGCACAGACCATGCTATCCTCATGGAATACCCTAGAACATATACACAAACACCTTATAACAGAGGAAGACTTACGTGCTGGTACACTGTTATGTAGAGAACTACCACAGAGAATAGAACACGCTGTAGTATCTCTGCGGAACTAATCGTGCATATTAGGAAAATAATGCATAATTTACGAATACATTAAAAAGGTACAAATAAACATGAGTCCGTTGTGATATGAATTCGCAGACTCACGGCAATAAATCTTCACTCACCTCAGAATAATATCGAAAAGGGACTTGACATTACCCCTATAATGACGTATATTAACTATGCTGGGTATCTAAAGACAAAGATAGTGCTTGACAAAAGATATTCAGTGTGGTACTATTAGTAATAATGAGAAGAAAGGTTAATAATGAAATTTCGAACTAAATCCAACATTCCATCTTACGAGGAGTTTGTAAGGCTCACGAAGAAGGATTGGAATTGGGATGGTATTACTCGCAGAGAGTACACCACAACGAACACTAGAGTCATACTTGCAGCCGTACGTGCGATACGTAAGGAGTCAGACCGAATTAGACCTTAGTTTTTCCTTTCCCCAACTCACCCTCATCCCGAATGGTCTTTCGTATATTGCTGAACTGCTAGGTGGACTGATGAGGGTATTTTTTTGAGAATCACTTAGGGGGTCTGAGACTGAGTCGGGTTGTCTAATCTATAAATGTAATAAGTATCCAACGATATATATTATAGACCCCCTACCCCCAAAACTGAAAGGGGGGTATCATACTTAAAGGTACTTAAAAAATAAATATCCCTATGCAAAACATTCTTATAAGTCTTTTTTCCTTGACACTCCTTACAGGTTGTGGTATACTTCCTATGTGGGTATCAATGACGCATACAGTAGCAGATGTTATACTACATGACAAAACAGGAAAGACAAGCTCTGAGTTAGTTCTCTCAGAGGTAACAGAGAAGGACTGTAAGTTTATTCGATTTATTGATACGAACATGATATGCATGACAAGAAAAGAGTATGAGGATTATCTTCTTAATCTTAACTGTGATACATATACATGGGATACCTTTGGAAGAGTGAATTGTGCAAAATAGTGCTTGACAATGTTTACTGTATGTGGTAAAGTAACAACTAGTTCAACAATAGGGAGAACATACATGGAGAATTCACAACTGTCATCTACTGAGATACTAACCTTGAGTGTACTGAAAGCAGAGTTGTTAACTCCAAATATTCCTCCCACATACAAACAATGTATCGAGACTCGCATTGAAGAAATAAAAAGAGTTTCATCTACTAACTAAAAGAAAGAAGTGAAAATGAACATTGGTGATACAGTATATTATGACAATGACTATGGCGAGAACAAGTCAGGAGTGATCGTAGAGGTTGCATCTGATATGGATTCGTATGATAATATGAGACTATTGAATGGTGTACCCTACTATGCATCTAAAAAGTTAACCGCAGCTGAAAACAAGCGGCGAAAATCGGCGAAAAAGTCCGTTTTATCTGAACCTATCTACGCACCTGTAAAGGAAAAAAACATGGGAACTGTTTTTCTTATCGTGGAAAGGAATGGTAATGAGGATTTTATAATGATGAATGAGGTTACGAATGGTGAAACAAAGAAGGTTGCAAATGGATAATCATATAAGAGTGATTCCAAATGCTCTTAGTGACGAACAGTGTGATTATCTTATAGACGGATTTGAGAAACATCCAGAGTTGCATGAGATACAGGAAAATGCAAATGGTAAGACTCTGACTCGTCTTAATCTTATGGGTTCTAGTGAAACTCCCTTTAAAGAGGACTTAGAATACCTCTCAAACGTGTTTCTAGGAGGTGTAAGAGAGTATAGGATGCAGATGGACATACAACCCTATCAGTTTCCTTCTAAGTTTTCACTGGAAGCGATGAAGATCAAGAAGTATGAACCAAACGGTAAAGAGGGGTTTCCCGATCATATAGACGTTAACTCTTTGGATAACTGTAAACGGTTTCTTGTCATGTTTATCTATCTGGAGAATAACGTCAAAGGTGCAACTACACTTACGGTCAAGAGAGAAGAAGGCCCACCCAAGAGATTGTTTGATGATACCTATACTTCTTACTGTCAGAAGGGGAATATGTTGATATTTCCTCCTTACTGGCCATGGGTTCACGCTGGAGAACAACCTTTACACACACCTAAGTATATAATAGGGAGTTATTTACATTATGTATGAAGATATGGAATTAATGAGAAAGTTCTTTGGAGAGGTATGGCATCAAACTGAGACTGATCCTCATGTACTAGAGAAATTGAAGTCGGCAAAAAACCCTATAGACGTAGGTTGTGGGTATAATCCTTATAAACAATACAATCATAATCTAATAGGTGTGGATATTGTCAATGAAAAGGCAGATTGGATAGGGGATATAATAGATTATCCTGGCTGGGATCGTAAGTTTGATCTTGCAATCTGTTATGGTATACTTCACTTTGACTCTTATGATTGGATTCGACAAAGACTCGAATGGGTATTGAATAATACTACTCCCAATGCACAGATATTGATAAAGGTTAATCCGACTCCAAAAGAAGATCAGGAAGAGAGCCTGCGAAGTTCTGATGTAGTCTGGTTCGATAGATGGAATAAAGGTCTTGCAGATCATTTTGCACAGATGTACAATCTTGAGGTATGGAACTGGAGAGAATGGAGAAATCCAGCAGATAACAGTATAAGGTATAAGTTTGATTATCGGAAAACGTAATGCGAGGGTTTGAATACTATCCAGAGTTCATAGAAACGGACACTAGAGAGTTAATAGAGATAGAGAATGAGAACATAAGACACTCTCTTATACTAGATGACATCTTAAAGGGTGCATCTATACTTGATATGGGGTCTAAGATGTGTGCTTCTGGTGCATATGCACTTATGAACGGTGCAGAATACTATGAAGGTGTAGATGTCGTGAAAACAATACACGATAATGCAGAAAAATGCATGAAAGAATACTTTCCTTCTGAGGTTTATAGTATTCATAAACTTCTTTTTCTAGATTACTTTAAGAAATATAATGATTCATTCGATATTGTTCTTTTGATGAATATGTTTTACTACATTGATGACCAAAGATTGTTTTTAGAGGAGGTAGCAAAAAGATCAAAGAAGTATATCGTGATCGAGTCTCCAACTATACACCCTGTAGTAGATAGTGAGATTCCTACTGTTGTTTATAAAGGTCGATCTGAAGTAAGAAAGAATAAGAAATGGAAAGATACAAGAGGTAGACCCAGACTTACAGGATTTGAGGAAAATATCTATTGTAAACTTCCCAATCTTGCGTATTTTAAATTGGTATTGTCCATGTATGGTTTTAAATACTTAAAAGATTATCATGAGTACAGTATTCGTATGTTACCAAATAGATATAATGAGGAAAACCGTTTTCTTGCGGTATTTGAAAGATGATGTTTACATTTGCACACAGAGCTGAGGGGTTTGATGAACATATCAAACAATCGATACGTGGTTATAGTGAACTATTAGATGATGTTGTAAGTTTATCACGGTATTTTGTAGAAGCGAACACGAATGTAGTAGATATTGGTTGTTCTACAGGTAAACTTACCTATCTTATACACAAACACAACAAAGACCTAGATATTAATTGTGTGGGTGTAGAGATATCTAAAGATTTTAAGGATGATCTTATCAAACGATCTGTAGAAATTGGTGACGTTGAGTTTCATTGTCCTGTGGATATACGAGATTACAAATTTGATAACTGTTCTCTGGTAACTTCTTTGTTTACTCTACAGTTTATATCCTATTCGTGGAGACAACACGTTATAGAGAGAATATATGATGGTCTTAATGAAGGTGGTGCGTTTATATTTGCAGAAAAGGTTGATACTCAACACAGTCGTATAGAAAATATGTTAAGAACCATATATTATGAGTATAAGAATAAGAGTTTCGATTATGATGATATAATGGAAAAGGAAATCACTCTCAAGAATATGTTAAAACCTAATTCGTGGAGTGAAATAGAAAATATGTTAACAAATGCTGGGTTTACCTCTGTACAAAGTTTCTGGCAAAATCATTTGTTTATAGGTGCAATAGCAGTGAAAGGATTAAAGAATGAGTGCATTAAAAAATCTTAATAATTCCATTTCTGGTCAGATGTTTCACGAAGAGTTTACTGCGAAACAGGCAATGCACTATAATTTACCACGCATGACTAAGTTTCTAAGTAATGAATTGAATGAACGTCTAGAAGATGCAATAAGAGATGCAGGCGATTTCTTTGGTGGACGTAATACATCTGCATCCTGTCTTATGACCCGATGGGATATGCACGATTACTACGATTCCTTTGCAGAACTCAGTGAAGCTGCGATTACTGTTGCAGAAAGTGGTTCTCTTGCGGTAAGAACACATCCTGACGGTACAGAAAATCCTATTAAACTCTATCAACAAGAATCTTGGGGATTGATCTATGATAAAGGACACTCTTGCAAGGCACATACACACTGGCCTTCTGTTTGGTCTTATACATATTGTGTAAAGGCATGTCCTAACTGCGCTCCTTTTCAGATGGCAAACGCATCTGGTGGTGCATACGAGATTAATCCGCATACATCTCAATTACTTGTCTTTCCTTCATGGGTCAGTCATGCTGTACCCGAACATAAATGTGATCATGAACGTATTATGATCTCTGGAAATTTGGATGTGATATGGGATTAAAAGAATTAGCGCAAGTGGCGGAAGGTAGAAGTCCACACTTAACTCGACACCCCAAAGGAAAACCTTTTTTAATAAACTTTCCTATCATACAGGAAAGACTTAAAATACGTGATGGTTTAGATTGGGAGTTAGAGGGTATTATACGTATTAGACCAGACCAACAAGGACGAAAGACTAACGTAAAGGCAGGAATGTCAACTTGGTTTATGCAAGATGAGTATCCTCAGTTTCAAGAAGTGGGTGATCTTGCTATTGAGATTGCAAAAAAGAATAGTCCTTATGAGATGGATATGAATTTATATGATATTTGGAGTGCGAAGTATGTAAAGGATGACTTTACAAAGTTTCATGATCACTGGCCTCACATTTGGTCATTTGTATATTACCTAAAGTTTCCTAAAGGGTCTTCTCCTCTCATATTCTGTAATGGGTATGAAAAAGAACATATAGTAACACCAAATGAAGGTGATATTCTTATGTGGCCTAGTTGGATTCCTCATAGAGTTGATCCACAACCGTTTCAAAAGGAAAGAATCATCATTGCTGGTAATATTTCTCCAGATTATCAACCTAAAAACCGAAGAAATACTAATTATTGGCCTGAAGAAGAACAAATGCAGAAGATGATCTTCTAAATAAACTTTACCATGTCCGAAACACTTAATAAGTATCGTGTGATGATCCTTGAAAATCCAGAAGTACCAGAAGTTTATCTTTTGCTTGCTGATGGTTTATCAAAAGAAGACGCATATGAATTAATTGAAATGCATAGAGATCAAGGAAGAAATGACTTGACACTTGAAGAGTATTATCCTGATGCAGAACGATTAGGGAGAAATCCTGATCTCCATTAACCCTTATAAATAAGACGTAATGGCAAATGAACAATTTTATATGGGAAAAGATGGATTCGCTTGGTTTGTTGGTGTCGTAGAAGACCGAGATGACCCAGACCAACAAGGTCGAGTTCGTGTTAGGTGTTTAGGTCATCATACAGAAAATATAACAGAATTACCTACTACAGATTTACCTTGGGCTCACGTTTTACACCCTGTTACCGATCCATCTATGCATGGAATGGGTAATAGTTCTTCATGGTTAGTTGAAGGATCGTGGGTAATGGGTTTCTTTCGTGATGCGATTGAAAAACAATATCCGATTATTATGGGTTCCTTGCCTGGAAATCCTTTTAGTCCCGCTGACCATACAAAGGGATTTAATGATCCTAGACATAAAGAGTCTAATCAATCGTATTACTCTGCTGGAGGAAACCCAGAAGATTATGGAGAGTATGGCCCGTATCCTTTAGGTGCAATTAAGGACACTACTGTTCCGATTGATGATCAAACTACATTTTCTAGATTCTCTGGACATTCTTATGGAGAAACGGATACTTCTAGACTTGCAAGAGGAGTTACTTCCGAAACACACGGAGCTCTTGATCGTAGACGTAGACTAAGACGATCCTCTGTACCTACTGCAACCAGACCACACATACCTTCCGTAGAAGATGCTTCCGTTCTAGGTACAGGTATTCCTGATCCGATAGTTCCTTGGGATGAACCGCATCCTAAAGGCCTTACGAAAGATGCATCTCCATATATGTCTGCAAAATATCCAATGAATCATGTGTTCGAATCTGAATCAGGACATATTATGGAGATTGATGACACGCCTGGCGGAGAAAGACTTCATAGAGAACATATGTCGGGTACATTTGAGGAAATACATCCTACAGGACATAAGGTTGTCAAGGTTGTCGGATCAAACTACGAGATTATCGCTGGTTCTTCTAATGTTATCATATCAGGAGATGTAAACCTCACGATAGAGGGAACTAAGAAGGAACTGATAAAGGGTAACTACATTCTTGAAGTAGAGGGTGACTATACTCGTAAGATACATAAGAACGAAAGAGTTAAGATAGGTGCTGGTTCTTCTGGCGGAAATCTAGAGTCTGAGATCAGAGGTAACTATTCATACAATATTAATGATGCGGTAAAGGGTAGAGTTGGTAAAGATCAGGACGTTACTATTCTAGGAAACGAACAGAGAACTATTGAAGGATACTTTAGACATAGTGTCACGGATAACATATCCCAGAAAAGTACAACTGGTTCTATTACAAGAGAGGCAAAGGTTAACATATCGGAAACTGCTGTTACGGGTGTATATACCGCAAAGGCAGGGTCTACTATGAACATACAAGCGGTAAGTGGTATCACTATGGCATCTAATACTGCATCTGTTTCTATTACTGCTGCAACAACACAAACACATACTGCTGGAACATCATTCACTGAAACTTCTGGTACAACATATAACAGTACCGCTGGTACAATCTACACAATTGAATCTGGTGGTGGATCACCAAGTGCAACTAATAAAGTAGATATTAACCCAAGTTAAGGAGATAATATGCCAGAAATAACAAGAGTAGGATTAGATAATCATGTAGGTCATGCAAGTCCTACACCAAACCCATTTCACCAAACCGCATACGCAACTGGTTCTGATGATGTATTTGTGAATAGTGCAAAGTGTACACGTATAGGAGATACTACTTCATGTAGTGATCCTGCTACGGCAGGAAGTACAACTGTATTTGTGAATAGTATTGCAGTACATCGTAAAGGTGATGCAACAGGTGGTCATGGTTCATGGGTTCCCAATGCATCTGCAGCTGGTTCACCAAACGTGTTTGCTGGAGGATAATATGGTAGATTTTACAACACCTAGTTTGCCTGGCGCAAGTGAAATATATAATTCAGTCGCAAAGAAAGTGGATGAGATTGAAGGTAAGGTTTTAGATTCAACTAATCTATCTGCAACTGCATCTTCTTTAACTTCTACACTAAATACAGACCTTACAGATTTAAAGGCAAAAACTCTTGCAATAATCCCTGAGTTACCAACTACACCTTCATTAAACTTACAGGCGGAATTAACTGCACTAACAGGGTTAACGCCTGGAGGTAATCAATATATTAATAAGTTATCTTCTATAACTAATAGTTTTGGTTCTGGTATTACCGCAAGTGGGTTAAGTTTAGATACCATAGTATCAGATGCGTCTAGTGCAATCTCTAGTGCAACATCAGCACTTGCAGATGGAACATCTAGTGTTTCTATTTCTTCTGCGTTATCTGCAAAAATACCAAACTTTGAATTACCGCCTGGTGCAACGGAAGCAGTAGAAAAGGCAAAATCATCTCTTCTTCCTATAGCAGATGGATTAAAAGAAGCTGCATCTTCTTTTTCTGAGGATGATGCGGAGGACTTAGTAACAGGAATTTTTGGAGATGCAAAGGCAAGAGAAAAATTAGCATCAGATATGGCGGCATTGGAAGCAAGATTAAAACCTCATGCAGAGGCATTTGATGCAAAAATAAAAGCATTAGAAGAAAGATTAAAACAATCAAATACAGAGGCAAGAACCTCTAACACCATAGCAGTATAGGAGATTATATTATGGGAAAGAAGAAGTCAAGAGATGCACAAACATCAAAAGGCGAGCGGCGCAACGTGGTTGCTGGGTTGGGTGATGACCGTTCAGAGATGCAGAAACTTAATGATAAGATGGATGCTTGGAAAAGAGGTAAGAGGGTAATGCTTACTATTCCTAATCCTATTAAGGGAGATAAAAAAAGACCTTTTATCAAAAGAGAAGCAAAAGAGGTGTGGGGAAAATATACTCCATATATGATGAAAACAACTTACTAAATTTTGTATAAATAGTTAAAAGATAAGGGGAAGATCGTTGTCGGATTTAAATCAAGGTTGGCGTAATAAAGACGCTTATGGTGATTCACAAGGAGTCGGTGAAGATAGAGCTTCTCAGATATACAGCGATTTAGACCTTTTCTTTAGTAAAAATAATACTGATAAAGATATTAATATTATTAACAATATACAGGCAGTAAAGAGATCAGTCCGTAACTTAGTATTAATGAATCAATATGAAAAACCTTTTCATCCAGAAATATTTTCTGGTATTAGAGGAACTTTATTTGAATTAATGACTCCAAATACGGCTATCATTCTCGCAAGACAAGTTGAAGATGTTATTGAAAATTTTGAACCAAGAGTAAGACTCGCTGGGATAAATGCATATCCTGATTTAGAGAGAAATGCTTATGATGTTAGTGTAGAATTTTATGTGGTCAATGCGCCTACTGAATTGGTAGAACTAACCTTAACCTTAGAGAGATTACGCTAATGGCCAATAATCGTAAAATTGATATAACAGAATTTGATTTTGATGCTATCAAAACAAATTTAAAAACATTTCTAAAACAACAAGATAGTTTTAAGGACTATGATTTTGAGGGTTCTGGTATGAGTGTTCTTTTAGACACTCTTGCGTATAATACTCACTATCTTGGTTTTAATGCAAACATGCTTGCAAATGAAATGTTTTTAGATTCTGCAACATTACGTTCTAGTATTACTTCACACGCAAAAACTTTAGGATATGAAGTAAGTTCTTGTAGAGCTCCTTATGCAGATGTTAATGTTATTTTAAATAGTGCGGCCTTGGGTTCCGCAACAATGCAAGCAGGAACAGTATTTACCACTAAAGTAAATAACGTAGATTATCAATATGTGACTGTTGAAGATTTGACAGCACAAAATACTGGAACTAGTATTCCATTTAATGATATTAAAATTTATGAAGGAACCTATGTTACTACTAGATATTCTGTAGACTCTTCAAATGTAAATCAAAGATTTACTTTACCTTCTTCTAATTCTGATACATCTACACTTACTGTACAAGTACAAAATTCAACATCAGACACTACAACTTCAACCTTTACAAAGGCAACAGATATTTCCACACTTACTAAAGATAGTGAAGTGTATTATATACAAGAAGTAGAAGGTGGAATATTTGAAGTATACTTTGGTGATGGTGTTGTAAGTAAAGCAATAACAGATGGTAATATAGTTTTTCTAAAATATGTAGTAACAAATAAATCCGATTCAAATGGTGCAAATAGTTTTACCGCCTCAGGTGCAATAGACACTGTTACTGATGTTACAGTAACTACTCTTAATAAATCTTCTGGTGGTTCTACTGCTGAAGCACTATCTTCTATAAAGTTAAATGCACCACTTGATTATGCATCACAAGGAAGGTGTGTAACTGCTGAAGACTATAAAGTATATGCAAAAAAATTATTTCCTCAAACTCAGGCAGTTATGGTTTTTGGTGGTGAAGCAGGATCGTATGATCCTAGTCTTGGAGTAACAAGTACCGCATCTTATGGTAGAGTTTATATTTCTATTAAATCAACTACAGGAAATAATTTGACAGACGCACAGAAGTCCTTACTAGTTTCAAACTTACAAAAATATAATGTTGCTTCTATTACTCCAGTAATTATTGATCCAGAGATTGTATATCTTATTTTGGATGTAAATTTTAAATATGATTCTAGTAAGACTACTAAAGATAAAAATACTCTTGTATCGGATGTTAACACCACACTAACAAATTATAATAACAATAGTTTAAAAACATTTAGTAATGTGTTTAGACACTCAGTTGTTACAGGTATGATTGATGATACTAACTCAGCAATATTAAGTAATATAACAAATATAACTTTATCAAAATTTTTTACTCCATCAATAAACAATTCTGCTGGATATAATGTTTATTTAAACAATGCACTTTACAATCCTCATTCTGGACATAATGCTTCTATGGGTGGTGTAGTAGGTTCTTCTGGATTTAAGGTTGGATCAGAAACTACAGAAAGTTTTATAGATGATGATGGTGCTGGTAATCTTAGACGGTATCATTTAGTAGGTGTAACAAGAACCTATGATGATGCAGCTGCTGGTACAGTTGATTATGCATCTGGAACAGTTAACATAAATGCATTGGTTATTTCTAGTATATCAGACATAGATGGATTAACCTCTACAACAATTCGAATAACTGCAATACCTAGTTCTAAAGATGTGGTTCCTGTTCGTAATCAAATCTTAGAGTTGGATATGGTTAACATTAAGATTGAAGGAGAGATAGACAGTATCGCAATAGGAGACTCAGGAGCAACTTCAACATATACTACCGCAACAAGTTATTCAAGTAATACGAGTTACTAACCCATGGCACCTTTTGATTCAAACTTAGTTACAAAAATATCGCCTCTGATAGAAGGTCAAGTTCCTGATTTTGTTCAATCGGATCATCCTCAGTATGTAAAATTCTTAAAGGCATATTATGAGTTTCTAGAAGCAGCGGAGTTGGTTGTAGATGGTGTTATTAATAATATCATTCAAGAAACTACATCATCAAATTTTATTTTAGATGAAGATGGTGGAAAGGTTGTTACTGAATCTGGTGTGGGTACAACTGGTAAGTTTGAAATTGGTGAGACTATAACTGGTGGAACTTCTAATGCTACCGCTACTATCATCGTTGACGATTTAGAGTTAGAACCATCAAGAT
>Ga0180120_10001649_pt1 | contig 11344 bp, 10 predicted proteins | sample CPBDNA_3_FD_129677 | JGI IMG/M metagenome (GOLD analysis project Ga0180120, IMG submission 129677) | Freshwater to marine salinity gradient microbial communities from Chesapeake Bay, USA - CPBay_Spr_31_0.2_DNA (version 2) (version 2) | ecosystem: Environmental > Aquatic > Marine > Coastal ... | reverse complement strand
TCGGGCGCGATCCTGCCTGTTTCAGGTGGTCGCGTTTAAGGCCTGAAATGCAGCATCGTTTGCATGAAACGTTGCAGTACTGGCTGTATGCCCGCCGCAAGATCATCCCGATATCCATAAGGATAGGTCTCGTCCATATAGGCGGCCCAGCTGAGTTCTAGCTGTACGGCATGTACGTTATTGGCGGGGTCTCCATAATAGCGAGTGATATGCCCGCCGACGAAACGGCCATTCATGATGTAGGTATAGCCTTTGGCTTCTTCTGCGACTTCAAGAAGTGAGGCTTCTAGCGGTGCGGCACAGCTTTTACCGGAATTGGTGCCGATATTCAGATCCCACAGCTTGCCATCGAAATAGCGTGGCAATTCGCTTTTGATAGAATGCGCATCCCATAACAGAGCATAGCCATGCTCAGCTTTGATCGCGTCCAATGCATCGCGCAACTTGGCATGATACGGCAGATGATATGTGTCACGTCGATGATCGCGTTCGGCATCATCGGGTTCCTGCCCGGCTTTATAAACGGGCTCATGAGCACCGGTCTTAAGCGGCAATAACCCTTCAACATCTTGCCCCGGATATAATGAAACGTCCTCGGGGGCGCGGTTAAGGTCAACCACAAAGCGGCTGTGCGTCGCGGTCAACATTGCGGCACCCATGCTAAGCGCAAAATCATAAAGCTTGTCGATATGCCAATCGGTATCAGGTGTCCTGAGCGCTTCGTCGGTCATGCGCGCGGCCAGGTCGTCTGGAATATGTGTGCCTGCATGAGGGACATCGATCAGAAGTGGCGTTGAGCCAGGGGTAAATTTATAGAGATCCATTATTCTGCTGCATCCACATTAAGAGGTGTAATTTTATCATAGGGGCGATCGTGCTTGAGGGCCGGTATGCGGCTCCGCGCCTTGGCGACTTCTGACGGGTCGATTTTAGCAATGATGATATCTTCCTCAGCTTCGGCACCCTCAGCCAGAATCTCACCCCATGGGTTGATAACGAGTGAATGGCCATACGTGTGCGCTTTGCCGTGCTTGCCAGACTGGCATGTTGCAAAGACAAAACACCCTGTTTCAATTGCACGGGCGCGCAGAAGGATATGCCAGTGCGCTTGTCCGGTGCGGTGAGTAAATGCCGCAGGGCAGTTCAGGAACATTGCGCCTGACTTTGCGAGATCACGGTACAGATGTGGGAACCGAACATCGTAACAGATCGACAAACCCAATGGGCCCCAAGGCGTATCGGTGACGACGGCGCGATCACCGGGCATAAGGCTCGCGGACTCGCGGTAACGGTCATCGCCGCCAAGGTCCACATCGAACAAATGTATTTTGTCATAATGGGCCTGGATCGTGCCTGTATCATCGATCACAAACTGACGGTTATAGGACCGCCCATCAGGGGCGGGGACGGCGATAGAGCCCAGCGTAATCCATACTTTTAGTTCATTTGCGAGTTTGGTGAACGCCAGCAATGCCGGGTGCGTATCTTGATCATGTGACCCGGTATGGATACCATTTTCATCGATATCATAGCACGAGAAAAATTCCGCGAACTGGATCATATCGGCGCCCTTGGTGACCGCATCACGGCCAAGCGCCTCAGCGCGGGCGACCGTGTCTGTCATGTCCCCACTTGCGCAGGTCTGCACCAATCCAATTTTAAATGTGTCTGTCATTGCATCTCTCCCGTTCAGGCCTTCGTTTATACATGGTGCGCCATAAGTATCCAACAAGACTAAGCCCAAGATCGATTAATTTGATCGTGTCTTCCGAGATTGTTCTATGGGTGCTATCAATATGCAAACGTCGCCTATCAGGGAGGATCGGGCATGGCCAATGAGTCAACTAAAGGCAACATCTACGAACAAGGACTGGATAAAAATCCAGCAAACCATCAACCGCTTACACCCCTATCTTTTCTGGATTGGGCGGCACGCGTTTTTCCAAATAAAACTGCCGTTATTCACGGTCCTCACACGTATACATGGGATGAGTTCAATGTTCGCTGCCGCAGGATGGCCAGTGCGTTGCAGAAACGTGGGATAGGTGTCGGCGATACGGTTTCTGTGATGTCACCCAATGCGCCTGCGATGCTTGAAGCTCATTACGGTGTTCCGATGTCGGGTGGGGTTCTGAACGCGCTCAACTTCCGCCTCGATGCAGAAACCATTGCGTTTATTTTGGGTCATGCTGAAACCAAAGTGCTGATTACAGACCGAGAATTCTCAGCCGTTATTCGCGAGGCTCTGGCCATTTTGGATAACCCTGATTTGCTGGTGATTGATGTTGATGATCCGCTAGCCAAAGGTGGTGACCTTATCGGTGCGATGACGTACGAAGATTTGCTCGACGAAGGGGATACGGATCATGTCTGGCAAGCCCCTGCGGACGAATGGCAGGCAATGTGCTTGAACTATACGTCCGGGACGACAGGCAACCCTAAGGGCGTCGTCTATCATCACCGGGGTGGATATCTGAATGCGCTCGGAAATGCGCTCGTGTTCAGGTTAGGCCCAGAAAGCGTTTATCTGTGGACGCTCCCCATGTTTCATTGCAATGGCTGGACGTATACGTGGGCGGTGACATCAGTTGGCGGTACACATGTGTGCCTGCGCGAAGTCGATCCCGCACAAATCTTTCCGTTGATTGCAGAACATAGTGTCACGCACATGTGCGGCGCGCCGATTGTTTTGAACATGATGGTGCATGCGCCCGCCGAGGTGAAACAAAGTTTCTCTCATACCATTGAAGTCGCAACCGGTGGGGCCGCCCCGCCAAGCACGGTGATCTCGCGGATGGAGGCGATGGGCTTTAACGTCACGCACCTTTATGGCCTGACAGAGACGTATGGACCATCGACGGTCTGCACATTCCAAGACGAATGGGCTGATCTGGCGCTTGAAGACAAGGCCGCCATGATGTCACGCCAAGGTGTGCGCTATCCGACCCAGTTCCATCAATCCGTACGAAATTCAGAAACCATGGAATTAGTCCCCGAAGACGGTGAGACGATTGGTGAGATCATGTTCCAGTCAAATACCGTAATGCGTGGATACTTGAAGAACCCTGACGCGACCAAAGACGCCTTTCGGGGTGGTTGGTATCACACCGGTGATCTCGCAGTTCAGCACGATGACGGCTATATCGAGATCAAAGACCGAGCCAAGGATATTATCATCTCAGGCGGTGAAAACATCTCGTCGCTCGAAGTTGAAGAATGTCTCTATAAGCATCCCGGTGTGATGGAATGTGCAGTCGTCGCCATGCCATCTGAAAAATGGGGTGAGACACCATGTGCCTTTGTGACACCCATTGCCGAAGCAGAGGGTGTTCTGGAAGCCGCTGAGTTAATTAATTATTGCAAGGAACGCATGGCGCGGTTCAAAGCGCCAAGCCACATTGTGTTTGGCCTTTTGCCAAAAACATCTACGGGCAAAGTCCAGAAATTCACATTACGTGAGCGTATAACAGATTTGACGGAAGAGGGAAGTTAATATGAATGTAAGTTTGCTGACGGGGAAGACGGTTCTTGTGACCGGTGCATCCTCGGGGCTTGGCCATCATTTTGCTAAGGTACTTTCTGGTGCAGGTGCACAGGTTGCCCTGGCTGCCCGACGCCGCGAGAAATTGGATAACCTGGCCGCTGAGATCAATGGTGCAGGTGGCAAAGCACTCGCCGTTGGCATGGATGTCACCGACCGGGGCAGCGTCACAGCTGCTCTGGATGAAGTCGCCGAATATTTAGCTGTCCCGAATGTCTTGATCAATAATGCAGGCACAGCTTCTGGGGCTGCGGCATTAGATGTGACGGATGAGGATTGGAGAAAGGTGATGGATACCAACCTTGATGGGGCCTGGACAGTTGCCCAGGAAACCGCACGTCGAATGCGTGATAGCGACGGTGGCAATATCATCAATACGGCTTCAATCCTAGGCTTCCGAGTTTCGATGGGGGTTGCACCCTATGCCATTTCAAAGGCGGGCATCGTGCAAATGACCAAAGTTCTGGCGCTGGAACTGGCGCGCTATGGCATTCGCGTCAATGCACTGGCACCGGGCTATATCGAGACCGAGCTGAATAATGATTACCTGAATTCTGATGGCGGTAAGGCAATGATCAAGCGTGTGCCGATGCGCCGAGCTGGTTGCCTCAGTGATCTTGATGGGCCGCTCTTGTTATTAGCATCTGATGCATCCGCCTACATGACGGGATCCGTTATTCAGGTCGACGGCGGCCATCTTGTGAACACGCTTTGAGCCTGATGAAGGAACGTTGAAATGCCCTATGCAGAACGTGATGATGTAAATCTTTACTATGAAGAAACTGGCGAAGGTGCGCCGATCTTGTTTCTGCATGAGTACGGCGGCGATGTGCGGAGTTGGGAGCCTCAGGTTCGGCATTTCGCGCGTGATCATCGCTGTATCGTCATGTGCTCACGTGGCTATCCTCCGTCGGACGTGCCAACAGACGAAACACAGTACGGCCAAGATCACGCCATTGCCGATGCGCTGGCGGTTATGGACCAAGCCGGTGTGTCGACGGCGATTGTCATTGGTTTGTCGATGGGGGCTTACACAGGCCTTAGACTTGCGATTGAACATAGTGACCGCATCACGGCATTGGTTGCTGCCTCGGGCGGTGCAGGGTCGCCGCCGGAAGGGTTGAAAGTTTTTCAGGAAGAAGCTTTTGCACTGTCGGAAACATATTTAGCTGAAGGTAAAATGCTCGCAGACAATTTTGCTAATGGCCCCACGCGTACACAGCTTAAACGCAAAGACATTCGCGGCTGGACTGAGTTTCGAGATCAGCTGGCAGAGCATCCTGCGTTCGGTGCTGCCTATACGCTGAGGCATGTTCAAGGTCGCCGCCCATCATTGTATGATTTTGAGACCGCATTCGAAGCCTGTGACGTGCCAACGTTGTTGATGGTAGGTGACGAAGACGACGTGTGCCTTGATGTGAATGTTTGGCTCAAGCGGCATATGCCCACGGCAGGACTGCGCGTGTTCCCAAAGTCAGGCCATCTTATCAATCTCGAAGACCCGGCGACGTTTAATGCGGAAATCGATGATTTTCTGTGCGCCGTTTATGCCGGCGTCTGGCCTGTTCGTACACGCTTTGATGGTGAATATGCAGGTATCGGCCCGAGATAATCTTTATCGCCCCTTGAACCTCCTGCTGCGACAGGCCAGTATTGTTTCTGGATAATTTACGAGGAAAAAATGGACTTCACACTCCCCCACGAAGTGGACGAGACACGCCGCGCAATACGCGCGTTTGTTGCGGACCGTATTCTGCCACTAGAGCAGGATCGCGCAAATTTTGATGATCATGAAAACATCCGGATGGATTTGCTGAAGGAGATTCAGGCCGAGGCACGAGCTGCGGGGCTCTGGTCGCTTTCTATGCCAACAGAACGGGGTGGACGTGGTTTTAATACGGTCGGTATGGCGGCGTGCTACGAGGAAATGAACCGCTCCATCTTTGGCCCGGTATGCTTTAACGCTGCGGCACCTGATGACGGCAACATGTTTGTCCTGAATAAAGTGGCGACCGACGCGCAAAAGGAACAATGGCTGCAGCCGATCATTGATGGCAAGCTTCGGTCTTCCATCGTGATGACGGAACCCGCACCGGGTGCAGGCTCTGATCCTGGCGGCATGATGAAGACCCGCGCCGTAAAGAAAGGCGATAAATGGATCGTCAACGGACATAAATGGTTCATCACCGGGGCAGGCGTTGCCGAGCATTTCATTTTGCTGGCGCGTACATCTGATGATGATCGCCGCAACCTGACCGCTTTTCTATTCCACAAAGATCAACCGGGTTGGGAGATCGTGCGCCGTATCCCAATCATGGGGCCTGAGGAACATGGGGGGCACTGTGAGTTGATTTTTGATGGGATGGAAATCCCAGACGAGAACCGCCTGATGGGTGTGGGTGAAGGCATGAAGTGTGTGCAAATTCGCTTGGCCACTGCCCGCCTGACCCATTGCATGCGCTGGACGGGATTGGCGAAACGCGCGCTTGAGATTGCGGGTGAGTATATTGAAGAGCGTAAAGCCTTTGGCTCCAAATTATCAGAGCGCGAAAGTGTGCAATTGATGTTGGGCGATGCGGCGATGGATATCGAAGTGGGTCGCTTGCTGACGATGAAGGCAGCTTGGGCCTTGGATCAAGGTTCACGCGCACGCAAAGAAGTCTCCATGGCAAAGGTTGCAGTGGCAGACGTGTTACATAAGGCCGTTGATACCGCCATTCAGCTAAATGGTGCCCGGGGCTACTCAAAAGATACTGTGCTTGAATGGATTTACCGATATGCCCGTCAGGCACGTCTAGTCGATGGGGCGTCTGAGGTTCACCAGATGGTCCTCGCAGGTGCGCTGAGTGACAAGGGTATGGATTTTTGGTCCTGGGATAAGCCGGATGCCTGATGACCAGAAACAATGACGCTGTATCCAATATGGACCGGGACGCGATTAAGCGTCTCGAAGTTTGGGTCGCACAGCAATCTGGGGGTCGGGCGCAAGTTCGCGACCTGAAACAGCTCTCGGGCGGGGCTATTCAGGAAAACTGGAAACTTGTCCTTAATCTTGATGGCGGCACTTGGCCGGGGGTGCACGACTTGGTCCTGCGCAAGGACGCACCATCAAATGTTGCCGTAAGCCATGGCCGTGCCGAAGAATTTGTAATCTTGAAACATGCTGCCGCTGCTGGTGCCATGGTGCCAACGCCGTGTGTGTTGTGTGAAGACACGTCCGTTCTGGGGACACCGTTCTTTTTAATGCACCGCGCCGAAGGCACAGCGGCTGGACATAAGCTTGCAAAAGCAGATGTGAATGATCAGCTGGCTCGAGACTTAGGGACACATCTCGCACGTATTCACACAATCAAGGATGACCCAGAGCTCGCGTTCATCGATAAACTGAATGGCACGCCAGCGCAGGTTTCGGTCATGGAATATCGCCACCATCTGGACGCATTGCCGGGATCGCACCCAGCGTTGGAATGGGGACTCCGCTGGCTCAGAGATAATATGCCGACCGAGAGCGAAACCGTATTCTGCCACCGGGATTACCGGACCGGGAATTACATGGTCGATAATGGGGCTTTGACGGCAATCCTGGATTGGGAATTTGCCGGCTGGTCTGATCCTATGGAAGACATCGGCTGGCTGACCGCAAAATGCTGGCGCTTTGGGGCGAATGAGCGGGAAACGGGCGGCATCGGATCGCTGGATGCACTGATCGATGGCTATGAAGCAGAAAGCGGGCGGGAACTCGACCGTGGTCAATTAGGATATTGGCAGGTCATGGCGCACATGCGTTGGGCCGTGATTGCCCTGCAACAGGCCGACCGGTTCGTAACCGGTGGAGAACAGAACCTTGAACTGGCGTTAACGGCGCACATTGTGCCGGAACTTGAGCTGGAGATTTTACGTCAAACCGGACCGGCCGATGCCACTACGATGTCTAATGATGTCTCATACGCATCACGCCCGGCACCATCGCTGGGTGCATTACTTGATATTGCTCGCGACATTATCCGGCACGATTTGTCGACCGTTCGTGATGGCGACGCACGCTATAAGGCGTTGATGGCTTCGAACGCACTCGCGATTGTATCGCGTCAGATTGAGGCGTTGGATGTTTCAGATGAAAACACGGACATGATTTCGGCACTTGCATCGAAAGTACGAAATGGTGATGGCTCACCCGAAGACCACGCGCTGCTGCTGGCAGGTGTTGTCGAAACCCTCAGGTTAAGCAATCCCCGCGCACTCAAGTAGTATCGTCATTCCCGCGCACGCGGGGATGACGAGTTATACTTCAGATTATTCCGCAGGCATGGTGTGATATTTGCCATCAAGCCCTAAGAATTCGCCATCCTTGTAGAACGTCTCAGCACCAGCGGCTTCGAGAACTTCAAGCATTTTTGGTGCATGGCCGTTCGCGCGGCATTTTTCAAGAAACTTTAGCGGACCAAGTGCATCGAGCAACTCGAACGGGCCTTTGCCCCAGGCAAACCCCCAACGCATGGCCCGGTCAACATTGACAATATCATCCGAAATGGCCGGGATCAGATTGGCGGCATAAGCCAAAGTTGAGCCCATGATATCCCAGCTGAACTGTCCGTCAGCACTATCCTCGAACATCACGCCAGCGGTGACATCGAGTGTAACTTTTTCAGCATCACGCCAATCGCCAGTGTTGAGATCGAACGCCTCTTTCTTTTTAGAGCCATCATCAAGTTTACTGACCCGGTAAAAGCCACCGCCAGTTTTGCGTCCAAGTTGGCCGCGCTCAAGCATGGCGTGCTCAGCAGCTGGGAACTTCGTGTAGTCAGCGCCCATGTCGCCCTCGGGCAGATTGATCTCAAGGTTCTTGCCCACGAAGTCCATGATATCCATACCGATCAAATCGATTAGGCCATAAAGACCCGTAGGTGGTAAGCCAACTGGCCCTGACATGAGCGCATCAATACGTTCTTGGCTGAGGCCATTACCGCGCGCATCGGTCGCAGCATGCAAACCGCGTAACATCCAAAAGCACCCGATCCGATTGCCGATAAAGTTGACGGTGTCCTTGGCATTTACGACGCCTTTGCCCATCTCGCCGCCGAGGTATGCATGGAAGACATCGATGACTTCAGCATCTGTTTTCTCACCCGGCACCAGTTCGCAAAGTTTCATGATTTTGACGGGGTTAAAGAAATGCGTCACCGCAATGTCTTTTTGTAAACGGTCAGGCATGCCTTCAGTGATGTCGCTTAAAGGAATACCAGACGTGTTCGTGCTGACGACGGAGCCATCTTTACGAAGAGGCTCAAAACGTTCGAACAGCTTGCGCTTGGTGTCCAGGTCTTCGATGACCGCTTCACAAATCCAGTCGTAATCGGCAATTTTCTCAAGATCATCTACTAACGTACCCAGCGTGATATTGGCTTCTTTGCCGGGTGTGTCGATAGCAGGTGGACGGCCATTGATGATACGATCAAGCGCCTTTTCAGCCGCTTCCATGGAGGTATCCAACAGCAGAACTTTACAATTTTTTTCGGCAGCTAACCCGGCAATACCGGTGCCCATCGTGCCAGCGCCCAAAACGGCTACAGATTTGATCTCACGGGTCATATTTTAATCTCTCCTACAAATAGCGTGTTTCGATTGACGCCTCGCTAGGTTCTGCCTAATCAGGGGGGTCCTATTTGTAAAGCCCAATGCTTAGGAGGCCCTCATGGTCGCGCCGAAATTCTATAACTTTGATACGCTGAGCCTGCACGCTGGTCATCAACCAGATTCCGCAACAGGATCCCGTGCGGTGCCGATTTATCAAACCACATCATACATGTTTGATGATACCGATTATGCAGCATCGCTCTATAACCTAGAGCAACCGGGTCATATTTACTCTCGGCTCTCTAACCCGACAGTGGCAGTCCTCGAAGAACGTATCGCCGCCCTCGAAGGTGGCGTAGGCGCTGTGGCGACCGCAAGTGGCATGGCCGCAATCTTTTTGGCCGTCGCTACATTAATGGGTAAGGGCGGACATATTGTTGCGTCTGGATCGCTTTATGGCGGTACACACAATCTATTCAGCTATACGATGCCGCGCTTTGGGATCGAGACCACATTCGTCGATCCGCGAGATCATGATGCCTTTAAGGCAGCGATCACAGATGACACGCGGCTGATCTTTGGTGAGACACTGGGTAATCCCGGCATTGAAGTCTTGGATATCCCCAAAATTTCCAAGATCGCGCATGATGCGGGTATTCCGTTGATGATCGATAGTACCTTCGCAACACCTTACTTGATGAAGCCATTTGATCATGGCGCCGATATCGTTATGCACTCGCTGACGAAATTTATTGGCGGCCACGGTATTGCCATCGGCGGTATTGTCGTTGATTCAGGTGCGTTTGATTGGGAAGCCAGTGGCAAGTTCCCAACACTGACCGAACCTTATGATGGGTATGCGGGGATCGATTTTTCTGAAGAGTTTGGCCCCCAAGCCCTGATCATGCGGATGCGTGCCGAAGGCATGAAGGATTTCGGTGCATGCTTAAGCCCGATGAACGCTTTCCATATTATTCAAGGGACTGAAACACTCCCGCTTCGTGTTCAACGACATGTCGAGAACGCGGTTAAAGTTGCCGCCTTCCTGGATGGATCAGAAGAAGTCGAATGGGTGAACCATCCTTCGGTGGCGTCCCACCCTGATCATGAATTAGCCAAGGAGCTATTACCTAAAGGAGCTGGGGCGATCTTGAGCTTTGGCATTAAAGGGGGCCGTGAAGCGGGTCGTAAGTTTATTGAATCCGTAAAGCTCGCTTCGCACCTGGCTAACGTTGGCGATGCGAAGACCCTGGTTATTCATCCGGGCTCTACTACCCACCAACAAATGAGCGCTGAAGCATTGGAAGCGGCAGGGATTGGTGAAAACCTTGTCCGGGTCTCAGTTGGTATCGAGGACGTGAGCGATATTATCGCTGACTTAAAGGCGGGCCTTCGCGCTTCGCAAAGGGGTTAAGTTATGGAACTCACACTCAACGGATATAAAGCTCACGCAGTCACCGGAGGGGTAACCCTTGATACCGATGCACCAACATTGATCCTTATTCATGGTGCCGGCATGGACAGTACCGTCTGGCAAATGCAAAGCCGCTATATAGCGCACCGTGGCGTCCGTGTGCTGGCTGTTGATCTGCCAGGGCATGGCCAGTCAGATGGCGATGTGATCTCAAGCGTTGAAGCAATGGCGGATTGGACTATTGCATTCATGGATGCGGCGAGCTGTCAGACCGTTTCGGTCGCCGGTCACTCAATGGGCTCGCTTGTTACACTCGAAGTCGCGTCCCGCGCGCCCGAGCGTATGCGAAATATTGCCTTGTTGGGATGCGCCGCAGAAATGCCTGTCCATCCTGACTTAATTCAGGCGGCACAGGATGGCGGCAAGTTGGCGCCTGGGCTGATTACGGATTGGGGCTTTGGAAATATCTCGCATACAGGCGGGCATATTCATCCGGGCTTATGGGCGATGGGTGCAGCAGAACAATTGCTTAGAGGTGCCAAGCCGGGTGCGCTGGTGAGCGATTTGATTGCTTGTAATGCGTATAAGAATGCATTGAATGCAGCGGCGAATATCACGGGTAATACACATATCATCAGCGCTGATGAAGATAAGATGACGCCACCAAAGAACGCGCGGCCGTTATCGGATGCGATTGAAACATGTGAGATGACAGTTTTTTCAAAGACTGGTCACATGATGATGTTAGAACGCCCACGGGAAGTGGCGAAAATGCTTTTAGAAGCTGGGCGCTAAAACCCTTATCTTCGAAAAAG
>Ga0180120_10001648_pt1 | contig 11347 bp, 13 predicted proteins | sample CPBDNA_3_FD_129677 | JGI IMG/M metagenome (GOLD analysis project Ga0180120, IMG submission 129677) | Freshwater to marine salinity gradient microbial communities from Chesapeake Bay, USA - CPBay_Spr_31_0.2_DNA (version 2) (version 2) | ecosystem: Environmental > Aquatic > Marine > Coastal ... | reverse complement strand
AGGCAGCAGCATGTCAACACGCACAGGACATGGCACAGGTCAGCATTGACTACAATGGTGAGCTAGGCTACTGTGGCTTTGCTTGGGTTAACATCTACGGCATCAAAGGCAACACCAAGCTGGGCAAGCGTATGAAGGCAGCAGGCTTTACTAAGGACTACACAGGAGCCTACAGCATATGGAACCCAAGCGGGCTAGGTACTCAGTGCATGTACGCTAAGGAGAAGGGTGCTGAAGCGTGTGCGCAAGTGTTCAAAGCTGCTGGCTTTACAGCTTACGCAGGCAGCAGAGCAGACTAACGTTTGTGAGGGGAAACCGAACGTGGGGAAGGGGACTAGCAGAAATGTTAGTCCTTTTTTCTTTTGTGAATAATAAAAAAATAAAAAAAATATTTCTCGAGGGGTAGGTGGGGGGTCGGAGACTATATATATAATAAAATCAAACAGTTAGCTTAACGCTTAACGGCACACTTTTAAAAGTGGAGTGGCTACAAATCACCACCTCACTTCTGTAAGTACTTCACCAGAAAAAACTGCGCAACAATTTTTTAAGATCCCGCATACCCTTTTCGCTTGCATAGCAAAACTTCTTTTTGCTGTACACAAAACCTCCACCCACAATAGAATACGGTTCTTAAATTTTTTGCGCAAGTTTTTTTTCTACTATACTATTACTCTTTTCTCTACAGACCTCATCTACAGTGAGTGAGCTAGCAGCGAATGAGCTGTCAGACTGTTTACAGGCTGTGTACAACATAACTATATACTAGTAACTGTGTGTTTACGCTAAAAGTGCTTTGTTTGCGCTATTGAGCGTGTGTACACACAATGCGCTGTCATACTACTGCACTGTATAGAATACGCTGTATGACGCTTATATAAGGTCTAAGACACCAATAGATATGTATGAACTCAAACTTGTATTTGACCCACAACCAATTAGTTTGCTTGCACAAGAGTCAATAACCTATGCGGCCACAATAGATTTATTCTTGCGAGGCATCCACACTTCACAGTCTAGTGTAGATTGTATACTGTGTGAGTCGGATAGGGATAGAATGTTAGCAGTGTTAATACTGTGTGACAATCCTGCTTACACACCTGTGTGTATTGATTAATAAACTGACTAGTTTAATGGTGTTGAAAATTTTGCGCACAACCGCTTCGCGGCTTCTTGAATAATCTGGCGCTGGGCGCTTCGCGCTTGTTTGGCTTATGGACCTACTCGAACAATTATTCTATCACCTGGCTGTACTAATAGTTGTGTGCGTTCTAGTACACCTTTAGGAATAATAACAGACTTCCATTCAATAAATTCGCTGTCCAGTGGAGTGTCACTTTGTGCAATGGCCATACTAACAGGTAGTGTTGGCGTAGCTGCTCTATTGCAAATACTAATTGATGTAAATGCATAATCTATTGTTGCAGGAAAAGTATACACTATTATATCTGTTCCGTCTGTAGTTGTAATATCTGCTGTTGCCCAACGGCCATTTTGATTTACGCCTTCGGATGTTGCTATACCGTGTACTGTTACTGATAATGACATTTGTATTCTTTCCTATTTATTTGTGCGCGGACTGCGGATCTGTGCTGCTCTTACAAGTCCTGATGGTTTATAATCTTGTAGAGGATAGCGTGCCACCCAATCAGTTGCGCCTTGATGCTTAGTTTTATTTAATCTAGCTGCTAGACTTTCTGCCTTCATTCTGGCTTCGCGTTCATCTATTGTGTGCTTGTAAGGAGCAATTAATGCATCCTGATCAAATTCCTGCTTGAGCTTGTTGTTTATTTTTGAGTATGCCTGTATTGCATATATCTGACTGGGGACTCTTTTGGACATTTTTATTTCCTTATGATGTAGTTGACATTTTTATAAATTCTAATATGCTAGTGTTACCTTGAATACGGACAGGATCTATATTATAGCGATTGAACAACACACGATTAGGGCTTCCTAATAAACTGTATCCTCTATAGTCGCTATCGTTATTAGCAGTAGTATACATAGTTGGATACGAATCATTAATCAATCGTGTTAGTATTTCTTGTGGAGTAGTCGTTGGCAAATATTGAAGATGCAGAGCAATTACTCCACAAACTTGAGGACTTGCCATTGAAGTACCTCCAATCGACATAATTTCAAACGCAGGATCACCAGGATATGTATATGCGTTACTGTTGTACACAGTTGACCGGTCTCGACTAGTAGTACTCATAATCGAAGTGCCAGGTGCCCACATGTTTACTGCTGGACCACGCTTGCTAGAATTTGCTGTACTGTCTAGATTATTGCCGCCATCTGCAATAGTACTAGTGTTAATATTGCCTATAAAAAATGCGCCTGTACTGTAAGGAGATCCTGGACGATGATAAAATCTGTTGCTGCCGCTAATGGTTACAAAATTATCATAGTCTGCGCCTGCTGCAACATCAGCTTTGTAAAAGTCGTTGCCTGCTGCTAGACATATGTGTATTCCATCAGCGATCATATCATCTATTTCCGCGTCAACTGATATTATCTGTGAGGGCAATCTTCTATTTAATGGAGTTGGACTAACAATACCATAGTCGTCCCATAACTGTGTATCTGTTTGTGATACATATGTCCAAGGAGTTCCTCTATAAGTTCCGCCAGTTGGTGTTGCTGATGTGGAAAATCCGTACCCCCAGCTCATGTTTACTACTGTAGGACGACTTTCTAATTTTGAATTATGCCAAAGGCGTATAGTATCAAACACATTACTAATGGAAATACCAGTTCCGTCTGATCCAGATAAGGTTTCTAATCCTGAAACTTTCTGTGAATATATCCGAGAGCCCTTAGCCCACCCGTATGTTTTACCTGCTGCAATTCCTGCACAATGTGTACCGTGGCCGTCATAATCTCTATAATGATCTGCACTTTGTGTTCCAGTTATTCCGCTAGCAGTGTACCAATCAATTTCTTCTAACCTACTAGTACCTGCAGGTATTGATAATTCAATAGTTCCGTTCTGATTTGCAATACTAGTAAGATCAAACGTAGTTGATTCGATTACTATCCTGCCATTTGAAGTTAATATCATAAAGCCGCCAAGAACAGGCTCGTTGCCATCACCTGGCACAAATCCATTAAAGTTTTTTAGTAACTCTGTTGTAGTACCTGTATTACTATCAGTAATTTTTATAGTAAACGGTTTATTAAGATACTTTGTATAATTAGTATCCTGGAACAAATTTGAAGTAAGAGAATAGTCATTAGTAAGTGTAGTATATCTATCTGGCGATGATAATTGGATATCAAACCAGCCAAAGTTTGTGCTTGATGTTACGGTATCAATTACTTCAGGGTGTATACTTTTCCATTCAGGGTGTAAGGGGTCTATGCCGCTGTCTTGAATTACAACGTCTACTCCTGTGCCGTCTAATGCATATATATATTTGTCGTCAGGTGGAGAGTTGCCATTGCTGTATACGTTTGTAGTTTCGACACATCTACGCAACCCCCAATTTACAAATGTGTCGTTGTTGACATTTTTATCAAAATTTGCATACTGTCTTCCCCTAACGCCAATGCTAACATCATCACGCTGCTCCGGGGGTATCTCTACACCCCTAACTCTAGGATCACTGCGTAGTTCTTCTGCTTCCTCATCTGTGAGCATAAAGTGTGTTTGAATCTTTGACCCAAGTCTAGGGTTAGCAACATCTACACTACGATTAGGTATAGGGCCTGCTCCGCTCGATGCAGTAATGTCTGTTTCAAGAGCGGGTAAGTCTTCTCTAGTGTTTGCTATTACTGTGTATTCTTTTTCCATTATACCAAGTTAACCCAAGATCCATTTTCACGTACTTGTGCTTTATTGTCAGTGCTGTTATAAATCATATCACCGTTAGTTGCTGTTAGTGCATTTCGTTGAGTAGTAGTAAGACTAGGTAATCTAAACGGACCACTTTGTACAATAGTACCGTCCGGTGCATCTAATGTTATTGTAGTTGCACTTGTTATTACTGGTGTTCCAGGAGTAGTTAACGCATAGCTATCTGCTGTAACATCACCGGTTATACTAACATCGCCTGTGCCAGTAATGTTATTTCCGTTTATGTCTAGATTGCCTCCTAGTTGCGGTGTTACATCATTAACTATGTCACCTCCAGCAACTGGCGGGGTATATGTAAATACGCCAGTGCTATTGTCGTATACTAGTGATCCGCTTCCTGAAGCAGGTTGTGCAGATACACTAAGATCACCTAGTGCTACATAAGTTGATAAATTTGCAGGTCGGAAAGTAAATATGCCGGTAGCATTATCGTATTGCAAACTACCTGACCCTGAAGCAGGCAAGGTGCTAATTGTAAGGTCCGATAGAGCTACAAAACTAGTTAAGTCCGGCGGAGTATATGTAAACGCACCAGTTGTGTCATCATACGCTAGGGCACCACCAGCTGCTGCCGATTGTTCTGTTACACTTAAATCAGTAAGTGCAACACCACTGGCGGCGGGTACAGAATTGAGCCAACTGCCGCTACTGTATGTTAAGGTTTGACCATCCTGTGGTGTAGTTATAGATGTGTCAGTTAATTGGGCAAGTGTAACTGAACTAGAAATTGTAATTTGATCATTGCCAGAAGCAGTTAAAGCTATACCTGTACCTGGGACAAAGTTCACAGTATCAATGCCACCGTCTATATTTGTTAAGGTTAAGTCTATTCCTGTCAGAGCTGAGTCCACTGCACTTGCTAGTACATAAGTTGTATTAGTATCTGCAAATCCTGATACTGTACTATTAACCCAATTGGTGCCATTGTATTCTAATAACTGTCCTGTTGTAGGCGCACTAGAACTAGTATCAACATCACCTATATTATCAATAGTAGTAATATCTATATCAGGAACTTCAGCAACAGTGATGTATCCCGCATCGTTTGTAAAACTACTTACTGTTGCAGGAACAACAGGTAAGTCAGGTAAGTTAGATAAGCTATTATAGTCACCGTCAAATCCAGTAATTCCTATTTGATCAGTAACCCAATCTCTAGTAGCCATAATAGCACGATCACCAGCATTGTCTGTATAGAGGCGCAATGTGCCGTTAGCTACATCATAAAAGATTTCTCCGCTAGCACCGGAAAGAACGTTTAGACTATTAGTTGATCTTTTTTGAAGTCTTATTGACCTTTTTGGTATACTCATACTTGATCCTTTTCAATATTTATCCTAATAAGTATAAGTATGAAGATAAAACCTTATTACCTAATACAGTCCTGGAGCAAACGAGCAAATAAACAACAAACACAATATCTGCAAACCGAAATAGGTGCAGGTAAAGGTTGTATGAATATACAAGAAGCTCACAACCGTAGTATAGAATATGCTGCTAGTTTACGCGAATCAAAAGTTGGCGGAGCAGTTGACTGGGAGCCTCGTGTGCGCCTAGTTAATGATTCTGGAAACTATCTATTAGATGCTGAAGAAATACTAAGAACTAGTCCTCGGACAAATTATTAAGAAATGCTCTTAACTTAGTGCTATCTGTCTCAGCACGAATCTTTCCAACAGGCTTTCCTTCGTTAGGCATATCTGTCGGTTGATCTAACTGACTGTTGCTACGCTTGAGTGAATTAACTATTGAGCTTGCTCCATTACCACCTGCACTGTTATAGCTGTCATCTTCATCTTCGTCACAGTCTATAATACGCAAGGTGTCAATATCAAACCCTAGATCAATCTTTTGTCCTACGCCGCTTGAGTTACGAGTCTTCATTAGTTGGATTTGATATCGTCCTCGTTCTTTCATTGCTCTACTTGTAAAGATACCAAACACGTTATCTGCTGTTTGAATCTTTGACAGTCCACCTGAGATATGCGAGTGATCAAATTCAATTTCTTCAACTGCTCCACGATTCAACTGCGCCGCTGTTACAAATACACACTGTAATTCCATTGCCAAGTTACGCAGTTCTTCACTTACATATTTGTCTTTGATATACAAGTTCTCTGCGCTCACCTTCATACTTGCTGGCATGAGTAGATCTAAGTAGTCAATTAGTAGCACGTCTACTTTCTTACTAGTTTTAATTTCATACTCTTTGATATAGCTGCGAATGTCGTTTGCTGTCTTGCCGCTTGGCATATACTTAACTTGGAACGCTCCGCTTTTCTTGCCTATCATGCGTACTTTAATTTCAACATCATCAATCTGTTTAAACACATCACGAGTTGGAATACCAGTGACCATACTGTCAACACGCATACTAACTAAACTCTCTGCAAGCTCGAGTGTAAGGTACATAACGTTCATACCTTTCTCAGCCATGTTAACACCAATGTTAGCAAGGAACAAACTCTTGCCTGCACCCGAACCACCTGCAAAGATGTTAAGCTCACCTCTGTTGAACCCACCAAACAATTTCTTGTCCATAGCTGCCCAGCCTGTGCTTACTTGTCCGTTTGTACTCTTAATACTTTCTAGTCTAGTTCTAGGATCTGCCCAGTAGTCTGTGCCCAAGTCTTTTTGTAAACCAATCTGTACAGCCTTCTTTACTAGATCCTCACAACTACCATAGTCACCCTTTTCAAGCAAGTCAGCACTTTTGAGAATAGCTGCTTCTAATGCCTTGTGTCTACTAAACGTTTCAAACTCTGCAAGCAACCAGTCATAATGATTCTCTTGTAGTTGCCCTGGATCTTTTAAGTCAGCTTTGGTTGCAGCATTAATCATATCAAATGTAGGTAGTGCGTTATGTTCGCTAACATATTCAGTTAAGAACTTTGCGCCTTCTTGTAGTCGTCTATCAAATGCCTCGGGATCAAAGACTGCCTGACAACGAACAAAGCTTTCAGCATCACTCATCATCATTTCTAGATATACCTTTTGTATATCGTATCCATAGTCTGTGTTTTGTCTAGTACTCATATTTCGCCCGTCATTACTTTTATATTATACATTATAGCAAACTCTTGTGCATCTGTCAAGTTGTTTATCATTGGTTTACCTTTAATATTTAAGCTAGTGTTTAGCAGCATAGGACATCCTGTAGTTTCAAACCAGCGCTCTAACAATCTTCTAATTCCGCTACCATCGTTGTGTACCACTTGGACTCTGGATGTACCGTCGACATGGGTGATGGCAGGATACAAGTCTGGATGTTTGCAACGGGAGGTAAATTGCATATAACTATTGGCATGTCCTTCAAAGTTTGCATCGTAGTGTTCGGCGAGCACAACTGGTGCAAAGGGTCTAAACTGTTGTCGTTGTTTAATATCGTTGACTCTGCTTTTGATATCGCTACCACGGGGATCAGCAAGTAGGCTACGATTGCCAAAAGCCCTAGGGCCAAACTCCGCCCTACCGCTCGCAACGCCCACGATTCCTGTTTTCTTGAGTTCACCAATAAGTTTTTCAATTGGGTATTCTCCTCCAATGTTGTAGCCAAGGAATGCATGCGGCATTGCTATATGTGTTTTCTTGTGTGCTAGTACAGCGCCTATAGCACTGCCAGCGTCTCCTGGGTTAGGCATAATCCATACATTGTCAAAGAACCTGTATGCTATGTGGTTAGCACTACAGTTGAGCGCACATCCTCCCATTAGTACAAGGTTCTTACTCTTTGTATTACTACTAGCCCATAGTAGTGTGTTTGTTAGTATGTACTCATATACCTTCTGGGTAGCAGCAGCTATGTCGAACATGTCTTGCTCTGTAGTAAGGTCAGGGCGCCACCACTTGCATCCTCGATGTAGGTTATGCTTTATCTTAATACTAGGGCTGTACCCTATACCATCCTTGCTAATAAAGTCATTGAGTATGTCCATAAACAGTCTACTAGGATTGCCGTATGCTGCCATGCCCATAAGTATGTATTCATCTTCATTAGGCTTTAGCCCAATGCGTTGCGTCATAGCCGAGTACCAGAGTCCCACCGAGTGCGGATAGGATTGGGTATACGATTTTTTGATGTTGGTTCCGTTTGCTTCCCAGATGGTAAGAGATTCAAACTCTCCAATACTGTCAATACAAACAATACAAGCTTCGTTAAAAGGACTAGTATAATACCCGGCAGCAGCATGGGCAAGATGATGAGAAACAAAACGAACAGGAGTAGATACCCCGTAAGATCGAAGATACCGATTAATATTGTTTTCCTTAATCCGAAGTCCCTGTCCTGCTCGAAACTGTCTAAGAGTTTTGAGACCGGGTCTTTCGTACCAAATAATTTCATTTGGTTCTCCCCATTGTCGTGCATAATTAATTATCTCTTTATTGAGATGTGCATCATTCTTTATGCCACTAAAGCGTTCTGTGTGACTAGCAAACTCTAGTCCGTCGTTATTGAATACTGCTAGTGCAGCATCGTGACTATTTGCAGACACTCCCCAAGTTATCATTTGTAGATGAACGGATCACGTTTGCGCAATTCTTTCATACGCTTTCGAAACTTAATTTCTTCTTTAACTTTACGATAAGGCCATGCTACGATGTCCCATATCTTTTTTAATATCTTCTTTATCATACGAACCATTTTTTTGCTCTCAGTCTAATTTTAAGTGGGCTAGTTTCAGCAGCACTAGCAATACTGTATAATGTATATAGTCTCCCGTACTTATCTACACAATCACCTACATCATTAATCTCTTGACTCCATTCAGGCATGCTAACTCCCCAGCCTCTGCTAATAGCATCTTCTACAAGTTTCTTGCCTGCATGATCTCTATCAGGTACAACAACAATCTCTTTGCCTAGTCTGTTAAGCAATAATGCTTGTGCATCATTTATCTCACTGCCGCCGAGCGCACATCCATCTATATGAATAGCATCCATTGGACCTTCAACAAGTATAGCAAATTGCTTATCATATGTTTGTTTGTCTAGTCCATAAACAAAGCCAGGTTGTTGTTCGTTCATGTACTTGGGCTTTTTATCTGCTGTGATAGTTCTACCAGTCCATCCTATAATACGCTGTTCATAGTAAAATGGAATAATAAGTCTGTCACGATATGCTAGGCTCGGACACCAATAGTAATCTGTATCATCTAATGTCAAGTGTCGTGCTGCCATGTATTTAACTATAGCTAAACTAAACTTGTTAAACTCTGTGATGTCTGCAATACGAATAGCATCGTCTGGCAACAGCACAGTTTCAAATGTAGGTATTTCTATCTTACGCTCTTTTACTTCCACACCTTCGTTTATACGCATGACATCAAACGTGAGCTTAGTTATTGTGTCATCAGTACAACCGAGCCACTGTAGAAGCTTACGTAGCTTCACAGACACTGCTCTGCCTGGTTGCCAACTAGCTTTGTATCCACAGTTGAAACAATGGTAGCTTACTGTATCGCCTTCGCTGATCAATCCGCCGCGACCTCTAGTGTCAGCAGTGTTGCCATTGTGCTGACAGCAGGGCGCATTAAAGCTAGTCCACCCACTAGGAGTAGTCTTACGCTTGCCAGGCAGGTGCGCTGTTATGATGTCAGATACGATGCTCATGCTATTATTATAGCATCAATATGTATTTTGTCAATCAGTTTCTAACTAGTATTTTTGAAATTTTAGTTGTTGGATCTGCTGTAGTTTTAAAACGCAAGTAACTAAACACACCATTAAAGTTTACAGAGGTTGGCTCTGTTTCTGATCCGTCAAACACTAAGGTGTCAACATTAGTCCAGGCCGTAGAGCCCGTTATTTGATTTTCTAATGTTGCTTGGATTATTACATTGCCTTCGTAATTAGTAGAATATACGACTGCGGTGTGCAAAGCTTCATTTCCATTTACACCCGGTTGTGCATTTAGTGTTTCAGATTTCCATTGATTGTTATCAGCAATAAATGTATCAATTAATCCTGTAGGTGCTGGGCCCGGAAAAGCTTCTCCGCTTACATAGATAGATCCTTCCATGCCGAAATTTGTATCTGCGTAAGTTAATACGTTTGTATTATCTGCATTTTTAACTAAATGGATATTATATTTTAGATACTGTTGTTCTATATTTAAAAGGTCATTGTCGGTAATTGTTACTTTAAATAATCCTCTAGTCGCAGCACTATCATCGCCTGCAATAAGTTCTCCGTCATGTTCGATTACTAATAAGTTGTTTTCGTCAAACGCTTGAAACTTTGCAGTGTATAATGCAATATCAATTGGCTTCTGATCGGCATTAAGCACTTTAAAGTCGAGTGTATTATCTATGCCTTTATATACTTTTAGTTGTCGTTGGTACACTGGTCTATACTCCGTAATGAATCCTGCTTCATTAGTTATAATGGTTGTTTTATTATTGACTAAATATCTAGGTGTTAGTTGCATAACTTTATTTATCGGGAACCTATGTTATTAAAAGATATTGAAAATAATTTTCCATACATAAGCGTGGTCACTTACGGGGGTAACGAATATGTCGGCATCATTGCTAATCAGGATCAATACATTACTAGTATGTATGTGTTTACGACATTAAAGTCTGAATTAGAGAAGAAAGAATTTCTCGATGCAGGGAATACTTGGTGGTGGGAATCAAACCGAATGATTCCAATAAATATTTTTCTAATTAGAGACATGCAGCCATTTAGTTATGCAATGATGACTATGAATAGCAAGGATGTTAAAGTAACAATAGGCCCGTGTGTAAATTTAAACGAACTTAGTATAAAACGTATAAAAAGAAAAAGTGTTCAGCTAGTTCGCAAATCTAAGAGCTAATTTGCTCACATAGTAAATTCATATGTACTACACATGCCATTGCGTAAGAAATTGCGTGTGCTTTCTTAAAGTAATAACTATTGTCCGTTGGTTTTGTCCACACATCTTGAAAAATCAAATTCCAATTGCTGTTCGCTAGGTGTCTCTTCGCTGGTCGAATGATCGCCAGTGTCGCTGCTAATTGTTGTACCGAGTTGGGTTTCAATTGTTTCAATAGTTCGCTGTGCCCGTTTAGATGAAAGACTTTGTCGCTGAAGTCCGCGTGTTCCAGAAGTTGCCATAAGGGTGTCCTTTCCATTAATTGTGTTAAGTGTGCTTCGTCCTTAATATCTTTGTATATGCTGACATTTAGAAAGTCTAGTTTAAAATAGCCACGTTCGTCTGCTGCCTTATGTTCAACTGTGGCTAAGTTGTCAATAGGGTTGTGTGGAATCTCCGTTGCGTAGACTCCGGTGTTGTGCTTCTTGCCTGTGTTTAACTTTGCCACACGATGTTTGAGTTGTGATAGTATTACATCTCTGTCTGCAAAGTCTATATCAATATCAGGCATCAGCCGCCTCCTTGAAAGCTGTCGTCTTTGGGCTTGTACCAATTCTTTTGATTGTGTATTCTGCCTAGTAGTTCTTGTAGTTCATGCATTTCTGCTTTGAGCTGAGGCGATGTTT
>Ga0180120_10001642_pt1 | contig 11360 bp, 8 predicted proteins | sample CPBDNA_3_FD_129677 | JGI IMG/M metagenome (GOLD analysis project Ga0180120, IMG submission 129677) | Freshwater to marine salinity gradient microbial communities from Chesapeake Bay, USA - CPBay_Spr_31_0.2_DNA (version 2) (version 2) | ecosystem: Environmental > Aquatic > Marine > Coastal ... | reverse complement strand
AGATCCGTTTTTGGAACGGTAAATTACAGCTACAAAGACACTTACTTTTTAGAAGGTATACTGAGATACGACGGAACTTCAAGGTTTGGTAAGGAAAATAGGTTTGATTATTTCCCTTCATTTACGGGAGGATGGAAAATTTCCCAAGAAGATTTCTTTACATCTGAAACTATTAGTCATTTAATGTTAAGAGGTTCATGGGGGAAATTGGGGAACCAAGAAATAGGAGATTATCAATTCCTTAATACTTTTGGTCCAAGAAATAACTATAATTACACCTTTGGTAGCAATTCGAGCAATGGTGTCCTCGAAAATGGGACTTTGGCAAATCCGGAAATTCTATGGGAAACCACCACTGCTACCAACATTGGTGTCGATGCAAGATTGTTCAGCAATTCCTTATCTGTTACCGCTGAATATTTCATAAAAACTACCGATGATATTCTCTTAGGATTGGATCAACCCTACATTTTAGGGGCAAACCCACCCACGGTTAATGCAGGATCTGTTGAGAACAAAGGATGGGAGTTTAACCTAGGCTATAATGGCGGAATAAATGATGGTTTTCATTACTATGTAAATGCGAATGTCGGTTACGTAAAAAACCAAATAACCGATTTAAAAGGAACCGAAAGACCTGGAAGGGATATTGGAGATCCTATACAAAATATATTTGGATATGTATCCGATGGATTGTTCAATTCGCAAACCGAGATTGATGCAGCGCCAACACATAATATTGCTGGGACCCCCGAGCCGGGTGATGTTAAATACAAGGACATCAACGGGCGCGATGCAAACGGAGAGTTAACAGGTCTACCTGATGGGGTAGTAGACGCTAATGACCGAAAATCATTGGGAACTTATTTCCCAAAGTATAATTTTGGACTAAATCTGGGATTCGATTGGCATAATTTGGATTTCTCTATGGCATGGCAAGGTTTTGCAGGTCACAAGGTTTTGACCGATGGACCAACGGTACGTCCTTTCTGGGGTGGGAATGCTCCACCATCACAACATATGGTAGATAATTTCTGGACCCCTTCGAGTACAAATGCGGACTTCCCTAGATTAGGAATTTCAAATCAAGGTAGAAATTACCAAGCAAGTACGTATTGGGTTAACAATGGTGATTTTGCCAAGTTAAGAAACATGCAAATAGGCTACACCTTGCCTAGTGATGCTTTAACCACCATAGGAGTGACCAGGTTTAGAATATATGTGTCCGGTGAAAACCTTTTATACATTTCTAAACTTAAAGATATAGATCCTGAATTTGCCCATGGAAATGGTTTTGCTTGGAATGACGATAACTATCCGACCAACAGACAGTTCCTTTTAGGGTTTAACATAACATTCTAAAAAATGAAAAAAATGAAAAAAATGAAAAAAATAATCATACTATATATCATATTGGCTATTGGAATTACAAGTTGTAACGACGAGTTTTTTGATGTTGGTCCAGGTGATAAATTAACCGATGTGTCCTTTTGGAAAACAGAAAAGGAAGCTTCTGATGCACTAACAGCTGCCTACGCTACTTTTTCGGAACGAGGAAGTGTTTTGAGTACCTGGAATACTTATCTTTTTGCCGCCGGGACCATGTCAGATGATGCGACAGGCACCTACAACAGCTTTCAAGATGGGTCTGTTGGGCCAACAGATGATACAGTAGGAGATCTCTATAAAGAACTGTATAGTAATATTAGGGTCTGCAATGTTTTTTTAGCAAATATTGATAGACCTGAGATGGATGAGGCTTTGCGCAATAGGTTTATTGCAGAAGCAAGATTCATCAGAGCCTTCCATTATTCCATATTGAGAAATAATTGGGGCGGTGTACCACTTATTACAGAACCTCTGACCACATCTGAATTAAACGTTCCAAGGGCGTTGGCAGAAGAAATAACAACCTTTATTTCCACAGAATTAACGGCAGCTGCAGCAGATTTACCCGTGTCATATGGTGCCAATGACCTGGGAAGGGCAACAAAAGGAGCCGCGCTGACCTTAAAAGCCCGTGCACTGCTATATGAAGGAAGCCATACCGAAGCGGCGTCAACGGCCCAGGACGTAATGGCTTTGGGGTATGATCTTTTTCAAGATGGAAATGGAGAAGGATATTTGAATGTTCATCAAAAACCGAATGAAGATAATCAGGAAGTTATTTTTGCAGTAAGGTATAACAACCCTGATACATTCCATTGGTATTTGGTTAGGGTATATCCTCCCAACCATACACATCCAGGAGGTGAAAATGGGGCCGTAAAAATATCACAATCGTTCGTAAATGCTTTTGAAACTACAGACGGAAAAACCATTGACGATGTCACATCCATATTTGATCCTTTGAATGAATTTGATAACCGAGATCCTAGATTAAATATGGCGGTCTTAAAAAAAGGAGATGTTCTTTCCGGAAATCCTTTAGCAGGAAGTACAGTTGATGCCTCAAATAATACCGGGTATTATGCCCGAAAATTGATACAGGATGAAGACTTTCACGGATGGGATAGATACGATAGGGATATTGTATTAATGCGTTACGCGGAAGTTTTATTGATTTATGCCGAGGCAAAAATTGAAAGCGGTTCAACTGATCAATCGGTTTTAGATGCCATCAATGATGTTAGGGCCCGAGCCTATGGTACGGTCCGCACAGATACTGCTAATTATCCTGCCATAACAACAACGGATCAAAGTGAACTCCGCGAAATTATTAGAAGGGAACGTCGTGTAGAATTGGGAATGGAACATGGAGATCACAGACTTAATGACATCCGTAGATGGAATATAGCTGAGACCGTATTAAATGGGGATTTAAACGGTGCAATTGATGATGCTACAGGGGATTATCGGTTCATAAAGAGATTAAGTTTTGATGCTTCCAAACATTATTTGTGGCCAATTCCCCAAAGAGAAATAGATTTATCCGATGTATTGAATCAAAATCCCGGATATTAAAAATAGGTTTTCATATTAGTTTAGTTGGAGAGGCCTTAGGTGTTCCATCTCAGGCCTTCTCTTTTCTACGAGTTTTATTGCGTTCACTCTCCAAAGATTCAATAAAGTATAAAAATTTCTCATAAAAAATGAATCTATGATACGTATCGAGGGAAAGATTACGGAAATATCACAGTAGAGTAAAGGTCAGTATGGAAAAGGAACTCGCCAAACCCAACAAGCCATTCATTTCTAACGTCGTTTCAGGGGTTGTCCATCCCTTTAGCTATAAAGGCCTAGTGGCTTTAACATCTGGGGTATACACCCTTAGATGTTCAAACAAAAATGAAATATTATTTATAAAAATCCGAAAAATGAAACAACGCAATTCTAGAAGAAAATTTCTAAAGAACAGTACTTATGCCAGTGCATTTTTGGGCATGTCAGCCTGTGGGGTATATCAAAAGAAGGCAGAAATGACCGCCAAAGACGTTCTGGCAGAAATTACAAAAAAGCGGCCTTCGACGAATACTTCGGTAATGGGGCTAAAGGTAGATCCCATCAAAAAGGTGCGTATTGCCATGATCGGGTGCGGTGACCGCGGTCTTGGGCTACTGTACCAGTTCAATGCGCTATGTCCTGATATGGCCACCATTGTGGCCTTATGCGATGTTCGTGAAAAAATGGTGCAGCGTTCGGTCGATTATTTAAAAGAACACGGTAACGAACGCCCTCAAACTTACACCGGAAGCCTTACCGCATGGAAAGAAATGGTGGAACGGGATGATTTAGATCTCATTATTGTGGCAACACCTTGGGAAGATCATGTTCCCATGAGTGTTTACGCTATGCAACAGGGAAAGCATGTTGGTGTCGAAGTGCCTGCTGCATATACCTTGGAAGGTTGCTGGCAACTCGTTGATACCGCTGAAGAAACGCAACGGAATTGCATGATGCTCGAAAACGTTTGTTATGGGGATGAGGAAATGTGGTTGTTGAATATGGCCCATGCCGGGGTTTTTGGTACGCTCAACTATGCAGAGGCCGCCTATATCCATGACTTAAGAGCAGGACTGTTCAACAATGCAACCTACAACAACTGGCGTATGCAGCATCATATCGTCCGAGACGGTAATCTCTACCCGACCCACGGACTTGGGCCCGTAGCCCAATATATGGATATTCAGAGGGGAGATAAGTTCGAATATCTGGTCTCCATGAGCAGCCCCCAGAGTGCATTGTCAGAATATGCACGTACAGTTGATGCAGACAACGAATTTCACGACCGCACCGATTTTGCACATGGCGACATGAACAATAGTCTTATAAAAACCAACAAGGGTCGGTCAATATTGGTGCAGCATGATGTGGTCACACCACGGCCTTACGACCGAAAAAATGTGTTGTCAGGAACAAAAGGGTATCATCAGGGTTACCCCAGTAAAATGTCATTGGATGGCCATGGTCATCATTTCCTTGAAGGCAAGGCTTACGAAAAACTAAGACAAACATATAGGCATAGCATGTGGAACAGGCTACAGGAGCGTATTGACCGGCATAAAGGAGGGCATGGTGGAATGGACTTTGTCATGGCCTATCGGATCATCGAATGCTTTAACAAAGGAATTGCCCTAGACCAGGATATTTACGACGGGGTGGCCTGGTCAGTGGTAGGACCGCTATCCAAAATTTCCATCGAAATGGGTAGTTCCCCGGTACCCTTTCCTGATTTTACCAGAGGCAAATGGGAAGAGAAAAGGAGATTGGAAATTATAGAATCATAATCCAGTTTGTCAATGATGTTCAGAAAACTGGTTTTGGTTTTATTACTGTTTGTTTGTATTGGGTGGGCACAGCAGCCTTGGCAACCTCAAAAATATGTGGTAGAAGAAAATAAGGTTGAAAATAAATTAACCCTCTCAACTCCATATTACACATTTGTGCATAATCTAAAACAAGGCGGTGCCCTAGAGAGAATATCCCTTAATCATGGCGTGGAAAAGAATCTACTATTGACCCCAATTTCAGCCAATTTAGGTTTAAAGCGTGAAAAGGAAGATCCCCCGGCATCTTGGTACGATGGAGGTGTTAAAAAATACAGCACTGCCAATGATACGTTGCCAGAATATCGGTTAGAGGAAGTCAAAGGATGGCCCGTATTAACAATATTGTCCAATTTTAGGAACAGTAATTTTCAATCTGTAGGGGTTAGACTAAAAACCAAGTACACCTACAAATGGGGTTATGTGAAGATACACCACGAAGTTATTTTTCCTGAATTGCCAAAAAAAGTCAGTTACCTAGAGATTATGTCTACAAAATTGGCTCCCAGTTTGGACCATTATGGATATATCCCAGGAGTGTCCGAGGCCACCTCAATGGATAACCTTTTCGGCTGGGAAGGTTCTCATATAAGGCAATGGGGAAGAATCAGGCCCGGCACTCATTTTGATTTGCCCCTAAAGTTGAGGAATCTACCAAGATATGCGGTTTTTGCAAATCATGGAAAAGAAGGATTGGAATGGTTTTCAGCGGATGACCTCTCCCAATGGAATTATCAACTTACCGGGGAATCGGGAACAGGACTGTTCAAAGTAGCTCCAACTTTTGATCCCATTGGTATTTCCTTGAGCATACAGCCCCTTAATTTGGGCACGCGATACGATTTGCCGAAGGGAGGATACGCCAAACTCTCGGGTACGTATGAGTTCGACTATTACCTAGGGGTTCCAATCATTACAGGAAAGGCCAACAAGCCCTTGATGGACTTTGGATTTAGGGTAAATGAAGGCAAATGGCTATCGAAAGAAAGAATAAATGAACTTTCCGAGAAGGGCATCGGGCACATGACGTTACACAACGATGGTCCTACCAAAAGTGGTTTGTTTTGGGCCGATGGCAGTTATCCCCCATATCCTCCTAAAGAAATGAAAAAAATGGATAGGACCATCGAGAATATCCATAGAGCGGGGTTGACCACAATTCCATATTTCTCAAATCACGAACTTCACCCCTCTACCCCGGAATTTAAGCAATTTGGAAAGGAATGGGGCAGAATGGTAGATGATCAGGGCAATCTGCGGCCTAATTTTCATTTTGGGGTACATATGTGCCTGAAGTCTGGGTGGAAAGAGTTTTTCAAGCATTCGGTAGATACCGTTTTGACCAATCATGATTTTGATGGTGTATACTACGACTGGAACGTACCCTTGTTTTGCGGCAATTCACTCCATGTTGACTCCAAGGATAAAATAAAAGTAGATTCAAAGGGTCTGGCAGCTATATCTGACAACCGTTATACCCATTGGGACGTAGACGAGTTGATAGAACTAATGGAATGGACAAGGGCCAAGGTTGGAGCCGACGGAATCATTAACATTCATAATACCCTAATGCCAATGTTTGCCACCGAAAATTTTGCAAACAACGTGGTCGGAATGGAATTTACCTATGGGGTGTTGACAAAATCAATGCCCCACCCTTCACAACTTCCGTTGGAATGGAGCTTTGGTGGCGCCAGGCCTAGAGGTGTAATCACATATGGAACGTTGCATCCCGAAGCATCCAAAACCTTAAAGGAAAGTTTTGCAATAACTGCGTTAATGACTGGTGTATTTCCATGGCGGGCAACAGACGAAAGTCTAAAAGCCTTTAAGATATTGGAACTCATTGAAGATATTGAAACCTATACCTTCCAAGATTATCGCAACAGCACAGTGGATATTTTGTCCAAGCAGGGAATTTCCGCTGTTTATAGTAAAGAGGATAAGGCATACATCCTACTCGCGAACCCTAGCGGCAATTCAGCCATCTTGGATTACAATATTAACCTGGAGAACCTACCGTTCCCAATACCCAAAGCAACTAATTTGAGGGTCTTGGATTTGGATAGAATTGATCAGAGGGTGTTCAAAACTCTTCAGCCCAATGGGAAACTTGAATTGAAAAGTAATGAAATAATGATAGTTAAAATGACAGTTGAAAAATGAACAGGACAGCTTATCTATTGGCCAGCATTCTGATAATGGTTGTAGGATGGTAGAAGTGAAAAAGTCAAAGGAATGGACGTCAAAGAACTGACCATGCTGATGCATGATATACTAAAATGTGAACAGGCCATCAATCTGGATGGTGGAGGATCCTCAACCATGTGGATTAGAGAACAACCTTTCAATGGGGTGGTCAACTACCCCACTGACAACAATAGATATGACCATGAGGGTTCAAAGAGTATATCGATGGCATTGATTCTAACACCCAAGAATTAAGAGAATGGAAAAGGTGATCCTACTTGTCTATTTTTTTCTATTGCTCTTTTCCTCAAACAAACTAGGGAGCTTTGAAAAAGTTGAATCCTAAAACCTACATGGTGAAAAAAATCAATTTCCAAAACATTGAACCATCTAAAATCTTCGAAGATAGTATTTGGACCTCAGCCAATGTATTGGAAGATTTTTCTCAACCTTGGTCAAATGCCGATTCCCCGAAAACAAAGTTCCTGACCCTGCACAATGACCAGTTTTTGTTCCTAAGGTTTGATGTCGAAGATAACAATGTACTTATACATAAAGAATCAGAGGATAAAATGAACGTAGCGCAGTCCGATAGAGTTGAAATCTTTTATAGGGAGAATAAGAAAATGGATTCTTACTTCTGTCTGGAAGTTGACCCCAACGGTCGGGTTTTGGACTACGCTGCCTCGTTTTACAGGAAGTTTAATAATAATTGGGTTTGGCCAAAAGACCATATTCTCACTACTGGAAAAAAGTATTTAAACGGGTATAAGGTTTATATAACCCTCAGCATACAATCGTTGAGGGATTTAAGAATAATGATAAAAAACAAAATCCAGGTAGGTATTTACCGCGGAGATTGCAAATCGTTACCATCTCGAAAACAAAAAGAAGCTGAAATCAATTGGATTTCGTGGGTGACCCCTAAAACCGAAAGGTCTGATTTTCATGTGTCATCTTCCTTTGGAATACTGACCTTGGAGTGAATATCAAATCCAAACACTATAAAATAAATAATGCTAGTTGAACAAAAAATTAATATGCAAAAAATCATTTCCAGGGCCCCGGCACGAACCTGCCTATTTGGGGATCACCAAGACTATCTAGGACTTCCGGTGATTGCTTGTGCGATCAACAGACATATTACCCTTGATGCCGTACGGAATGGTTTGGAAAAATTCGTAATTCATATGCCAGACATGGGAGAAGTACGAACCATTTCAATAGATCCTTCGATTGACAGGGTGGAAAAAGGAGATCACCTATTGGCCGCCCTGAAAATTTTGGAGGACTATGGATGCATCCCTACGACAGGGTACGATATTACCATAAGGGGAAATATTGCCATCAATGCAGGTACATCAAGCTCAAGTGCTGTCGTGGTGTCTTGGATACAGTTTCTAATCGAGGCCTTTGGTTGTAACCAAATTGTTGACAAAGAGTTCATTTCTCAATTGGCCTACCACTCAGAGGTGAGCTTTCATGGAGCTCCAGGAGGTAAAATGGATCAATACAGTATTGCCATCGGGCATATCATTTTTCTTGAAACCGGAGAAAATACGACCTATGAGGTATTCGATAAACCATTAAAGGGATTGATAGTGGCAGAATCTGGAATACCCAAACAAACTGCAGGTGTGCTTGCGGAGCTTAAGGAAAAAGCCTTGCTGGCAATTCATATTGTTAAGCAACAAATCCCTGAATTTAACATCTCAGAGGTTACCAAGAAAGAACTGCCAAAATACTTGAACTACATTTCAGACGACTTGAAAACATATTTAAGAGCTACCGTTTTGAACCATGATATTACCCAACGTGCCTTACAGGAGTTTAGAAAATCACGACTTCGCCCGATGGAAATAGGAAAGTTGATGAATGAACATCATCAGGTGCTTAAAGAATATTTGAAATTGACGGTTCCTAGAATTGACGATATGATTACCGGTGCAATTCAAGCGGGGGCATTGGGCGCCAAGATAGTAGGATCGGGCCGTGGAGGAAGCATCGTAGTATTAGCTCCCAAAGGGAAAGAGGAAACGGTTATAAAAGCATTAATGGATGCCGGGGCTAAAGATGCGTATAAAGTAAACGTGGATCCGGGTGCAAGAATCGAAATTATAAAATAACAATATAATGACAAAACATTTGAATTTAGTGATTTTGGCAGGTGGTGCATCCTCCAGAATGAAAAAACCTGTCGATCCCGACAATTCCAATCTTACCGAAGAAGAAGTTCAACAGGCGAATGAAAGAAGCAAAGGGCTTATTTCGGTAGGTTCCGAGGGTAGGCCATTATTGGATTATGTATTATTTAATGCTAAAAAAGCGGGTTATAAAAAAATTTATATCGTCATAGGCGAAGAAGGAACCCTGTTCAAGGAATTTTATGGCAACAAAGATAGGGACAACAACTTCAAAGGGTTGAGCATCTCCTTTGCAACGCAGTACATTCCTGAAAGTCGGGAAAAACCATTCGGAACGGCTGATGCTCTTTTCCAGACCGTAGAGCAGTATCCTGAACTGAATTCACAAATGTACACGGTCTGTAATAGTGACAACCTTTACTCGGTAGTGGCATTTGAGGCCTTAAGAAATACGGTCAGTCCCAATGCCTTTATCAGCTATGACCGGGATGCCTTGGATTTCCCATCGGAACGCATTCAACGTTTTGCGCTGGTGAAGTTGGATGAATTTGGCTATTTGTTGGATATCATTGAAAAGCCTTCCGAGTTCGAAACTTCGCAATATGCCGATAGGTATGGAAAACTAAGGGTCAGTATGAACATTTTCAAGCTTGCAGGCAGTTTGGTATACCCTTATCTTAAAAACTGCCCGATACATCCAATAAGAAATGAGAAGGAACTACCTACGGTTCTATTGAATACATTGAAAGACCATCCAAAAACGGCCATTGGTATCCCACTGTCAGAGCATGTTCCCGACCTCACGGCCAAGGACGATATTGTTGTTGTCAAGGAATATTTGGAAAAAAACTATCCAGTATTGGATTGGGAAAATGCATAAAATGGATAAATATCTAATTACGGGAGGTGCCGGATTCATAGGGAGCCATATTGCCGAGCAGCTTTCCAGCCACGGATATGAAGTGGTCGTATTGGACAGTCTTCGAACCGGTTTCAAAAGGAACATCCTCAACTTAAATGTACAGTCTGTTGAGGGTAGTATTCTTGACAAAGCGTTGCTAGCTGAGTTGGCTCAAGGAACCAAGGCCATATTCCATTTGGCCGCCTTGGTTAGCGTTCCCGAATCTTTGGAAAAGATCGAGGACTGCATATCCATAAATACAATGGGAACCATCAATGTACTGGAAGCTGCAAAACAGAATCAAGATTGCAAAGTTGTACTTTCGAGCTCGGCGGCAAATTATGGCGATGATCCTGAATTGCCCAAGGTCGAATCCATGATACCCAAGCCGATGACTCCTTATTCCATTACAAAGTTGGATGGAGAGTATTACCTCAAAATGTATCAAGAGCAATGGGGCGTACCGACAACTTCTTTGCGTTATTTCAACGTTTTCGGGCCACGCCAAAATCCAAAGTCGGCTTATGCCGCCGCAGTTCCTATTTTTATTGAAAAAGCTTTGCGAAACGAACCCTTGACCATTTACGGAGATGGTCAACAGACCCGGGATTTTATATATGTAAAAGACGTCGTAAAAGCCAATATCCATGCCTCTTTGGTAGGAGATGAAACGTATAATGTTGCCCTTGGCCAAAGTACTTCCATATTACAACTGGCGGAAAATATCATAGACATTACAAATTCCAAATCCCAAATAAAATATTTAGCCGAACGCCCTGGAGATATTAAACATTCGCAAGCGGATGTCACAAAGTTCAAAAAGTTAGGGTTCAGACCAGAATATAGCCTAGAAGAAGCCCTAACCGAAACCATTGAATATTATGCCAAAATAATTACATAAGAATAATATCATGATAGATCTAAGTACGCTCGATTATTCAATAATTTTCGGCCATAATGAGTAATGTTGATTTAAAAATAGAAATACAGCCAATTTCTCCTAGGTAATTTTTTTGATCTTTTTTGTTTTCTTTTGGCAGAATTCCATATTTTTGGCCCGAAAGAAGGTCTGAAAAGGCTGTTCAGGGTGCCTTAAAAGGTGCCCCATTGAAGAAACTGATTTATAAAATTTTGATTATGAGGCGGTTGGAAGAGGACTTAGGATCCTGCCACCCCGACAAAAAGTATCCAATTTATTCGGGATGTGGCGCAGCCTGGTAGCGCACACGCATGGGGTGCGTGGGGTCGCAGGTTCAAATCCTGTCATCCCGACTAGTTTTTATAATATTTAATAAAACCTCGGTAATTTTATACTAAACGAGTTTTTTAATCCTAAAGGAATTGATCGCTACTCTGATT
>Ga0180120_10001635_pt1 | contig 11394 bp, 8 predicted proteins | sample CPBDNA_3_FD_129677 | JGI IMG/M metagenome (GOLD analysis project Ga0180120, IMG submission 129677) | Freshwater to marine salinity gradient microbial communities from Chesapeake Bay, USA - CPBay_Spr_31_0.2_DNA (version 2) (version 2) | ecosystem: Environmental > Aquatic > Marine > Coastal ... | reverse complement strand
TCTAGATCGACCATCTCACTTGGAGTATGCATGTAGCGCAGCGGGATCGATAACAAGCCAGTGGCAATGCCTGCTTGCGCGACCTGTATCGCCCGAGCATCGGTACCAGTTGGACGCGGATCTGCTTCAAGCTGATACGGGATATCATTGGCTTCGGCTGCAGCAACAATCATCTCAAAAATAACTGGATTAATATTGGGACCACGACAAATGATCGGCCCTCCACCTTGCTTAAATTGACCGTATTTTCGGGGATCACAATCAGGCGAATCGGTGGCATGGCCGACATCGACCGCGATTGCAAAATCAGGATTCTCAGAAAATGCAGCGGTCATTGCACCACGGGTGCCGATCTCTTCCTGAGTAGTCGCAGCCGCTGTCACTTTGGCAGCCAACTGTGACTCTTGAGTCAAACGTAGCACCGCCTCCATTACTGCATAGGCGCCTGCCTTATCATCAAAGGCACGGGCCACTCCGACACTCCCACGTACTAATTCGAAGCTTTGATCATACACCGCAGAGTCACCGATGCGCACCAGTGCCTCAGCCTCTTCTTTATTTTTCACTCCCAGATCAATCCAAATTTCGTGAGTGTCAGGTACCTTTTTACGGTCTTCGGGTGTCATCAGGTGAATCGCACGTTTGCCAGTGACTCCCTTGACCACACCGCTCTTAGTCAGAATAGAGACACGACGCCCAGAAATCATTGATTTATCATGCCCGCCCAGTGTGTCAAAATAAACAAAGCCTTTATCGTTAATATAAGTAATGATCAGGCCTAACTCATCGATGTGCCCGGCAAATAGAATGGAAGGATCACCACCGGGGTTCACTGTCGCAAAGCGATTACCCATCGTATCCTTACGATAAACATCTACATGTGACTCAACGTGCTGATCCACTACTGCCTGAGCCTCATATTCGTGTCCAGTAGGCGAACGCGCATCGAGCAGATCCACTAGAAATTTTGGAACGGCATAGGCCTTGGTCGTGTTCAATTCATCAGACTGGTCGGTATTGTTTTTAGGCATAAAAATAGATGTAGAGAGATTCATCGCAGATCGCACGTATTTTATACAGAAAATCTACAAGGGCAAAAAAGTAACAATAAAAAAGCGCCTTCTGGTAAGAAGGCGCTCTCGTAAAACTGGATTTAATATGCCCCTAGTAGCGATAATGCTCAGGCTTGTATGGCCCGTTTGACTTTACACCAATGTACGATGCCTGCTCATCACTCAGCGTCGTGAGCTTGCAACCAATTTTCTCAAGATGCAAGCGGGCCACTTCTTCATCAATATGTTTCGGCAGAATATACACCCCGGGTGTATATTTCTCAACCTGCTTCCATAACTCGATTTGTGCGAGCGCCTGATTGGTGAAACTGTTAGACATCACAAATGATGGGTGACCAGTCGCACAACCAAGATTCACTAGGCGACCTTTTGCTAACAGGTAAATGCTATGGCCATCGGGGAACGTGTATTTATCAACAGCACCTTCGTGGTCCGGCTTGATCTCTTCAACTTCAACACCAGGCATATCATTGAGCGCATCCACACCGATTTCGTTATCAAAGTGACCGATGTTACAAACGATGGCTTGATCCTTCATCTTCGACATGTGGTCTGCAGTGATGATACCATAGTTTCCAGTCGTTGTGACGTAGATGTCACCCCAGCCTAGCGTCTCTTCGATGGTTAAGACGCGGTGACCTTCCATCGCCGCTTGCAGTGCACAGATCGGGTCGACTTCAGTCACTACAACTTGTGCTCCCATACCTTTGAGCGCGGCAGCACAGCCCTTACCCACATCGCCGTAGCCACAGACCACCCCAACCTTACCCGAAATCATCACGTCGGTCGCACGCTTGATACCATCGAGTAAGGACTCACGGCAGCCATACAAATTATCAAATTTCGACTTGGTGACGGAGTCATTGACGTTAATCGCCGGCACAAGCAGCTTGCCTGCATTATGCATCTCATAGAGTCGGTGGACACCTGTGGTCGTTTCTTCAGAAACACCCTTCCACTCCTGCACTACTTCATTCCAGTGATTCGGTTTCGCCGCATTGATCTTCTTTAGTAGGCTCTTGATCACCGCCTCTTCCATGCTGGCTGAATCAGAATTCACCCAATCACTGCCATCTTCAAGCTCCTTGCCCTTGTGGATCAATAGTGTCGCATCGCCACCATCGTCAACAATCAGTTGCGGGCCGGAGCCGTCTGGCCATGTGAGTGCTTGTTCGGTGCACCACCAATATTCTTCAAGTGTTTCGCCCTTCCAAGCGAAGACCGGCACATCCAGATTTTTTGCTACATAAGCTGCAGCATGATCTTGTGTGGAGAAAATGTTGCATGAGCACCACCGCACGTCCGCCCCGAGTTCTTTCAATGTTTCGATCAAGACTGCCGTCTGGATAGTCATGTGTAGCGAGCCCATGATACGCACACCTTTGAGCGGCTGCTCATTGGCATATTTCTCACGCGTCGCCATCAAGCCGGGCATTTCGAATTGCGCGATCTCGACTTCCTTACGGCCGAAGTCCGCAAGATTGATGTCTTTGACCTTATAGTCAGTTTTAGTTGCTATGTCTGTGCTCATAATAATGGATTCTTAATATTAAATTTTTGTGCTGGTATCGTAGATACGGAAAGCAATTGGGTATTGGTGAATTGTTCGCTAGCTCAAATTACTCGCGTAACTCAACCGGCAAATTATCATTTTATAATGCGGCTTTTAATTCGGCAGCTTTGGTGGTGGATTCCCATGGCAAGTGGTTCTTTGCAAAGTGTCCGTAGTGTGTCGATTCACGGTAGATCGGACGTAGCAAATCCAGTTGACTGACGATGTCGGCAGGCTTGAAGCTAAATACCTGCTGTGCTGCCGCGGCAATCTGCTCGTCACTCACTAAGCCAGTGCCAAACGTATCGACGTGAATACTAGTCGGATATGGATGGCCGATCGCGTAGGCAACTTCAAGTTCACACGCATCCGCAAGGCCAGCTGCCACAATATTCTTAGCCACCCACCGAGTGAAATATGCCGCGGAACGATCGACTTTTGATGGATCTTTTCCGGAAAAAGCACCACCACCGTGACGCGCCCATCCACCATATGTATCCACAATAATCTTACGACCGGTAAGACCTGCATCGCCTTGCGGACCACCAATCACAAAGTTGCCAGTTGGATTGATCAAATACTCGGTTTGATCCGTCAACAACTCAGCTGGTAGCACTTTACGAATCACCTCTTCGATACAAAATTCTTTAATGTCAGCGTGCTGTACATCCGCAGCATGCTGCGTGGAAATCACCACATTCTTAATGCCAACTGGCTTGCCATCGACATATTCTAGTGCGACTTGGCTCTTCACATCGGGTCGTAACCAAGGAATCTTTACTTCCTTGCGTTGACGAGCCATCTCGCGAAGTAGGCGGTGCGCGTACATCACGGGTGCTGGCATGAGCTCTTCAGTTTGATTGCAGGCATAACCAAACATGATGCCTTGGTCCCCTGCTCCCTGTTCGGCAGTGTCTTTGCCAGCTGCTTTTTCAGCATCTACGCCTTGCGCGATGTCAGAGGATTGGGCGGTTAAAATGTTTGAGACAAAGACTTTATCCGCGTGGAATATATCGTCGTCGTTAATGTAGCCGATTTCACGTATCGCTTGGCGTACGATTTCCTCGTAATTAAGCTTCGCATTCGTGGTAATCTCTCCTGCAAGAAATACGCAGTTGCTCTTCACTAAAGTTTCACAGGCAACGCGACTCTTCGGGTCCTGCTCTAGGCATGCGTCTAGCACGCTGTCAGAAATGTAATCGGCGACTTTGTCTGGATGCCCTTCGCCGACGGATTCGGAAGAAAAGATGAAATTTTTGCTCATAAGACGCGCAGTATTCTCATGTCTGCTAATTAATCAAGATATATATCAACATATCAGGATAAATTGATATGTTTTTTTAATCTATCCAACAAATTACTTCATTCGGTTTATCAATCGGGTGTAAGTATGCCATGCGTGACAACTCGAGATCTACCACTATTTAGACATGACATCAGAATGGATATCGGCTCTTCTCGATCCATGACCACCACCATCGCCCCACTTGCTCTGCTTAAATCTCATTTCGGGTTTGATACTTTTCGTCCGGGTCAAGAGCAGGTGATTCAGACGCTACTCGAAGGGCGTAGTGCCAGCGCAATCTTTCCGACTGGCTCGGGCAAAAGTCTGTGCTATCAATTGCCGGCATTATTACTACCTGGCTTAACATTAGTGGTCTCTCCGCTCTTAGCATTGATGAAAGATCAGATCGACAGTCTGCAGGCACTTGGTATTGCCGCCGAGCGACTCGACTCCAGCCTCGACGAGGCCAGCTACCGCCGCGTCACTCAAGACATTCGCGGTGGACAGTTAAAGTTGCTCTTCGTCGCACCAGAGCGACTTGGAAATGAACGCTTCCTCAATCTAATTCACGGCCAGCGCATCAGCCTGCTGGCAGTGGACGAGGCACACTGTATCTCCTCATGGGGCCACAACTTTCGGCCCGACTACCTAAAACTCGCCGACTCCGCGAAAGCGCTACAGGTCGAACGCGTGTTAGCGCTCACTGCCACAGCTACCCCACAGGTGTCCGACGACATGGCACAGGCCTTTGACATAGCCGATGGCGACGTGGTCAACACTGGCTTCCATCGGCCGAATCTGGAACTACGTGTCAGCGCGTGCAGCGCTGTCGAGCGGCCTGCTCTACTGGAGCAACGTCTGCATGAGCGACCCCCTGGAGCGACCATCATCTATGTGAGCTTACAGCGTGATGCGGAAGCAGTCGCTGAACGTCTGGTTAAAGCAGGCTTCGATGCGCAAGCCTATCATGCCGGAATGCGATCTGAGCAACGGGTCGCAACTCAAGAAGCCTTTATGAAGGGCACTGTGCCAATCATTTGCGCGACCATTGCTTTTGGTATGGGCGTCGACAAGTCGAACATCCGCTACGTCTATCATTTCCACATGGCAAAAGGCTACGAGAGCTATATGCAGGAAATCGGGCGCGCTGGCCGCGATGGGCAGCCCTCGATCTGCGAGCTGTTAGCCTGCAGCGATGACTCCACGACGCTGGAAAATTTTGTGTATGGCGACACGCCCGACCCCGAAAGTATTTCCTCGCTGGTGACTGAACTGCTCGGCGCTGATGAGGAAATCGACATCGCCATCACTGACCTTTCACGGCGGCACGATATCCGCCAACTAGTAGTCAATACCCTGCTGACACGTCTAGAGCTCAAAGGCATCATCCGCTCGGAGGGGCATTACTATGGCAGTATTCGCTTCGCCCAAAGGCAAAGCAGCGACGCGATCCTCGCCCAATATCCACAAAAGCAAGCCACGTTTATCCGTGAAATCTTTACCTGTTGTAGCAAGGCACGTAAATGGATCAGCCTCGACATCGACCAAGCGATCTCGCACACGGGACAAGTGCGCAGTGTAATTCTCCGCGCCCTTGATAGTTTACAAGACAAAGGCCTGATTGACTTACAACTTGCCGGCTATCGACAACGTTTCCGGCGCCTGCAGCAAACAGTCGACCTGACTGTACTTTGTCGTGAACTACAAGACACTTTTAGCCAGCACGAAGCGATGGAGATCAGCCGTATCGAGTCCATGCTCAATTACGCTCGTAGTGAAAGCTGCCTGACTACGAAACTACTCGACTACTTTGGCGAACCGATTCAACCATGCGGACATTGCGGAATCTGCCTCGGTGATCCACCAGCCCTACTCCCGACTCGCCAACAGACCTCAATCGAAAACTACGACCTCAGCCAATTCCCCGCATTAGTTGAAAACCATCGTCAGGCGCTGGCACGCCCACGTCAGCAGGCCCGCTTCCTCTGTGGTCTCAACTCACCTGCTGTCTCCGCGGCACGTGGCCTGCGCAGCAACCCGCATTTCGGCCGCTGTGCCGATGTGGCCTTTGCCGAAGTCTTGGCCTCCTGTAAATAACTAGCCTATAAACTTGGAACTGCCTCCAGCAAGCGCTTGGTATACGGATGCTGCGGGTTGTTATAGATGGCGTCCGCAGTCGCCTGTTCGACGATTTTCCCCTGAGTCATCACCAACACCTCATCGCTAATATGCTCCACGACTGCTAAGTCATGCGCGATGAACAAATAGGTTAGCCCCAACTCCTCCTGCAGGTCTTGTAAAAGATTGACGATCTGCGCCTGCACCGAGACATCCAAGGCACTGACCGGCTCGTCACAGATAATAAACTCGGGCTCCACCGCAAGCGCACGCGCAATGCCGATGCGCTGACGTTGTCCACCGCTGAATTGGTGTGGATAGCGTTGCATACAATCGGCGCTCAGACCGACTTTTTCCAACAGATCCGCTACCCGCGCTATTTTTTGCGCCTTCGACCATTCTTTGAAATGGATGTCCAGCGGCTCGGCAATGATACTATAAATGGTCATTCTCGGATTCAGCGATCCAAATGGATCCTGAAAAATCACCTGGATCTTCTTGCGATATGCAAAAAAATCCCGACGCGACAAATGCGCCAGATCCTGCCCTTGGTAATAAATGCTACCGGCAGTGATGGACACTAAGCGCGCGATCGCCCGCCCCGTAGTTGTCTTACCGCTGCCGCTCTCACCCACGAGCCCCACCGTCTTGCCACGCGGCACCTCAAACGATACCCCATCGACCGCTTTCACGTGATCGACTGTGCGCTGCAGCACACCACCCTTAATTGGGAAATGTACCTTGAGATCACAAACGGATAGATGAGATGTTGAGTCTGCACGGGTGTCGGTCATAAGTTTATGATCGAAACCATGAACCCTATTTAAATTTGCGCAAGAACGGAGCCATGCTAAAATTCGATCCTTTATACAAACTGACCCGATGGATTTAAGCACCTACCAGACAATGGACCCGCACTTATTAGTCGGCGTCGTCAACACCGCACTGCGTAACCATTGCGAATCACTGCATGACCTCTGCAAGACCTACGACATCGATCCAAGGATTCTGACCGAACGTCTGCAAGCAGCCGGTTACGACTACATGCCTGAACAACAACAGTTCCGCTGACTCGGAATGAAATTGCTCAAAGCATCAAACAATTCAATTGATCCGCATCGCTAACGTACCATCGATCAATTTTTACTTCACTCAGCCCACCCAAACTACCTAGCTGCGCGTGGCGTCGATGCGATGTAACGCTTGGCAGATCCGCGACATCGCGGAAAACGTCGATACGCTTCGCGCAACTGATCCTGATAAACTTGCCGGTCTAGAGGCTTACCACTGAAAGCGACAATACGGTTTTCATAACCGTCCATGCGAAACAGCTTTGCATAGGGGAATTGCGCACGCAACGTTGCATCCGTCAATAGCGGCAGGTGTGGTACTTTACGCGGTTCGATTAAATTGAATACCAGTAGCCCACCAGGGTTGACTAATTTCGCGAGATTTCGGCACCACTCCAAATCAAGCGGAGCACAGCGCACCGCCATCTCCGCTTCTTCGGCATACAGATCATCAATGATCATATCAAAGGTCACCGGATCCGATTCAGCGCCCTCCTCACGCACCCACTCAACTGCATCTGCAGCCACGAGTTCACAGCCTTCGCCGCAATCAAAAAAACCCTCTGCTATACTTAAGTGTATCGGATCCAACTCGATGCCCACAATCTGCTTAGGCTCGACTAATTCACGCAACTTGCGAGCGACTGTACCCGCGCCAAAGCCTAGCATCAACACACTCTCAATACTTCCCTTGGGGCAATACAGGGCAGGCAGCGCGATCAAATCCCAGATACAGCCAGCGAGCGGGCGATTCGGATTCCATTGCGAATGATTCACTCCATTTCGATACAGGCGGAGCGTCGCACCTGCAGAACGCACCTCATAATGATTCGATTCGATTGTTTGACTCCACACAATGGCCATCACTGTGTTGTGCCACCCTTAGGACAGACTTCAAGCCTTTCACAGGACTCGCGTTATAAATACAACGTAGCTTTTAAAGTGACGATGTATAAAGGCTGCCCTCGCCACCTCCCACGCAACTAACGACATGGGCGACGTAGAATGACACATAGAAATGCCAAGCTGGCCGCAATCACTCCATAAGCGCGCGGCTCTGGTACTGGTAATAGCAAGCTGTCGACATCCCAACCGATCAAGTCGAGTGCCAGTAAATCGGCGGTGCTCAAAGCGGCAATTTCTCCGGGCGCGAGAGTTGGGTCCAAAGTACCTAGGTTACTATTGTCTTTAAAATGTGAAGCTTGCTGACCGCTGCCCGTCTGCACGCCCGTCTCCATCGCATACGCGATACTCACGTTACTCAGCGAAGCACTGTCTTCAGTACTTAAATCGCGGGCAAATGCTGTAAACTCAGCATCGTTGGTAGGCAGATTCTCGCTATCAAACCGAAACAAATCGAGCGCGGTTGGAGATATCCCTAGAATCGAAGTCTCACCCGCGGCGAGGCGCGCATCGATTTGATCCACCACACTGATGAAACCGAGTAAATGAGCGATCTCATGTAGCACCACGCTTTCGAAGTCGTAACTACCGGTGGCGACTCCATCGCTGTTATCAAAATCAAAGTTGAAATCAGTGCTGAAATTAAACGCCCCGTCCGACGCCCCAAATTGAGTATCGAGTCCTGTGAAACCGATACTTTTCAAATTCGCTTTACTGGCGCTTATATTACCCGACAAGCCATACGAGATTGGATTACCGCCATAATTCGTTAAGGCTGAAAAAGACGCCGTCGCGGCAGTGGGTAAATAATTTACAATCGCATCCGGCGCGCTCTCGAACGCATTATCAATCACCATCCGATTACGTATGGTATCAAATCCAGCGGCGAGTTGGACCGCAGATGTACTGCCCAAAGTCGTCGCGCCCAGACTCGAGAAACCAAAATCGACTGTGACAGTGACACTATCATTGAGTGCATTTTCCCATACGCTGGCGGCGCGAATCGCAGCGGATTGGGCATCGATATTGACGGACGCATCAAAATTATAATTAATATTCAATGCGCCAGAAACAGGCAGCGTGCTAAGTATGCACAGACCTGCCATTGTCATTAATGGCAGCTTCATCAGCTTAGTGGTTTGGTAGACTCGTAGTTTAGTAGACTACTTAAGTGCTATCATCCGTTTCACTGACTGCAATCTCAAATCAACTACCTGCCTGCATGCGACGCACCATCGCATGCGCTTCCTCTGGTACCCATTGCTCCCACTCCGAGCCGCCCGACTCGATCAGCTTCATCGTCTTGCGGCTCGTCATAGCCAGTAAACTCGGATCACCGACGCCGACGGGTCGAATGCGTTGATTCTGCAGTAGGTGCTGATAAAAATACTGCCAGTTTTCAGGGGTCTTGAAATTCTCAACCGTCACCAACTCCATACTCTTTGTATTGTGCCATGGATAGACAAACAATTGCACTCGATTCTTAAACAAGCGGCCAAAAGACTCTAAAATACCACCCGCCAAATTGACCGACCACTTCTCTTTGAACAGCTCATTCAACAGCCCAATACTTAAAATAATTGCAATGGGCTCAGCAGTATAACGGCTCAAATAGGTGGCAATGCGGTGAAACTCTGCACTGCGTGAAATCAGTACAGTCTTACCAAGCGACTGTAACGCATCCGCGCGGTCGATGAAATCACCGTGATCCACCGAACCATCGCGCAATAAATTATTCATACTGATCTCGCAGACTTCAATCGCACGCTCCTGCTGCTCATCAGTCATCACATCCGAGAACACCGCACCCGACTGACGAATCATATCCAAGTGCAACTTTAGCACCGGATTAAAACTACCGCGGAGTAATAAAATCGGACGTTTGTATAACGTATCCGCAGCTGGTACCACCTCTCCGTCTTTGTCAAACATGGCTGCATCTGTCAGGCCGCTCTGCACGAGTTGCAATGCACATAAGCGATTATCCACATAGCGAAATCCCTCACCCCTAAAGCGCAGCATATCGACTTCGACACGCTCTTGCGACAAGCCGTCAGCCAAAGACTCGACGAAATACTGTAAATTCTCGCGGTAATTGAAAGCGGCATGAATCAAATTGACTCCCACTTTACCCAACGCATCCATCTGGTCCGGATTGGTCTCATCCAATAGCCGCAAGTGCAACATGATCTCACACGGTTCGGTATTCGGCTTCAGCTGAAAACGTACTCCCAACCAACCATGGCACTCGGCCGTGTCATTATAGCCGCGCGCACGCACCGTATTACAAAAAGAAAAAAACGTTGTCGTATCGCCACGCTCCGGACCAAGGCGCTTGTCCAACAAGTCGTACTCATACTCAAGCATCGAATGCAGGCGCGACTGCGAGACATAGCGATTTGCTTTACCATACAGCGCATCACTCATCGTCATATCATATGCCGAAATCGACTTTGCCACAGTGCCTGCGCTCGCAGACACTCGGAAAAACCAATTTGCAGTCTCCTGCCCGGCTCCGATCTCAGCAAAGACGCCATATTTCGTCTCGTCCAAATTAAGGGCGAGTGCCTTTTCGTAAGTGCTTAGAATATGTCGGTCGGCCATGTCGGAGAGTAATTTATATCGGTTTTGAAAGTGTAGCCATTTCTATGCCATTTGCTAATAAGAAAAACCAGCACTTATTCGGACTGATCGCAAATTAAACCCAGTACAGCATCGGTACCGATACTACCGCTCAGACCAGTGCTAAAATCACTTATTAGGAATGCGTGCGGATGCATTTGCCAAGGACTCCGCCACCATCTCAGTGAAAGCCATGTAGCGCACCCCCTGATCAAACGAAGTCAACTCCACTGGCGAGTGCTCACGGATCGAGCGTACAAAATCAGCCTCGACCTGCCAGCCACGATTCTGCCCCTGCGAAAGCATAATCTTCTTTTCGTCGGTGGAACCAGCCTGACTGTAAAACAACTGCTTTTGAAAAGCGTCAAAACGCAAGGCTCCGCGTGAGCCATTTAAACGAAACTCCATCCGCGGCTTACCTGACTCGACGCCACTAAAGTGATACGCTAAACGCGCACCGTTTTTAGAAAAACGGCCCAAGACACTCAAACTATCTGGGATAGCGACCTCTGCCTCAGTGTCAGAATCTGGATAATAGCGGGATGTTTGGAAGATCGCACCATCCGCAATCAACCACTCTGGCTCGTCGTCGATCCAGCGCTGTACCGTCTCGTGCATAATGCCCATGGTCAGAATATTATTACCGCATCGGCTACGGTCCTGCCGCCATGTCATCGGCGAGTCCTGACTCGCCGACTGACCTCCAGTATGCACTACACGAACTTCGAGTAAGTCGCCCAATTTATTTGCCGCGATTAACTCTCGAATCGT
>Ga0180120_10001628_pt1 | contig 11416 bp, 18 predicted proteins | sample CPBDNA_3_FD_129677 | JGI IMG/M metagenome (GOLD analysis project Ga0180120, IMG submission 129677) | Freshwater to marine salinity gradient microbial communities from Chesapeake Bay, USA - CPBay_Spr_31_0.2_DNA (version 2) (version 2) | ecosystem: Environmental > Aquatic > Marine > Coastal ... | reverse complement strand
TATTTACTCTCTGTATGTAGTGGGCTGTCGTTAAAAAACCACGGCCAGTCAGTTTTCGCCTCTGCCGATGGCTCTGCTTGTCCATCACTGTTGCATTCTTGGCATGGGCGCGAATCAACCGGTTTCCCGTAGCATCCACATTCCGCGCCACTACAGCACCCTAGAAGCTCATACCTATAACCGTTGCAGGCGGGGCATTCAATATCGTTAATCTCTTTTAAAGTCATTGGTCACTCTCTGTATGTAGGGTTAGCCGTTGGCCCGATGATCGAACCCGCAACCGCCGTCGCGATCGTCCAAAATCATCGCAACACAACACAGTCCACACCATCTGTAAGTATTCATCTCGCCACCAGCTTTCTCTTTCATCACTCTGTGTTTTTCACCTTTAGCGATAGCCATATCACAATTGTGGCAGTCATAATCTTTTCTAGCCGTTACAATCTTGTTCTCAAACGTGTGCTCATCGCCGTAGCCAAAATCCCCCTGAAAAGCATCGAAGCTCAAGGCGTCATTTAGGTTATAGTTCACAGCTAACAAGGCCGGTGAACGAGAAGACTTGCACAACTGGCAATCGGTACACATGCCGTTCCGGTTAATCAGTGCGCCGCAACCACCTTTACACTTTTTAAATTCCATCGCTCGTTACCTCTTGGTTATAAATCTAATTCAGAAAACACTTATTTACTTTCTGTATGTAGGGTTAGCCGTTAGTGATATCGGCAATCGTCGTAGCCGGCTTTACATCCTGTGCAGAGTGCGTGAACGGCTTTCGGGTGCTTTTCTTTGTCCAGCCACAGATCGCGCCTTACAAACTGCCCACAGTCGCCGCACCTCTTAAGGAATCGCTTTTTTTCTATTTTATTGTTCGTCACGATATTCCAGCTCATCGTTCATTACGCTGTACATGTCCCGTCGCATGATTGTCTTTTGAGTGTCCAGGCAAGCCTTTAAGTGCTCGGTGGACATGTCGGCAATCGCTACATACTTGATAGGCTCATCACCGTTCTTACCGAATGTGCCCCACGTAACTTCGGTCCGTATGATTTCATGTGGGTCATCGTGATAGACCGTTAGAAGCTGTTCGCCACCATTGGCCGATCTACGCACATAGTCCAAACCGCCATCCAGCATGTACTCTTTGCCGTTAGCGTCTAAGTGGGTTACATAGTGGTGCCTGTGTTTGGACTCAAGTATCGTCCCATCAGGTGTTCTCATTTTGTTACATAGAATGCTCATGGCTGGTCTCCTCAACATAATCATCTGCTGCTGCGGCTTCTTCTGCGGTTTTCCAGCATTCGATGTAGTAGGTGTCGCCGTCGTGGTGCTCTGCAGTGGCGATGTATCCGAGCAAATTGACGTAGTGATGCACGGGGCCATAAGAGAGATACTCGGCACCGTCGTCTCCGTCGGCTTCTACGACTGACCACATTTGTGATCTCTCGAATCCCGCATGCATCATTTGCGTGGAGTTATCGTAGTAGTCACCAGTCGGCATCCGCAGTTCGTTGAACGGGAATTCTTTCTCGATTATGGTGGTCATGGTCATCTCCTAAAGCGGGTTGAATACCCTATTAGCCAACATTCAAGCGTAGTGAGTTGGTTGTTTGCCCATTCGAGTACCATTGCGCAACACGCAATAGTTTTCGCTAAGCCGATTATTGAATAGAACTTGGTATTCGTGATTAGTAGTTCGCGATTCATGGTTCGTTACTCATGGTTAGGTCTTCAATGATTCGATGCCCGAGCTCAATGCTCCGGTCTACTATATGCCTGGGACTTATGTCGCCTATTTCGTCAGGCGTCCATACGATTACTGCGTAGCCATCATTAGTCAGTGAGACTAGCGCTTTGAGTTGTTCTTTAGTCATGGTCCACGCTCCGTGGTATCAATAACTTTTGTTGGTCATAGAATGCGATCCAACCTAGACAGGTTTCATTGTCTTCGCCGTACGCTGGCTCTATTGCGACAAGGTGTGTCTTACTTTTGGGGACTCTCAAGTGCTCGATCGCTTTACATTTCGCATCGTATAAGTCTTCTGCAGTCATGATTCGTTCCTATAGCTGACATAAAAAAACCCACCTGACCCGAAGGACAGATGGGTGTAGGGGAAATCCCTATGCGGCAACTGCTAACTTCTTCTTGAGCTTCTCAACTTTGCTCTCAAGCTTGGCGCCGAACACGTGCGTTGCTGCATGCTCGGTCTGCTTGGTGTCTGCCTGCTCTGCAAGCTCAAGGGCTTTCTCGTCGAGTACGGGTAACACATCGTCGAACTCCATACACATGTGGATGTGCTCGTAGATCTGCTGCTCTTCGTCGACGCACACTTTCTCTGCGAACAGGAACAGTGGGTCGAGGTCAGTCATGTAGTTCATATTGCTGCATAACCACGAGTGCAATTCGTTGAGGATCTGGAAATCATCCATCAGCGTTACTTCGATATCTCTCAGGGCTGCAGACTCGATGTTGCCAGCCTGCGCTGCTACGTCTTGCGAGAAGTCGAGACCGTTGGCCATATCTGTCTGCAATCCAGACATGAGGACACGTCGCGCTGCCCAACAACTGCTGTTCATAATCTGTTGCACGAATGACAACAGATGCTCTGGCTTTGCAGCCATCGTCGGTGCTGGTACACCAGTCTGGATCGATTGAAGGTTGGCTGTTTTGCGCTGCTTGACCAGTACGTCCCATGCCAGTGCAATACGATTCGCGGCTAGTGGTGCGTTCTGCGAGTCCACTAGGTTTGCGATAGTACCGTTGCGGTTCTTCTTGCTAGACATGTTAGAAATTACTGTATCGATAAAAGTTACTTTATTCATGGCATCCTCCAGGATGAAAATTAGCCAAAGACGGAATGTCAAAGACATAAATAAAACCGACCGATAACCATGTAATGGTTATCGAATCGGGGAGTGGCTTAGTTTTGAATTAGGACTACTAAGATTGTGAGTAGTACTGCTGCAGCTGGGAGTAACACCGCTGTTGCACCTACAACTACTACTGCTTCTATAAACCTTTTCATTAGTGGCCACCATGTGGCTTGTTGAACTCGAATGGGTTGTAGTTCCAGGGCTGGTTTTCTGATTCATTACTATCTGGACTAATATTGTCGAGCCACATTGTTAGATCGAAGTTGCCGAAGTCGAGCTCTGAGTCGATGTGCTCTGCTTCTACCATGCTCCAGCGTTCTACGTTCAAGTTTAATATTTGCATATCTATTTCCTCCTACAGGATAATACTATAACTAATAATGAATTAGTCAGAATTAACCAATTCACAACTGAAACCGACCGATGAGCGTGTAACGCGAGTCGATAGGCTTGGTTCGTGGTTCGTTGCTCGTGATCCACGGTTCGTGTGCGTGATTTCAGGTTTCGTGCCACTAAAAGCCAATTCGTGCCACGTTCGTGCCACGATTCGTGCCAGAATTGAGAGGGCAAAAAGTGAGTGTTTATGCGGGCTACAGCGTTTCGGACAGTTCGTGCCACTATTTTTAAGTTCAATTCAATTCAGAACTTAAAATCAATAATGTATGTAGCTGTGTGAACGAACTTAGAAATGCTGGCACAAGTGGCACGAATGGCACGAATTGACAAAACCTGATGTATATCAACGGCTTATCTCGTGCCAAGAACGAGAATGTTTCTGGCACGAATTTATAATGGTGGCACGAAAGTGTCACAGCCGCCGCGCCACAGCGTCGTGGGCCAGGGACCGTGAATCGTGAGCCGTGTGTCCTGCTCGTGTGAAGTATTGATACCACCATAGATAGCTAAACTTTTTCATGGGCTTTCTCCGTACGTTGTTCAAGACAATAAAAACCCGACTCGCGGGGCACGAATCGGGGTCCGTTAACCACGAACCGTGTTACGCGGTGTATGGCTCCCACCCATTGAGGCTGACCTTGCCTCCCTTGTTCATGATTGCCTTACTAATCACCATAGCCGTGGACCGTGAGTCCACTTGGAAGTACCAACGCTCGTTCTTCTTGTTAGTACCGATGATGATTGACTTGTCGTTGCTTGGTGAACAGATGTTCTTGAACGTTACTGTCTTCATTCGACCTCTCCTTCTATGATGCCGTGGTGCTCGAGGATCTCAGGGAGGGTTTCGAGCATGTCTATGGCGCACCAGGCTGCGAAGAACCCGATCACGATGTTGCCTGCGTTGTCTTGGACATATGCGACTGACTTGAGGGTATTGGTGATAAGTTTGTTGTAGTTCATTAGATGACTCCTTCTTTAGCTGCGGTCATTACGTCGAGGGTTGCACTTACGTGAGCGTGGTCAGTCAGGTCGTCGATGTCCTCGACGATGAGTACCGTAGCCAAACCAAGTGCGATGTCGCGCCAGTTGTCTTTAGCGAAGGCTAGGACCTTCTCACCTTGAGGTGCGTACTGTGCTGCGAGGATAGTTGCTTTAGTTTTGAAGTTGTTGAACATGTCTAATCTCCTTTTGTTGTAGACACCAATGACACCGACCGTATTTGCTGAAGGCAAAAACGGGACAAGGTTCCAGAGCCAAAAACGGGAACAAGGTTCCAAGATCGCGAATCGGGGAACGGGGTGCCTGCTCAGGGCTAGGGGGGAGATATGAGAGAGGGATATAGAGGTAATTTCTGCAAAAAATTTTCCAAAAAAATTTCCACAGTTAATCCCCTTTCATTTTAGTACCTGTGCTAATATCGCCGCATGCCCCCCATTAAAGTGTGTGAAACCTGTAGCAAACCTCTGGATTCCAGTAAATTTGAGAAGAACAGGAATACTTGCGCTGCCTGCCGTACACAGCTCAGGCAGATCCGCGATTCCTATAGTTATGAGACCTATCTAAAGAACCTCCTCGTCCACGCACGGTCAGCCGCGAAGCGTGGGACGCGCACCACCGACCACGAATTCTTCATCACGAATGAAGACCTATATAGGTTGTGGGAGAAGCAAGAAGGAAAGTGCGCGCTCTCTGGTGTCTTCTTAACACACCACAAAGACGGGTCAGGCGTGAGAGATTGCAACGCGTCGATCGATCGCATCTCTAATTCTAAGAGCTATTCGAAAGATAACGTCCAATTAGTCTGCTATCGCGTAAATTTGATGAAACATACGCTCAGTGAGGGCGATTTTTACTGGTGGATCAAGAATTTACACGACTTTTCTTGTGATTAATTATTAGTCAGGCTAATATACGGTATGAGCGATATCGAAGTGGTAGCTATACAGGGGCTTGATGCGGCAATTATAGGCTCGACAGTGCGTGATGGTGTCGAAGTACTCGCATATGACTTCGACAAAGCTATCAGCGTGCTGATGTCGTCGGGCTACTCCGAGAAGTACGCAGAAGATTTTATCGCAGAAGTGTCTCAGAAAGATTTTAAAGGCGCTCCTGCATTCGTGTATCTGGATAACGACAACGAGTTCTATGGATCTAGCACCCCAAGCGGAGCAACCGTCCACTGACCTAGTCAGTGAGCACACCGAATTCCAGTCGCATATGCCCTACATGGGCATAAGCCACGGATCATTAAGCATGCAGCAAGAAAAGCTAGTCTCGCTCATCTCTTCAGGGATGACGACTGCTGCTGCTGGACGTGGTGCAGGATACGCGTCCCCCCAGTCTAGCTATGCTGCTGCAAAAATCCCCGAAGTACAGAAAGCGATTGAGTATTTCCGCCAGGAGATGCGCGAAGAGGTGCGATTCTCCAATCAGCACGCTCACATGATGTATATGGAAGCCTACAACTCCTCGGCGAACGCCACTGAGATGAAGAACACCACCGATTCCCTGGTCAAACTGCACGGTTTGGCCGCACCTGAAAACGCTACCCAAGTGAACATCAATATCAACGGTACTAAGCAGCTAGAGCGCATGAGTGACGAAGACTTGTTGAAGATCGCGGGTAAAGACCTCGACTACCTAGAACCTAAGAGCGACTAATCATGCCAGGAACTAAGAGAACGTACAGCGAAATGCCGATGACTGAGAAACAGTCTGCTGCGCATATAAAAAAACTGAAAGCTGCAGCTGCTAAGAAGAAAGCCAAGCCTAAAGCTAAAGCTAAAGCTAAACCTAAAGCTAAGGCATATAAGCCTTACTAAATGACTGAAGTCACAAAGGTCGAATGTATACGCTGCAAAGCGTCGCACCCCGAGACACTGTACTCGGGGGGTGATCGACTCTGTGTGTACTGCAAAGCGGACATCGCGGAGCAAGAACCGCTACCCGCGAGCCCCGAACCACAGCCCACGAAGGAAGAGTCTGTAGAAGAGAAAGCGCGCGCGGAACTCGCTCTACGGTTCCTGACTCGCAAACGGTTATTACCGTTCGTTGAGCGGTTTAACCCCGACTATTCAGCGGGATGGGTGCATAAAGATATATGTAAGCGGCTAGAGGAGTTCTCTAGAGATGTCAGCGAAAAGAAGTCTCCGCGACTTATGCTATTTATGCCGCCACGACACGGTAAAAGCACACTTGCGTCAGTGGCATTCCCAGCTTGGCACCTCGGGCGAAACCCGCAGCACGAGTTTATTAGCTGCTCTTACTCTGGTTCTCTCGCTATGGGCTTCTCTCGTAAAGTCCGTGGCCTCCTGCGTGAAGAGGGATATAAGTCGGCTTTTAAAACTCGTCTGGACCCGCACTCTCAGTCTGCTGAAGCATGGCTTACTACTTCTGGCGGTGGGTATGTCGCTGCCGGTGTTGGTGGGGGTATTACTGGTAAGGGTGCTCATATCCTTGTCATTGACGATCCGGTAAAGAACCGTGACGACGCCGAATCACAGAACGCACGTGAGAGTGCCTGGGACTGGTATACGTCTACAGCGTACACACGTCTTGCGCCTGGTGGCGGTGTGCTGGTTATCCTTACTCGTTGGCATGATGATGATCTTGCGGGAAGGTTACTTAAAGCAGCAGCAGATAACGGCGAGCAATGGGAAGTTGTTAACTACCCCGCCAGAGCAGAGGTCGATGAGACCTTTAGAAAGCAAGGCGAAGCGCTCCACCGAGAGCGATATGACGAAGAAGCCCTTGCTCGAATAGAGAAAGCAGTTGGCCCTAGAGACTGGTCAGCGCTGTACCAGCAGAACCCTGTGGCAGACGATGGTGACTACTTCACCAGAGACATGATCAATTACTACGAGCGTGACGAGATTGATGAAGACCGTATGCGTTACTACTGCGCGTGGGATCTGGCAATTGGCAAGAACGATCGCAATGACTACACCGTTGGCATCGTTGTAGGTGTCGATGAGTACGACCAGATGTTCGTCGTGGACATGGTGCGCGGACGGTTTGACGGCTTTGAGCTGGTTGAGCAGATACTTGATCTGTACGAGGTCTGGAAGCCGTCAATTATAGGTATTGAGAAGGGTCACATTGAGATGGCCCTTGGACCGTTTCTCGAGAAGCGCGTACGTGAGCGCGGATTATACGAAGCGTACTTTAAAGATTTGAAGACTGGCCGCAGAGATAAAGAGGCGCGTGCCAGAGCAATCCAAGGTCGGATGCAGCAGGGCATGGTGTTTCTGCCCAAAGATGAAGAATTTACGGGCCCTTTGGTAGCAGAGTTACTGCGCTTCCCTTCAGGGGTACACGACGATCAGGTAGACGCCTTGGCTTGGATAGGTCTCATGATGACGGAGTTCAGCACCTTTGTTGAGCGCGTTGAGCATGTGCCGAGCTGGAAAGACCGGTTACCTGGTCTTTTCAAAGGTGAACGCACTAAATCAGCTATGAGCGCATAAATAATGAAAGCAACCAAGATTAGTCCTGCGAAGGAAGAAGAAATAACACGCACCCAGTGGGCTCGGTACGAGCGCGCTAGGGATAACGGCCACTTAGACTACGTAGAGATGGCGCTCAAATGTGATAGGTATTATCAAGGCGATCAGTGGGACGAAGAGGATCAGGCGATGCTCGAACAAGAGGGCCGCCCCGCTCTAACCATCAACACCATACTACCTACTGTGAACACGATTCTCGGTGAACAGTCTAATCGCCGTGCGGATATTAAATTTAAACCGCGAAGAGGCGGCTCCGAAGAGGTAGCCCATACACTCAATAAGTTGTACATGCAGATTTCTGATAACAACAAATTAGATTGGGTTGAACAGCAGGTATTTAGCGACGGCCTAATTATGGATGGCCGTGGGTTTTTTGATGTACGCATGGACTTCAGTGACCACGTAGAAGGTGAGATTCGAATCACAGCTGAAGACCCGTTAGATATCCTCATCGATCCAGATGCCAAGGACGCCGACCCTAAAACCTGGGGCGAAATATTCAAGACCAAGTGGATGACCCTCGATGAGATCGAGGAGTTATATGGCAAGAGCAAGGCGGAGCGCCTGTTGTTTGTAGCCGAGAACGGTATGAGCTTCGGACCTGACTCTGTTGAGTATCAAGAAACGCGGTTCGGCGACACCGATAACAATGACGACCACTTCGGTGCAGGCGTACCGGGTGATGACGAATATAGAAATGTTAAGTCGCTACGAGTTGTCGAGCGCCAGCATAAGAAACTTGTACGCTGTACTTTCTTCGTTGATCCAAATACCGGTGACCAGCGCCCTGCCCCCTCCGCATGGTCTGAGGGCAAGGTAAAGAAATTTGCTAAGAAGTATGAGCTGGAGCTCATTTCAAAAGCTCTGCGTAAAGTGCGGTGGACTGTTACCTGCGATCAGGTTGTTCTGCACGATGACTGGTCGCCCTATAACCAGTTTACTGTCGTCCCCTTCTTCTGTTACTTCCGGCGCGGCAGACCTTTTGGTGTCGTGCGCAACCTCCTCTCCCCGCAGGAGCAGCTAAACAAAATAGCGTCTCAAGAGCTGCATATAGTTAATACTACAGCTAATAGCGGATGGATGGTTGAGTCCGGTTCGCTGGTCGGCATGACCGCAGACGACCTCGAGGAACACGGTGCAGAGACCGGCCTAGTGCTTGAATATGCACGCGGCACGAACGCCCCTCAGAAGATCCAGGCGAACCAGATCCCTACTGGGTTAGACCGCATCGCGCAGAAAGCTGCGGCAAACATCAAGACTATCTCCGGTGTGAACGACTCGATGCTCGGTACTGATAGCTCAGAAGTATCAGGTATTGCCATCCAGGCTAAACAGAATCGCGGCGCAGTAATGATTCAGGTGCCACTGGATAACCTACGAAAATCACGTCAGTACTTAGCGGAGAAGGTACTCAACCTCGTTCAGACTTTCTACACAGAAGAGCGCGTTATTCAAGTCACGAATGAGGATGACCCCCTCAAGCCTCGCGAAGAGATGGTTATAAATGGCCAGACACCGGAAGGTGAAGTGATCAATAACCTAATGCTAGGTGAGTACGACGTTGTCGTAGCTACTGCACCAGCCAGAGATAGCTTCGATGAAGTCCAGTTCGCAGAGGCTATTAACCTACGGCAAGCGGGCGTTGCCATACCAGACGATGCAATCATCGAGTACAGCCACCTTGCACGCAAAGGCGAGCTAGCTAAGCGTATTCGCATGCTCACAGGCCAGGAGCCGATGACTGAAGAACAGGCAACTGCAGCAGCTCAGCAGGCAGAGATCGAGATGATGGGTGTTCAGCTTGAGATCGCGAAGCAAGAAGCGGAAATCAAGAAGATCCAGTCAGAAGCAGCCGTCAATATAGCGAAAGTACAAGATGTTGCGGAAGTTGATCCGCAAATGCGTATGGCGGAGCTCCAAGCGAAGATAGATATGGGTCAACAGCAGCTTAATCTGCGAAGAGAGCTGTCATCCGCTACGAACCAACAACGCGCTGATCAAATGCAGACTAGCGCCGCTACCAAACTTGCCACAACGGCGCTGCAAGCAGCCAAGACAAGTCCACCCCCCCAACCCCAATAGGATTTTGATATGAGTGAAGATAAAAATACGACCCAAGAAGAAGCCCCCATGCAGTATGAACTGATGCCAGGTGCGGATCGCATGGAAGATGATGGTTCCTCTCAGTTAGACCTTAGTTTCACCGAGGTAGAGGAGGTATTGGTAGCAGGAAGTGCCGAAGACGAGGAAGAATTGGTAGCAGAAAGTGCTGAAGAAGACTCTGAGGAAACTGTTTCTGAAGATGAACAAAGCACAGAAGAAGAAACAGAAGACGAGTTAGAAGAAGAGCCTGTAGTTGCGGAAAAGACCTCTAAAAAGCCAATGGTCCCTAAAGCTAGGCTTGATGAAGTACTTGCCAAGCAGAAGGCGCTACAAAAACAACTAGATGAGATGAACGCAGCTAATGAGAAAGCCCAAAAAGCGCCTGAAGCATACGATTTTGACGCAAAAGAAGTTGAGTACCAAAACATGGTACTGGATGGTGAAACAGAAAAAGCAGTAGGACTTAGAAGAGAGATCAGAAAGGCAGAACGCGCCGACTTAGAGTTCGAAATGCGGCAGGAAATGTCTCAAACGGTCAACCAAGACCGCCAACAGAACGCTCTTCAGCAAGCTGCTAACGCTATGGAAGAGGCGTACCCAGTTTTTGATAACAATTCTGAAGAATTTGATCAACAAATGACTAACGAAGTCGTTGAACTGCGCGATGCTTTCATTATGGCAGGCTACGAAGCCGTGGATTCACTGGCAAAAGCCGTGAAGTACGTCGTGAAAGACCACGATTTAGACCAAGAGCAAGAAAGTGTGCCAAGCCTAGCAGGTAAGGCGCAGAAAAGTGACGAGCTATCCAAAAAACGCGCACAAGTTAGCAAGAAACTAAAAGCAGCCGAAGCCCAGCCACCGGAATTACCAGGAGAGAGCTCTTCTATGCACGGAGAAAGGACGATGGACCTCTCAGCTATGACCGAAGAGGAGTTCGCTGCACTGCCTGAAGCAACTTTAAGACGCCTACGAGGCGATATTTTATAACGAGGTGACAAATGCCGGTCAAAAAAGACCCACGATTAGCCCGAGCAGGAGTCTCGGGCTTTAACAAGCCCAAACGCACCCCTTCTCATGCGAAGAAAAGCCATATTGTGGTAGCAAAAGAGGGTGACAAGATCAAAACCATCCGTTTCGGCGAGCAAGGCGCATCTACTGCGGGTAAACCCAAGGCTGGTGAGTCTGAAAAGATGAAGAAGAAGCGCGCGAGCTTTAAAGCACGACACGCAAAAAACATACGCAAGGGTAAAATGAGCGCCGCCTATTGGGCGGATCGCGCGAAGTGGTGATGTAATAGCTAAGAAAACTGCGCGGCACCGATAGTTGTTGCATTCTATTATTAGCTATACTAATATTATCAATACGTCTACCAGTACGATAACTGGTCGGCCCGTAGCCGTAAAAAACGTATCCTCCCCCGCCTGCACAAGGCGTAAAACCTGCCGAGGTCGCGCCTCGTTAATAAGCGCTAGTTCGTTGCTACACGATACGTAGATACGGATTAGCCGCTCCTAAAGTCGGCTGAGTAAGTGGCGTGTGCC
>Ga0180120_10001625_pt1 | contig 11435 bp, 9 predicted proteins | sample CPBDNA_3_FD_129677 | JGI IMG/M metagenome (GOLD analysis project Ga0180120, IMG submission 129677) | Freshwater to marine salinity gradient microbial communities from Chesapeake Bay, USA - CPBay_Spr_31_0.2_DNA (version 2) (version 2) | ecosystem: Environmental > Aquatic > Marine > Coastal ... | reverse complement strand
TGGCGGGGGTTATATATTTTTTTTTGTTGCAACTTAAAAATAATTAATTAAGAAATAAATTGAAATAAAAAAAACGCCCAGCAACAATAATAACAACAACAACTTATTTTAATATGGCAACGCGTTATAACACCACCCCGTCTCCGACCGCGCGTGCTGCGATTCAAAGGGATTATAATACCCCTTTGCCTAAATTAAAAATGAAAGTATGCAAAAAGGTGTTGCAATTAGCAAAGCAATTTAAATTTTATCCCAAAGGTATTAAATATTGGTTGCAACTTTATGAAAGCAATTATATGAAAGCGTTAGATTGTGGGGCGTGCAATTGTCCATTTGAGGGTGTATTAAGTAAGATGGATATTATTTATCTAAAAAAGATCCAATCATTCACACTAACGAATTTAACCCCTAACAAAACATTTATATCCTTTATCTTTATACATCCTAAATTTAGGAGGAGAGGATTCGCCAAGAGTTTTATTAAAGGAATCCAAAAACATACACCAAGTATTATATTATCAACCCTTAACCCTCACATGATGGTATTGTGTCGTAAATTAAATTTTGAATGCAAAGGTTATATGAGGGACGACCCTGACGACCCTAATATAGAACTAAAATTCGTTTGGAACAGAGAAAACGACGAATAAAAGACAGAAAGTCTCTTTTGATAATTAAAATATAGTGCGTGTAGATTATATTTTTTTTTTCTTTTTTAACTTTATAAATGAAATTATTTGAGGGAGATTGTTTAGAAGTTTTAAAAGATTTTTCGGATAATAGCGTTGATTGTATCATTGCAGATTTACCTTATGGGCGTCTGACTTCTGTACTGAAATGGGATATTCCAATTGATTTAGAAAAGATGTGGGAGGAACTTTGGAGAGTTTCTAAACACAACTCGCCAATATTTTTATTTGCTGACTTTAAATTTGCTGTGCATTTAGTTCATTCGCAACCAAAATATTTTAGATATGAAATTGTATGGGTTAAAAATAAAAGCACCACCCCGCTTTTGGCGCGTAAAAGGTTTGGTATGTCCACAGAATATATATTAGTTTTTTACAAAAAATTACCACCATATTATTATTTAGATCATCACAAATTAATTAAAAAAAAAACAAGTAAAAAAAAGCACCGCATGTGTATGGGGTTAAAAAAGAAAATACAAATGAAATGTAATTATGACCCATCTTTGCCTTTGAATGTAGTGGAACAAAAGGGAGTTATGCCCCGACCTTATAAAGAAACGGGAGGGACATATGACCCGAGACTTCCTTTAAATGTTATTGATTTAGAAACCGCTGGGAAAAAAAACATTATTGAAAAAAGTTTAGCAGAACTAAAATATGTTCGCATAAAAGATCCGAGAGGACCACAAAGTAAAATAAAATATGTTCCTAAATTACCCGTGAATGTTGTTGAGGAGGAAGAAATAGAGAATGAGATAGAGAATGAGATAGTAGATAAACATTCAATATTTAAAACATCAGACTGCGTTGGAGGTAGTATTTATGATGGTATGCCACGCCTTGCAAAAGGACGAATGTATGATCCTTTATTACCTTTAAATGTAATCAAATCTGCTTCTGTATGTAGAAACAAAATCATACGCAATATTACAGAGAAACCGCAACTTGTTTTAGAAAGAATAATTAAATATTATTCAAAAAAAGGTGACGTTGTTTTAGACTTCTGTATGGGGTCAGGATCATGTGGCATCGCTTGTCTTAATTTAGAACGACAATTTATAGGCATAGAAAAACATCCCGTCCATTTTCAAAAAGCAAAAAAAAGATTAGAAGAACATATTGCAAAAATAAGAATTGAAGAAATCAATACTTAAAGGGGAGTCATATAATATTTTATTATGGAGAATTTAAAAAAATATTATATATACCGCATCCCACAAATTAATTACATTGGATCCACATCTGATATTAAACGAAGAAAAGCGCAACACAAATTAAAAAGAAAAATAAAATGTGATTTAAATATATTGTGTGCCGTTTTTGTTGGCGACAAGGTAAGGCGCGTTATAGAACAGAAATACATTAATATATACGACTCTATAAATCAAGGCGCTAATAAATTAAAAAGTTATATAACAACAGAGGAGAAAATAAAACAAAAAAAAATTTATGTTGAAAAAAATAAAAAAAAAATTGTTGCTGTGTTAAGAAAATATTATTTAAAAAACAAACATAAAATTTTAGAAAACAAAAGAGCATATTGGAGAGAAAAGATTAACTGCAATAATTGTGGGTTAGAAATGTGTAGAGATAGTATTTATAAACATAAAAAAACTTTTAGGTGCAAAAATTATGTTGCCGTATAATATAATGGAAGAACCTATGCTTGTAGAAAATGTATCCCGTTTCTCTCTTTTTCCAATAGTTCATAATGATATTTGGAAGTTATACAAAAAAATGGTTGGTTGCTTTTGGACTCCCGAAGAAATAGATTTATCCAAAGATATGAAAGATTGGTTAAGTTTAACAGAAGATGAAAGATATTTTATTAAAATGATTTTGGCGTTTTTTGCATCTGCGGACGGCGTCGTCATGGACAATCTTGGCACAAGGTTTTTATCTGACGTTAAATGGAGCGAATTGACGTGCGCGTATTCTATACAATTATTTATTGAAGCAATACATTCAGAAACTTATTCTTTACTTATTGATACTTATATAACCGAGGATGAAGAAAAAAAAGAATTATTTAACGCAATAGAAAACTTCCCCTGCATAGAGAGAAAACAAAGATGGGCAATGAAATGGATTCAAAGTTCTAAATCTTTTGCGGAGAGAGTTGTTGCATTTGCATGCGTTGAAGGTATATTTTTTAGCGGTTCTTTTTGCGCCATATTTTGGTTAAAAAAAAGAGGGTTGATGCCAGGATTAACTTTTTCTAATGAATTAATTAGTAGAGATGAAGGTATGCACACAGACCTTGCTTGTCTTGTTTATAAGAACCTTGTTAATAAATTAGATAAGGAAACTATATATAAAATTGTAAGGGAGGCGGTTTATATAGAGAAAGAGTTTATTATTGACGCTTTGCCTTGTCGTTTAATAGGTATGAACTCTGATTTAATGTCGCAATATATAGAGGTGGTTGCTGATAGAATTATAATGCAGTTAGGTTATAAATCTATTTATAATAAAAAAAATCCTTTTGGTTTTATTGAATTAATTAGTTTGGAACAAAAGACAAATTTTTTTGAGTCACGCAATGCGAGTTATTCGTTAGACACTAATGTTAAAGATGATGATTGTTTTAAATGTGATGTTGAATTTTAAAAGTTGGTGTCATCATTATTTTCATTTGATTTTGATTCTTGTGGTTCATCGTCGGACTCGGGGGGTGGGTCACCAGGTAGTATATTGTCTTGAAGGTCATCATAGTCATTTATGGCGCTGATAAAACCATTCCTATACCTTAACCACCACCTATATCGTTGATTTTGCTGTTGTATTGTTAAATTAACATTATTCAATACTTGTTGCATTTTTTGATTTGACCTATTAAAATATCTTTCAGCAACCTTTCTTTGTTTTTTTCTTGTATCTTTTATATATTGATTGTAATTTTTTGGCACAAGACCGCGTCTAAAATCTCTTATTGTTCTAAATAAAACAGGCATTTTTTGCATTCTTGATGCCAAAATACTTAAATCAAAAATCGCCCTCGCTTCGCCTGCATTTTGCATTTCTAATATAATTAATGCAGTCCGCATCTCAGGTGTTAGTCCTACCGACTCCCAATCAAAATCAACAATATTAGTGTAATGTCCCAGTGGTCCACCCTTGTGTCTTTTCTTCCGTTCGTCATCTTCATCTTCACCGCGTCCTCTTTTTTGTTGTAATGCATACCTTGGTTCTTCCATTTTATATTATAAATATATATAATATTTTTATAATAAAATTTTACGTCCATGATTTATAATAATCTTTAAAAAATAAAACATAAGCGGGAAAGCGTTTCCATATTATACTTTCTATACGGACGCCTCCTAATTCTCTCCAAGTATTATCATATAAGTCAAAATTATTCGTATAGGCAACTCTTAAAAATTTAAGTTCATTTATAACGTCAACATAAACTCCCTTATGGAGGAATTTAAAATATTCCATTTCCAGGGTGTCATAGTATAAATAATCTTTTAATCTTTCTCTGATGTCTGTGGGTAAATCAAATAACATATATATATGATAATAAAATAAATAAAAAAATAATTTAATTACTAATACTAACTTGGATTCTCCCCGAATTACTTTCAGTTGCGATTGCTTGATAATAGCGCACGTATGCAGTTAGTACATAATTAACATTTTGTTTATGTTTTAGTTTAACCCGTAGGGAGAGACTATTTAAATTTTTTAATGCCAAGGCACCTTGTATGCCGTTGCTTTTATAAGCGTCGTTCGCAAAAGGTATAACATAAAAGTTAGTTGCTGAGCATCCGTTAATGTCGCGCAGGGCGCCTTCTTCTGTCGCGATAGTTCGCACCGCTGATGCTGAGGTTGCGCTTGATACAGGAGTGCCTGATTTTAAAGCGGTCATTGCTCCTCCAACAAATGCCTCTTGCTGTCCGAACCAATTGGCGCCGTGACCCCCGTCGTTTGATAAAAATAGACCCTCGGCGTGTGTTTTTGATTTATAAAGAGTGCGCCCCGATGAGGTTAATTCAATCTCATCCAAGGTTTTGAAGTCCGATCCTACTCGCGAGATCTCTGTTGCTTCTGCATTTGCTTGCACTAATGTTTTTGGTTCTGCATCTGCAGCGCAGGCAATTGCATGCAGTGTTGCTTGGTCGTTTTCGTTTGGTATTTTTCTACAGACCACGATTATTGAGTGCGCAAGTTGTGTATTATAGAGTTGCATAGTTGTCTCAATAAAATTCGGTGTGTTTAAAGTTGTTGCTGCTGCCGATGTAAAAGGATGATCTACTTTAACATAATTGGAAAATACCTGAGCGAGAGGCGATGAAGTTGAAAAATTCGCTTTCTCAATTGAGTCAAGTGTTTTTGAGGCAATTATATCAAAGTCAGTTAATAGCGATGCGCTTTTAATTGTTGGCAGTTGGGTTATAACTCCGCCCGTTGGCGCTTTAATATATACGCATTCAAGTTGCTTTCCCATAGTCAACGATATGGAAAGTCGTTCTAAAAAGCGGGTGTCTAAATTTGACTTTGTTGGATGCCCTGCGCCTCCATATTCAAAGCAACTAAATGGTAGCGGACAATAAACTGTGATTGTCTTTTGTGAGTTAAATTTTGTGCCGTTGGTTGGGCAAGCACAGGCGATGTTTTGATAAGTGCCTACGCGTTCAACAACTTTATTTATTCCACCCGCTAAACAATTATCTAACCCAGCAAGGCGATATTTGGCGCTTTCTTCCTGTGGCATTTGGTAGATTAAATTTTGGATAATATCATCGTGTAGCGATAAAATAACTCGGGAGGAATTCATTAGGTCAGCGCGTTTTACAAGGCGAGCAAAAAGTCCCCGCGCAATAAGAGCGTTGGTGTATTTTGCTTGTGTGTCGTCGGTGCTGTCTTGTGTCCACGAAATTTCAAATTTAAGCATTGCTCGGCGGAGGATACCATATGCGGGTATTTCTACCGAGCAGGTGCTGTCCCAGTCGCAATTATTAATTTTAGTCTCATGAAACCTGTCTAAAAAGGAATTACATTTTGATTTTGGCATACTATAAATATATTCGTCAAGATCGGCGCTATTTCCAGCGATAGATGAATTGTATAAACTGCTTGAATTTAAAGATAAATGTGCAATCTCACTCATTATAATTTACCTTAACATAATTATTTTCAAAAAAAAAAAATTTATCTGATATGATTTTCTAAATCATGCGGTGAATGATATTTACTCGCACGTGTATAACCAACATTCAATAAGTCTTTATAATAATTTATTCCTACACTAAATGGATCTTCCCTTGTTGTTAATACTCTTAAATTGGCGTCGCGGTCTTTTAAATCTGTTAATAATTGTCGCGTCCTTTCATTTTGAGAGAAATAGGGATGGTATATAATTGTTTTTATTGTAGGATTTACCAAGGACGAGTGCATAGCGTCATAAGATCCTAAACTATATCCTAAAATAATTACTTCCCCGCCTTTTCGTTGTGCTATTTGTTTCGCTTTCTCTATAAGTGTCCTACCCCGCTTTAAAGTATAACTATATTTCGGGTCGCTTTGAGATGCGCTGTTGCCTTTCCTTATAATATTTCTTACAAAATCTTTTTTTATATCTTTTGTTCCACTAAATGCTACATATACATCATTACCAAATTCTCTTAAAGCAACGTCCTCTTTACTATTTTGAACTTCCATCATAACATTTAAATCGTTATTTATTTTATATTGCGGACCATTGGGCATTTGGTTTCTATCATAATAAACAATACCTTCAATTAAATGGTTCATAAAATTAAATTCTTTTTGCATATTAATAGGTCTTAACTTATCACCTATGGTTGCAATTAAAGAGAGAAATAGACCATCATTATTCATAACGTCATAAACAACACTATCTAATGTGCTTATGCCCATTGCTATTTCGTGTAAGGTATGTGGATTGTCTAAATTATCTAACAACCCTTTTAAGGTGTCACCCGCATTTTCTTTTTCTAATGCAAAATAAAACGCCTCGCCAAATAATTCTTTATATTTTAGATCTAATTTATTTACATAATTAATAATAGGTTGTGCCTCTTCAAAACTTAATGATGTTATTTTATCTTTGTTTTTCTTAAAGGCGGTTAATAGTTCGGGTGGCAATTGTTGGAGAGAAAACATCGCAAACTGCTTTCCTTCTTCGCCTACATTCATCATAGTTAATAACGACATAATATAATCTCTTTTATATTTACCCATTATGCCATCCAAGTTTGGCATTTCAAAAACATCGGACAAGTTTGCTAAATAAAAACTAACACCAATAATTAAAATAGGATACATAACAGGATCACCTAACTTCTTTTTTTGTTCTATACCAACAGCATTATCCGTTAATGGTCTTGAATATCTGCTTTCTTGTGATGTTTCTACATAATCTCTTAACGCTTTTTTTAAAGGTGTTTTTATCATATCTCCACCAGGAATACCACCAAGCATAAACATTTTATCTATGACACCCTCCGCCATTTCTATTGCGCCCTGATCTATACTATCTTTTAAATTTTCTTTTATAACTTTTGCACTACTTGCTAAAAGGTCAGCAAAAATTCCAGGATTAGCAATTGAATCATGTGCGTGTGCAAAATCTCGCATATCGTTAGAGTCTGTGCCATTCGCGGTTGTTATTGTTTCTTTATTAAAAGCACTCGTTATATGCTCTGTTGGATGCACATTTGCTTGGCGCTCACTATTCATTAACCCAGGTCCCCTATCTGCTTCGTTTGGAAGCACATTTGCTTGGCGCTCACTATTCATTAACCCAGGTCCCCTATCTGCTTCGCTTGTTTCTGCTTCAAGATCCGTTGGCGGTTCAGGACCATAAAATGGGATGTTTGACTCGGCATCTTTTAGTTTTTGATTTAAGGCATCAAGTTCTTTCTCTTTACCAACGCCCTGCATATTTAATTCATCTCGTTGTCTTCTCAATTCTTCAATAGATTCCGTCGGCGCAGGTTCTCCATATTTTTTAAATAAATCGTTTCTTTGTTCTTTATTTAAATCGCTTGTATCTATATCATTCCCCTTTTGTAATTCATTAAGTAAATCATTTATTAAATTATTTTGTGCTTCATTAATATTGCGCATTTCTTCTTTAATGCCTTCGTTAGTTGGATCGTTTTTTAATTGTTCCCTTAATTCGTTTTCTCTTTTAACCAACTCCGATGCAGACGGCATTTCACTTCGTGACCCCTTTGCACCTCGCTTTCGCATATCACGTTCGTCTTGTATTTGAGGGTCATCATCAGAGTCTGTATTGATTGTGTATTCGTCAATTTCGGGGTCGGGATCTCTTAAATCTCTTCGTCGTGGCATTATATTATATAATAGTAAAATAATATAATTGATAATAAAAAAAGTAAAGTTAAAAGAGAGAAACAAAAGGATAATCAAAATACAAAACAATAGAATGAAGTGTCGCTTTTGCTGATGCCCCTGCTCCGACCTTTGTTGCTAATAAAGCAGGTGAGTCGGTTTCAATAGGAACCAATTTACCATATGTTGAATTTCCAGCAACAGAGTCCATCACTTTTACTCGTATATTAATATGTTTGTTAATTCTTTGTCCTACATTAAACGAAATAGGATTTAACCCCATTTGAATTGTGTTTAAAGTTTCACCTATACATAAAGGCAACGCGTGGATGTGTTCGTATTCGTTTTGATTTTCGGGATGAGGAGAAGATGCCACATGAAGTTGCGTCCCGCCCACAAAGTCTAATTCTACATAAACACGAGAGGGAAGCGATGTGTCTGCGACGGCAGTCCCTGTTGGTGCATTTAAAATAACTTGATACCCTACTAAATTAATTTTTTGTGCAGCGACGCCCATATTAGATAGGAGAAGTTGTGATGATGAATAATCAGAAGTATCATTTACATCTGTTTTTTGTTTTGCATTAAATACTACACACATTAAAACCATTATGATATAGTTATATAAATTAAATAATCTAATTAAAATATTTTAAAACTTAATTTTTGTATTGGTTTAGATCGGGTTTGGATTCTGCTAAATGTTGGCGCCTCTCCCATTTGATTATTATGTGTCGGGAAACCAACACGTCCAAGTTGCATTAATAGATTTGGATTCATTCTTGTGTGCGTATTGAATTTTAATCCTTCGGGGTCTAACTCTTTCTTCTTTCTCTGTCTTGTGGATGTTCCTCTTGGTTGTGTCTTTTTATCATATCTAAATTTATTTAGTTCAGCACGTTCCCGTTTAGTTAGTTTATTTTGTTTATTAATAAGCGGTTTATTATTGCGTTTTGCGGGTGCTTGCACAGGGTCGGTTTGTGTGCCAACATCTTCATTATCACCAAAACTATCATCACTATCACTATAAATATCAGCGTCGTCGGGGTCGCCACCTTTTGATTCACCAGCGCCAGGGGGCGGGGGTTGTCCGCCTCCTCCGCCTGCACCATTTTGTAAAAAGTCCATTATTCTATCTTGTCCATCCCCTAATGCATTAAGGGGTATAACCATTCCAGGTTGTAGTTGCCCTGGCGGTCCTGTCTCATAATTAGGGTCAACACCCATCCGTTGTCCCATTTTAATTAATGCTTTTTTCCATGCTCGTTCTTCATCTATTACTTCTTTATAGATTGCTTTAAGGGCATATATTTCTACTGCTTCATCCATAGTATAATCTGTGTTAAATTTATCTATTTCAAAAATAGCACCATATTCCGCTAAACATTGCATCATCGCTGTCTTTCTTTGTGCATAGGATGTTGGCGGTGATTGTAAAACACCCGTCTCAACCAAGTTTTTATAATAGGTAAAATCACGACCATATTTAACAGCAACAAGAGAAACTGCGCGTTGGTGTCCGCTTGTACTGATTTCAGGTTTGTCGTCAGTTAAGTCTTTTTCTCCCGCCTCTTGTTCTTGTGCTTTTCTTTCTGATCCTAACACTTTCTCTCTATTTTCTTGTTCTGATATATTAAATCTTATGTTTTGTTCTCTATCAGTTGGTTCAGCATAGGTTCTATCTTCGGGTGTTCTTGTTCTTGTGTTTCCTCGCCGTTCTGATTCAAAGGCATCACGTGCTTCCCCCGCGCGCGTTCTTTCATTAATATTTCTTAAATCATTCATTTGAGATATAGCATTATTTTGTGCGGTTCGGCGTCGTGCTAAACCTTGTAAAATATTTGCGCTTCTGTTTGCATTTGTAGGGGATGGTGGTGGTGAAGGAGGAATTGGTGCATTTAATTGCCCACTAATTGGAACAGGAGTTGGCGCGGGAGCAGGGACGCTTTGTGTTTGCTGTTGCCCTCTTACACCACCAGGTGCTGTCCCCACTCCTCGCGTCACGGGTCTTGATGATCCATTCCGCGGGTTTTCATATTTAACCCCATCCCATTTCGCTACAATTGGTGGGGCGCGGGGACCTTCGCCTGCCCCAGGGGGAGCAGGTTCGGGGTCTGTATAAACCTTTGCATCGGGAGTAAAAGGTTTTGAGGTTTCGGGGTCTATCCATTTTGAGCGACCCTTTTTTGGGTCTTTTATTTTAATTGCTCTTAACCCCGATGGTGCAATTGGATTTTTAGAATCTTGTTTATATTTATAATATGTTGTTATTTTGCCCTTTTTTTCCCATCTTCTTTCAACCCATACAGCAACACCTCTTTTTTGTGAATATTCTTCTTCTGTCGCGTCGTCATATAAACTCTCATATACAGCATAAGATAATATTATTGCGTTTTGTTCCCTTTCAGTTTGATTCGCTGTTTGTTTGGTTGCTCTGCCCGCGCCTGATTTTTTTCTTTTCATTAAAGGAGAACGAGTTGGCGCGTTGGCGCTCGTTGGTGGGGTTGCCATTTTTGGTGGGTCAGGTGGTTTTTGCTTTGCCTCCGCATCGTTTAAATATTTAGTTAAAGTTGGCGTTAATTGCACCACCCCCCCTGAGTCTTCTAAAAGTTGCTCTTTTGGAATAAGCACAGCATCTTCTTCGTAAGTGTAATCATCATCTTTTTTTTTTGTTTTTGAAAAATTAACATACACTGACCCATCGGAGTTTCGTTTAAGAATTTTAACTACTTTGGACCTCTTGGAGTCCGCTTTAAATTTAGCAATACCATATCCAGGTTTATCTTTAATAAAAGTTTTGGTGGGGTCCTTTTTAGGAGTTGCTTTTTTAGGTGTTGCTTTTTTAGGAGTTGCTTTTTTTTTTGCCATATTATATATATCGCCAACATCTTTTTTTTCTATTTTAGGATTTTTTAATTTTGGTATTTTCACAACATCGTCACTATCTGTTGCGTCAGACGACGATCCAAGACTAAATCCTAAATCATCATCATCGGGGTCCCTATATGCTTTATCAAAAAATGGACTTTTTCTAAATGCTGTTGATGGAGCATTTCCATCTCCCCTAAACCATTGCTTTGCTCTCTTATAATTATTACCAGCATCCGCGTCAAATATTTCTTTTGTATAGGTAAATGCTTTCGCTTTGTGTATATCCCATTCATAGTTCTCGCTCATAAATTTAGCAAAGACCTCGCGCGATTTACCTTCACAATTCTTCTTAACATTGGCGCGCTCCGCTTTTGCCATCGTGCCACCATTTTGATAAAACATGCCAACAATTATACCGCCTTCAAGTGTTAAATTATATCTTGTATCTGTTTGTAAATATAGTTTCTTTAAATTATTCGTTGTAAATTCACCTCCTCCAAATAGTTTAGGCATTATTATAATATCCCTAAATATTATAAAAATGTT
>Ga0180120_10001621_pt1 | contig 11442 bp, 10 predicted proteins | sample CPBDNA_3_FD_129677 | JGI IMG/M metagenome (GOLD analysis project Ga0180120, IMG submission 129677) | Freshwater to marine salinity gradient microbial communities from Chesapeake Bay, USA - CPBay_Spr_31_0.2_DNA (version 2) (version 2) | ecosystem: Environmental > Aquatic > Marine > Coastal ... | reverse complement strand
GCATTTTGGACTATTTTTAAAGGAATGTGAGTGGCGATTTAACAACAGTGATCCGTCAGCTCAATTAAAGCAGTTAAGACAATGGGCCCAAGGTAATTTGAACTAGTTATCTGGTACAGCCCCCCCTAAAATTTACACAAATTTCTGCGTAAACCCTTTAACCCAAGTACAACACATAGTCGTTAAAGCAACATTAACGTACTATATTTTGCATCAAATTTCTATAGATTCGACTGAAAATCATTCAGATTTGCTGGTTTGTGAGTCCAAAACGGCAACGGCACTCATATTATAAATGCCACGTGACGTCACCGCAGGCGACAGGATGTGCGCCGGTTTGGCTGCGCCGACAAGGATCGGACCGACGGATAAGCCGTCTGCGAGTTCTTTCAGCAAGTTAAAGGCTGAATTTGCAGAATCGATATTTGGGAACACCATCATGTTGGCTGAGCCTGTCAGGCGCGCGTGTGGGAAGATGCGCTTGCGTAATTCTTCATCGAGGGCCGTGTCGGCTTTCATCTCACCTTCGACTTCGAAGTCGAGGTTTTTCTCAATCAATATTTCCATGGCGTCCCGCATCTTGCGCGCTGATGGGCAATTAGAACTGCCAAAGTTCGAATGCGATAGCAGGGCAACTTTTGGGGTCATGCCAAATCGACGCACAGTTTCGGCACTGAGTTCAGTCATTTCAGCAATTTCTTCTGCTGTCGGGTCTGGGCTCACATGCGTATCGCACAGGAAGTATGTTCCTTTGCTGAGGATCAGTGCACTCAATGCGGAGACGTCTTTGACCCCTTTGGCTTTCCCGATAACATCAACGACATATTTGAGATGCCATTCATATTGACCATAGGTGCCACAAATCATCGCATCGGCTTCACCACGTTTTAAGGCGATCGCAGCAATTGCCGTCGTGTTTGTGCGAATAATAGTTTTGGCCTCATCCATTGTGACGCCTTTACGCTCCATCAACTTGTGATAGAGCGTCCAATATTCTTCATACCGGGGGTCATTTTCTGGGTTCGTAATACCAAAATGAACGTCAGGCTGAATGCGAAGGCCAAGGCGTTCAATGCGCTTCATTATCACGTCAGGACGTCCGACCAAATGTGGACGTGCCAGGCGATCATCAACCAGCGCCTGCACAGCGCGAAGAACGCGCTCGTCTTCGCCTTCAGCAAAGATAATACGGCGTGGGTCTTGGCGTGCGCGATCAAAAATCGGCTTCATCAACATGCCTGAGCGGAAGACAAAGCCCGCGAGTTTTTCCTGATACTTGTCGAAGTCTTCAATCGGGCGAGTTGCGACACCCGTTGCCATCGCAGCTTTGGCAACGGCTGGGGCAATCTCGCTGATAAGGCGTGGATCGAAAGGTTTTGGTATCAGGTACTCAGGGCCAAATACGAGCCGTTCACCAGCGTACGCATCGGCGACCCGTTCAGAACTTTCAGCCATAGCAAGGTCAGCGATAGCTTTAACAGCAGCCTGCTTCATCTCTTCGTTGACGTCGGTGGCACCACAATCTAGTGCACCCCGAAAAATAAACGGAAAACACAGCACATTGTTGACCTGGTTCGGATAGTCCGAGCGTCCTGTTGCCATGATGACATTGGGATTGGCTTTTTTAGCCATGTCTGGATCGATCTCAGGATTGGGGTTCGCGAGTGCCAGTATAAATGGTTTTGGATCCATATTTTTGATCATTTCAGGCTTTAAAATACCTGCAGTTGAAAGGCCTAAGAAGACATCCGCATCGTCAACAACATCATCAAGAGTGCGTAAATCTGTCGTTTGAGCGTAGCGACTTTTACGGTCGTTCATCTGTTCTTCGCGCCCGACATAGACAAGTCCGACTTGATCAACGAGCCAAATGTTTTCAACTTTTACGCCCATTGAAACGAGCAAGTCGAGGCAAGCAATACCCGCAGCACCACCACCTGTAGAAACTAATTTTATGTCCTCAAACATTTTGTTTTGCAAACGAAGACCATTCAAAATGGCGGCCGCACATACAATCGCTGTGCCATGCTGGTCATCATGAAAAACCGGGATGTTCATGCGTTCGCGAAGTGCTTCTTCAACAATAAAGCACTCGGGGGCACGAATATCTTCCAGGTTGATTGCGCCAAAAGTAGGCTCTAGGGGGGCAATGACTTCAATCAATTTAAGAGGGTCTAATTCGTTAACTTCGATGTCGAAGCAATCTATGTTTGCGAACTTTTTGAAAAGGACAGCTTTGCCTTCCATCACAGGCTTTGAGGCTTCGGCACCAATCGGCCCAAGGCCAAGAACAGCGGTGCCGTTCGTAATCACGGCAACAAGATTGCCGCGGTTGGTCATCTGGTAGGATTCCATCGGATCATCGACAATAGCGTTACATGCCGCAGCAACGCCCGGAGAGTAGGCAAGTGCGAGATCGCGTTGTGTCGCTAACGGCTTCGTTGGCTGTATCTGAAATTTTCCAGCTGGCGCTTGGCGGTGATATTCCAGTGCGCGTTCGTCGAGCGTTTTATCCGACATTGATTAGCCCCCGAATTAACTTTTTTGTATGGATTTAGCATAGGTTGATCCCTTGCCCGCTCTGGGGCAACCTCTAACCGGATGTTTTCGTGAAATATTTTATTCTTTAGGTGATGCATGGAAAATCAGAGCAATGCAGTCCCATTTGTCATTGGTCATCGAGGTGCTGCTGGTTTGGCACCGGAAAAACACTATAGCAAGCTTTCGACGTGCGAATATAAAAGGTGCGTCGTGGGTTGAATTTGATGTGATGTTGAGCGCCGATGGGACGCCCATTCTGTTTCATGATGATACTGTTAATCGGACCACAAACGGTCGTGGTGCGCTTGCAAAACTTAACCTAAAAGAAATTCAGTCATTGGATGCTGGACGTTGATTTTCTGATGAATTCCAAGGGGAGCGCGTGCCGACGTTTCGTGATGCGATATCTGAGATTAATGCCCTTGGGCTCGGTGCAAATGTGGAAATTAAACCAACTCCGGGTTTAGGTGTAGAAAAAGCCAAAGCGACGTGCGCGCTTATATCGAGTGACTGGCCTGACAGCCTGCCACTGCCTGTCATTTCAAGTTTTGATATGTCTGCGATGGCTGTCGCAAAAGATCTATTACCAAACATCGAGCGTGCAACGTTGTTTGGTAAGCTACCCGAAGATTGGCTATCCATCGTTGAACAACTGGATTGCAAGGCAGTGCACATCTCAACCAGGCATGTGACGCAGGCTCATGTTGATGCCATCAATAGGCATAATTTTCCGGTGCGGGTATATACGGTCAATGATGCGGCGAGAGGTCAAGAACTCAGAGAAATGGGCGTGTCGTCTATCTTTACAGATCGCCCTGATTTTTTCTGATCAATCCACTTTAAAGATAATGTTTAAGTCGCATCGTCATACGCTGTCTATTGCCAGCGCGGTCGGATTGCGCAAACATTCCGGTTGGAGTCGGCATTCTGACAAACTTTCTTAACATGGGATTTTCTCCTTGAACGGCATTTTCTTTGCCATTGTGGCTATTGCGTTTGTTGTCGCGGGTTACCGCGAAATAACATTTGATGTCATTGCGTCGGTCGGTATCGACACACCAATGGCATCTCTGGGCAAAGCCATGATTGGAACAGCTGGTGATGCTGTAACGCTTGCGATAGGTCTTGTCGGCGTGATGTCGCTTTTCTTGGGACTTATGAAAATTGCTGAGCGGGCAGGGTTGTTGTTAGTTGTCGCGAAAACATTGCGCCCCCTCATGATGCGGTTGTTTCCTGCTGTCCCTGTAGATCACCCTGCGATGGGTGCGATGATTATGAACTTGTCCGCAAATATTCTGGGGCTTGGTAACGCTGCGACGCCGTTTGGTATTCGCGCGATGGAACACCTGGACACGTTGAACGGAGAGAAGGGGAAAGCGACGGACGCGATGATCCTGTTCTTGGCCATCAACACGTCGAGTGTCACGCTGCTGCCTACAGGTGTCATCGCCTTGCGTGCTGCTGCGGGCTCATCAGATCCAGCTGGCATCGTGCCGACGACCTTGTTTGCGACATTGGTCTCCACAACAGTCGCGATCGTCACCGCAAAATTCTGTGCTCGTATGTGCGCATCAAGCGCGCCGCCTGTTATTCAGGGTGAGGCGCTCGAGCATGACCCGTCTGAGGATGGTGAAAATGTGGCACCATCAAGCGGGTACCCATTGTGGATTTCGGCACTTACTCTTTCATGTGTGCTGGCACTCGTGCCCATTACAATTTTTCATGGGCGTGCCTTTGCGCCGTGGATCATCCCAGGTTTGATGATTGGGTTCTTAGGGCTCGGCGTTGCGAAGCGTGTTCCTGTTTACGAATGCTTCGTTGAAGGAGCTAAAGACGGCTTCAACGTTGCCTTGCGCATCATTCCATATCTGGTGGCGATTCTGGTCGCTGTATCAATGTTCAGAAACTCAGGTGCACTTGCTTTGTTAATTACGCCTCTCGGCGTAATGACGGAACTAGTTGGCTTGCCTGCCGACGCATTGCCAATGGCTTTATTGCGTCCTTTGTCCGGGTCTGGAGCCTATGGTATTTTGGCATCGATCATTAATGACCCAGCGATTGGTCCCGATAGTTATACGGGCTATTTGGTTTCTACGTTCCAAGGGTCAACGGAAACGACGTTTTATGTGATCGCTGTTTATTTCGGCGCAGTGCAGATCAAACGTTTGCGATATGCTCTTATCCCTGCGCTGACAGCTGATTTCGCTGGCGTTGTCGCGGCGGTCGCAATTGTTGCAGTGTTGTATGGACCATGAAGAATCCACTTGGCCATCCGGTAGACCCAACCCCGAATTTGCACGGCGCACGCTCATCTGATTCTCCAGGTAAAGCAATTCTATGTGCACTCGCAGGCGGTGCCTTGTTGACGTTGAACGATGGCTTTGTAAAAGCGCTCACCGTCGATTTTCCGACGGGCCAAGTGTTGGCAATGCGTGGCATGTTTATTTACATCATGATCGCTATTTTTGCGATGCGCGCGGGTGGACTACATACGATGTGGCAGATCAAAAGCTGGCGTGGGCAAGGCCTGCGCGGGTTCTGTGTCGTTGGTAGCTCATTTACGTTTGTGACGGGGCTCTCATATATGCCACTTGCAGACGCGATTGCGATTTCGTTTGCGGGGCCTTTGTTTGTGACAGCGATGGCCCCCGTCATGTTAGGGGAACGCGTTGGCTGGCGACGTTGGATGGCTGTACTTGTCGGTTTTGCGGGCGTTGTCTTTATCGTCCAGCCTGGGACAACAGCTTTCCAATGGTTTGCGGTATTCCCTCTGGTTGCATCGTTTCTAGGCGGGATGCGAGATATAATCACCAGAAAGATGGCAGCGACAGAGACCACCGTGGCAGTCCTTTTTGTGACCACAACGGCCGTTGTTCTTGCGGGCTGGTCAACGATTTTTTATACGGAATGGATGCTCGTCGAATGGCATCACGTTAAGTATATTGTTGGCAGCGGCCTTCTCATTGGCGTTGCGCATTACTTGTTAATCGAAGCTTTCCGGCTGGGCGAGGCTGCGTTGGTTGCGCCTTTCAAATACGGCAATGTGCTATGGGCAGCCATTTTTGGATATCTTCTCTTCGGCGACATACCTCAAGCTGGTACCGTTATCGGCGCGTTAGTTGTTGCGTTCAGTGGCGTATACATTCTTCACCGTGAAGGCGTCCGCTCGAAGTAACGGATTATTTAATCGAGATATCTAGTGGGTTACATCATGTGTTGCCATATTTTGCCTTGAGTTCGACACAGGCATTTTCTGCATCGACGCGCTGGTTAAAGTTCAGCGCATAAAGCCCGATTACCGGAAGATTACCAGCTTCAACTTTGTCCGCAATGTACTCAGATTCCTTGTCAGCAAACATTTGCGGGAATTCATCTTGCAGTTTTACCCATGCATCCTCAGCTTCTTCACGTGATGAGAACGATGCCAGGCGTACGCGGTAATTCTCAGCGTCACTTTTGACACCATCAATGATGAAGTCTTCACCATTTAAAATCGTGCCGTCCTTTCCAATTTTAATTGATCTGGGGTCGACATCTGGCAATTCAAGTCGCGCCAGTTGTTCGGGTTCAACACGCAGCGTGTACGTTCCTGGTGCGATAAAATCGATCAGGTAGAACCCATCGTACTGTGATTCTACTTCTTTAATGATATCGCCTTTATTGTTCACAAGCTGCACAATTACTTCACCCGTTGGGTCTGTCCCTTCATTACCTTGTCGGTAGATAACGCCATCGATCTCTCCTGTTGAGACCACGGCAAAATCTACACGCCCTGGCGCACCTGGCCTGAGCGTCACTTCCACCCCTTCCGGAGATGCAATCCAGAACGGATCTTCCAGACTGGCTTGATCGACTTGGAAGTTAACCGGTGCAAATGCATCAAGAGATGTCAGGAATCCGAGACCTTCTTTGTTGGTTTTTTCTTTAAGTGTGAGGCACCCCGACCTGAACTTAACACCTTTCAATGGTTCATCGACGCCTTCTGTATATACGCCGTCGCCGTCCCAGTCCCGATAGACGCGCGCGGTCATGGTGCCGCGCTCCGCCGTTGGTTTTGAAGCGACACGAAGGCCGCCATCTGCGGCATCCTTGCCCCAGGAATAGGTAAGACTGAGTGCGCTCGAGTAACTGTTATCATCACTGTATTCACCAGATAATCCGACAGCGACATATTCGAGGTCCGTGTTGGCGCCCAGGCTAGCATCCAATAGGCTTAAAGATCGCAGGAATATGTAAAACCGTGGTTAACATGAACGGGTGTGCAGCATTTTTTTGTATTTGAATCAATTAGATTCAACATGGCAGGCGTACTTGCGTGGTTAACGAGATAAATTCAGTAAGTGTCAGGTGCTGATGAGCGCAAAAGTCGTGTTTCTCATCAATTTAGCTGCCAGTCGCTTGAGGAAGCGCCTTCAATGCATCGCGTGTCTTGATTGCTTTGGTGTAACCTTGCGATGCGGCACGTTCAATCCAATCAAGAGCTGCCGTTGTGTCCTGGGTGACGCCTTTTCCTTCATAGTATAAAAGGCCCAAGTTATACTGTGCCTGGGCATGGCCGTTACCTGCGGCCTTTTCGAACCATTTGGCGGCATTGGCAAAATCCTGTCCGCCCGTTTGGCCAATAAAGTTCATGATGCCTAAGTTATATTGAGCATCAATATGACCAGCTTCGGCAGCTTTTAAGAAGAATTGTGCGGCTTTACCAAAATTCCGTTCGACGCCAGTTCCTTTGTAAAAAACGAGTCCTTGCTGATAGTCAGCTTCGCCAGGTTGTTCTTGTTCGGCAGCTGGAGGTGGAGGAGTGGCCGTGTTTTCTGCAGGGGGTGCACTCGCTTGCTCAGTAGTGGTTTCGCTAAGTGGTTGCTCTGCAACTTCTGCAACCGGCGCTGGGTCAGGCGCGCCTTCATTCGTGGCGGCGGCGCTCAAGGCAGACACGGGCTCTTTAGCAGGTGCTGGCTCAGGTGCAGGCATTGGCTCAGGCGCTGCCACAATAACAGGTTCAGGGGCGACCGCCGGTTCTTCAACAGGTATTGGCGCTGGCTCAGGTTTATTCTCGGCCACTCTGGATTTACGTTCAGGTTTTGGCGCAGGAGGTAAGCGCATTCTCACCTTTGGCGTTCGATCAGATGGTGAGAAATGAATGATGCTATTAATCTTAGAGCTCACCCAGAAAGAGAATGCATCAGACTTCGTTGATGCGGTCCCGGTGACACCATGCTTGATATCAAGAAGTGGCTCAGCCATGCCACCTGCGACATCTTCAATAAATTCGTCACTTACGACTAAAATCGTGACGAACAGGATCGCCGCCAATCCAAGCGTGCCAAACAATAAGTACTTAATAATCTTTTCGACCACGGTCATTCCGTCCCGTTTAGCGCGAATCATTACCTAAGCATAGCTGTCTTTCCACGCATATTCCATAGTCTCAATAACTCATTCATTCGTAGGATGCTTGTAACACAGCGACTGATGCGCTACCCACCCCTCAATAATCATACTAAAACTCAATAAGGAGAGTATTATGTCCAGTCAAATTCGTGCTTCGCACATCCTTGTATCTACGGATTCAAAGTCGAAAGAGGACGCGTTAGCGGCCATCGAAGCTGCGCACAAAGAAATTTCTGATGGTAAAGCTTTCGCTGATGTTGCTCGTGACATTTCAGATTGCCCATCTGGTTCTGGTGGTGGTGATCTTGGAAGTTTTGGAAAAGGTGCAATGGTACCGGAATTTGAGACAGCCGCGTTTGACCTTGATGTCGACGCAATGAGTGGTCCTGTTGAGACAAGCTTTGGATATCATCTTATTCAACGTACTGAGTAATTCTATGTGATGACTGGCGCGTCGAGTTCATACTTGTCGTGCCGGTCTTCAATTTCCAGGACCCAAATATCTGGATCGCTCGCGACCCTCCGGTCTATATAACTTTCTACTTCTGGATCGCTCAGAGGCTCCCCACCATTCGCGATGAGCCATGCACGGTTTCCCGCAGCGTCACGTGCCTGTGAAAGCACTTTCGAATACCCATTTAGTTTATCTAACCGCAGGATAATGCTTCCTGCATCAGGATTGCCGCGACGACGCACGACGGCTTGCATCATACTGATATCGCACATGCGCACTTGGGCCGAAATCCATAGTGCTGCCTTTATTCTAGGCTCAGACAATTAAAGTGCTCCCAAAATGGAAAAGAGAACGGGTGTGACGCAGGGCATAGCCTATCTTTTTACACATAAACTATTGTAGTCTCTTCACACCGGGGGCTCCAGAGCCTTGTGGAACGGGCTGGGGGCACGTTTGTGGTAACGGAAAACGATAAAAGACCAACAGAATTACGCGTCGAAGCTGACAGTGAGACGCGGTTTCGCGACTATGCCGATGCCGACGCAGATTGGTTTTGGGAACTCGACCCAAACCTTCGGTTTGCGATTGTCTCAAAGCGCCAAGAAGGTCGCTCGGTTGTTCACGAGCAGGATCTCTTGGGTAAAACACCCTGGGAATTTGCAGATGCTGACCCTAAACGAGATTCAATGTGGGCGGCATTCGTAGATAAGCTTGAGCGTCGTGAGACATTTCGAGGATTCCGAATAGCACTGCGACAAGATGACGGTGGATTTGTTTATTGGCGAATGAGCGGTAAGCCAGTGCTCGCACTCGACAGGACATTTCTCGGTTACCGTGGTATTGCGACGGACGAAACTGTCGATGCAATCCACCGTGTTCATCTTCAAGCACAGTCAAACGATTATCAAATTACTCTGGATATGTTGGGTGAAGGTGTTGCGTACTTTGATGGTCGTGAGCGACTAACATTTGCAAATGCGACCTTTCGGAAACTCATTCCCTTAATGCAAACAAGTTTTGCAACAGGCACTTCATTTGAGAGAATAATTGCTGGCATTCAGCCGATGATCATTGAGGATCGAAGGAAAAAAGGCGCTGCTAGTGTCGTGCCGACAGGTGGTGCTTTCCATTGGCGGTTTATTGATGGGCGACAAATTGACGGAGAGATAAGTCCGCTTCCTTCAGGTGGGCTTGCAATTATCGTTCGAGACCACACACCTCGTCCAGAAAGCACGGCGTCCCAACAAGACCAGTTTCAGTTTATTGCTGACTCTCCCCAAGCCTTTTTTGTTCAGCGAGACGGGCAGGTCATATATGTGAACAGGGCAGCGGCAGATATTTTTGGGTATTCGACAGAAGAAATATTGGGACGTGAGCTATGGAAGCTTTTTGATCCCGACGAAGTTGCTCGAATCAAAGAGTATACTCATGTACAAAAAGCCGGTGCTGATGTAACAAATCAGTACACATTGAACGGATTGCGGTCTGATGGATCGCGCCTTCATCATGAGGTTTTTGTGAGTACGGGGGTATGGGATGGCGATGATGCCATTCAGGTGTTCCTTCAGGATCGAACAAAAGAACATATTGCGGAAATTGCACGATCGGACAGTGAAGCTAGATTTAGAAATCTCGTTGAAGGATTGATCCAGGGATACTTTGTCCACCGGGATTGGAAAATTTTGTATGCCAACGCTGCTGCGGCAAAAGTGTTTGGATATACAGTTGAAGAATTTGTCGGACTTAGTTTCTTGGAATTAGTGTTACCCGAAGAACGTAACCTTGCCACTGATATTCGGCGTCGTTACCTCGCGGGTGATGTTGATGTACCTGATCGCTACGAATTGAACTGTATTCGGCAAGACGGTGAGCCGGTTTCTATCGAGACCAATGGTCGGATTGTAGATTGGGATGGTGAACCCGCATTCCAGGCGACGATGATTGATGTTTCAAGACGGAAGAAAATCGAATCGTATTTGGTTCGCGCAAAAGAAGATGCTGAACGTGCAGATCGCTCAAAGACAGAGTTTCTGGGCAATATGTCGCACGAACTGCGTACGCCACTCAACGCGATCATAGGGTTTTCTCAACTCATTAAAGATCAAATTATCGGTTCGGCTGATCCTCATTATATTGATTATGCAAACGCTATCCATTCGTCTGGGATGCACTTGCTTGAACTGGTGAATGACTTGCTTGATGTCTCGTCAATCGAAAGCGGTGCGTTAATGCTGAATGACGACGATGTCGATCTTGTTGAATTGGCAAAGACCTGCGAACGAATGCTTCGCCCACGTGCGCAAAAAGCAGAGTTGCTCGTATCTGTCGATACGTCAGGTGGCCCCTTACATATTCGAGGCGATGACCGCCGCTTAAAACAAATATTAATTAACCTCGCAAATAATTCGATTAAATTTACAAAGCCAGGTGGCCACGTGATTATGCGGGCCTATCAAGATCAAGAAGGGCGTGCCGTCATTGAAGTGGAAGACGATGGTATTGGCATTTCTGCGGAAGATCAGAAAACTGTCTTCGATCCTTTCATCCGAGTTGATTCAGCTTTTGTGAGCGAGAAGGAGGGGACAGGCCTTGGATTGCCGCTCGTTTATGCCTTGGCGGAATTACATAATGCTACCGTCAAATTGGAGAGTGAAGCTGGTGTGGGGACGAAAATTGCTGTGATTTTGCCTAAAGAACGGACATTAGAACAAACGGGGTAAAGTAATTTTGACTTTAACTCTATGATTCATATGCCTTTTATGAAAAATTGTAGTTTCTGTGACTTGCATCACTGCAAGGCTAAGCCCTCGAAACTATGGTTAACATGATATTCACAAACTTCTCCTTCACCGGGCCCACGCGTCCGGTGTTTTTTTTGTTCAATTTTTAATAGCGAGACATAAGTTTTTCTTATTTATCTCGCGTGTGTCACTTGCTGGATAAATGTTTTCGGCCCGTGGTAGTATGAGGCTTAGATATAAGGAATTTAGTCTCGTGAGTGGATTGCTCGAACGATTTTCTGATCATACACGCCGCATTTTTGCGCGTCATCGTGG
>Ga0180120_10001618_pt1 | contig 11446 bp, 14 predicted proteins | sample CPBDNA_3_FD_129677 | JGI IMG/M metagenome (GOLD analysis project Ga0180120, IMG submission 129677) | Freshwater to marine salinity gradient microbial communities from Chesapeake Bay, USA - CPBay_Spr_31_0.2_DNA (version 2) (version 2) | ecosystem: Environmental > Aquatic > Marine > Coastal ... | reverse complement strand
CCTGGTAAGTCTGATGCTGCTACTTGTGTAACTAAAGAAGCGAAACCTGCCCAATTAATTGTAGCAATACCATCTATATCAAAGTCTATACCTGCGCTATTTACTACAGAACCCGCTAGTTTGTACATGTTATGAGTGCCGTCAGCAGGAGTGCTACCTTCTCCCATAACAAAATAAATGTCATAAGTCTTTAAAGTAGTTGAGTTAGATCCTAAGAAGTCAATAGTACAAGTAGTTGTACTGTTAACGATATTATCAGACCATGCTGCTTCTGTAGCTCCACTAGACGCGGTAAAATCTGCTTTACCAACTAAGCCTGCCCATAGAGCTTCTTCTACTGCATGTACATTAGCATCTGACCCTGTGTCTTCCCAACCGTCTGTGCTAGCTGGTGTTCCTTTGAAAGGACGTGCGTAGGTACTAAAAGACCATTCTGCAGGTGCATAAGAGTCGTTGAACATTTTACGTCCACGTCTACTTGATCCTGCTACTGACGACATTTCATTTAGAGTAATTTCTGAAGCATTGGTTGCTTGCGAAAAAGAAAAGCCGTCAAGAACGGGAATCTCCCACGCTATTGTACCGTCTGATACAATTACTCTGGTGTTTCTGCTAAAAAATAGATCATTAGCCATGATTTAATCTCCTGTATTATCTTGAAAAGGACAGGGCGTGAACTTTTGCTCGTGCCTGCATTTTCTAGTATCGAACCTCTATAAGTATCTCTCCGACACCTAATGGTTCAAGTACACCTTCATCAGTATCAATACTGATTATTGTGATTTGTTGTGTGCTCTGTCTATTTCCTTGGCGATCTGTGTATGTAAGGCTAGAACTATCTTCTAGTACTGTCTCTACATCTTCTAGTAGCTCGTCAAGAGCTTTAACAGCATCTTCATCTTGTACGTAACATCTAAGAGTTATGGATAGAAACCTATCTTTAAACCCTCCTCCTTGGTAATCTCGTGTCTCACTCCCTGCATTTAGGTGAACCGCAGGAAACTCGTCTATCTCATCCCAGAATTTAAGTCTAGGGGATACGTTATCATTTAAAGCAGTTAAGTAGTCCCCTGCACCGTTGATATCTTTTAGCTTATCTACAAGTGCGGTTACTATACCGAGTCTTTTTGTTGTATACTTTCTTGTTGTCATTATACTCTCCTAGTATAGAATCTACCGAGTGCAAGCCCTGAAGCTATCTCTCTTATAGATCGATCAATCAGACGCCTTGGGTCACGTTCTGGAGTAGCCCAAGGAGGCGAACCTGCCCCCATTTCAAAGACTTGGTAAGGCTGTTTATCATATGTGTAGCCTATACTTGGAAACCCTTGAGAAGTGCTCATAATATCTGTTACTCTCACACTTTCGGAAAATCTTCCTGTTCTGTTTTCAAGTGCGGGAGCCTCCATATTATCTCGTACTGTTTGTGTTAACTCTTTTTGTATCATAGCTAATATAGATAAAGAAGAACTCATAGCTGTGGCAGTAGCTTTCTTTCTCTGTGCTATACGGGCTTTAGCTTTTCTGCTGCTAGACATGCTTTTTCCTGCTATGGAAATACTTGTAGATTTAGCTGTTCGTTTGCTATTAGTAGTTTTCTTTTTTACCTTAGCATTTTTTACTTTACCTAAGTGCCCTGCTACAACGAACTCAGTCATATTTACAGCATTGTCTTTAATACTTATGCTGCCTTTTCTACCTGCTATCTCAGCGTTACGTGCCCATTTTGTAATTGATTTCTTTAACTCTCTATAGATATTAGAGAAATCCTCAGGCTCGTCACCGCGTTTGTTAGTACTAGCAGCAGCTAGACTGAGTTTAATAGACTCTTTGGGGCTGATTTTAAACCCGCCTCTTTTAGTACCTTTAGTTTTCCAAGTAGCTAAAAGATCTCCATACTTGTCTTGAATTTGCGTAGCCTCTTTAGAACTCATAAAATCCTTAAAAAACCTAGTCTTCGACATCCACTTCATAGACAACGCTAATCTAGCAGAACCTACTGAGGTGTTCTCTTTGTGAAGTCTATGTATACCATTTTTAAGCGCACTTACTTCGTCTTCCGCAGCGGTAAATTTAGATGTTCCTAATTCTTTCTGTACAAAATCCACTAAGTGACCTTTTATATTTTTATACATACTCTTGGTAGTTTTTGTTTCGGTAAATACAATTATGCTAGGAGTAAACTCTCTAACAGTGCCTTTAGATTTTTTGATAGAGTTGGCGATAAGTGGCCAAGCATCTCGTACACCTTTCTCCCAGTTTATATCCTTTGAAGGTTTGAAAGATACTCCTTTTTTGACCTGGGCTTTAATCAGATTAGAGTAACCCTCTTTCCAAGCTTCTACAGTGTTATTAAACTCTAAGGTTACGATCTGTCTCTGTTTATCCAGTTGCCCACGAGCAAATTCATCATTAAGAACTTTTATCATTTGTTTAAGGTGTTCTTTTGTATCTGCTTTTGCCATTAGAAGTTCTTATAAAGATCTAAAACACGTTTGATATGATCGGGGAAGCCTATATTGCCTGCCTGACTAGTAGTAGAGCTATTTTGTATACTCGCGCCGGAAATGGTTTGTCTCTGCTTATATTCATCTTTATGGTAATAGGTAATTAAATCGAATACTGCAAGTTTTAAGTCTGCAGGACATGATTCATAGCCACCTTTATAAGTAACCCTTACTGAACCTGGCCCCATAGGAAAAGATCTGTAACCAGTTCCTCCATTAGTTCTTAGTATACTGTCAGTATCAGGGTCTACGTAGTACTCTCCTAGTGCTAGGTTAAGAGGTTTATAATTAGATGTAATAGTATCCCTTTCTTCAACAGATACTACAGTCACTACAGGGCTTTCCTGTAAAGATAGAAGATGAGTGCTATAATCTACATTGAAGCTTTCTACTTTATCAGAGGCGTAGAAGTCGACAATAGTGTTATTGCAATAAGTTTTTACTAATTGACTCACAGAGGTAACTAAAGACTCTAGACGTACGTCATCGCCGTAGCCTGTAAGTTTCAAAGCTTCTTTGTAGTCGTCTAAAGTGATTAAGTTTGCCATATCTATGTAAGTCCATTAGTAAAAACTTAAGGAGCAATTCCTTAAGTTTTGTACTCTTTTAATAATAAAAACGAGAAGGTAGCGAACCACCTTCCGTCTATAAAAGTTGCTACTACGCTTGGTAGATAGCGTGTACTGTAGGTCGATTCAAAGCGTAACCTGCAACTAACTCTGTAAAGCCGATTGACTGGCTAGCTACAAGATCGGTACGCTGGTTTGTTACTGAGTAATCAGACTCAATGCTAACGCCGCGTAAACGTGGGATCACGTAGTTACGAGTGTTAATTAGTGAGAATACAGAAGTGTTATCACCGCGAGTAAGTAAATCACTTACTACTACTTCGATACCGTAGATAGATCCTACAGTTCCTGAAGTCTTAGTAGACAACTGACCAACTTGGCTGATATCAGCAAAAGCAGCATCTTGCATTAGTTCCATGTAACCACCAGGGCTAACAACTAAAGCTAAATCGCCAGAACGAATACCGTATTTACCCATCTGTGAACGAGCTTTAATAATGTTAGCTGAAGTTAGTAAGTCAACATCAGAGATGTCAAAATCAGTAACAGCATTACCGCCAGCACCAGATCCATCAAAAGATAAACCAACACCTTGATCAGTACCGTTAACACCAAGTAATCCTGAGATTGCCGGAGAAGCGTTACCGAATAAACACATAGTGTCTTTAGCACGTGCATGAGCGCGGGCCATAGCAGATTGAAGCATAGGTAGTAAAGCTACCAAAGTCTTCTCGTCTGTATCGTTGCTGAGGTTAGTACTAGAGATTAACCGATGAGGTGTTAAGATTACCTGACCAACGTTATAAGCATTAGAACTGTTTGCAGTACCATTAGTGTTAGACTCTAAGTTACCTGCTGGAGCTGAAGTCGCGAAAGTTGCTGCTTCTGCATCTGGATTGATAGGCAATACAGTTGCGCCGCCTGATACAGCGATTTCACGGAAAAGACCGGCAACACGTTGCTCCATCTTAACTTCTTCTTCAAACTGAGTATTTACAGTAGTATCTAATGAAATAGTTACGTTACCAGTAGCAGTTACACCGCCGCCCGCTTTTTCCATCAATTCACGACCGTAATCGGTTTCCATACCTTTACCAGTGATTTTACCAAGGATATGAGCGCCTAAGAACTCAGAACCGAAAGCACTTAAATCTCCGCCTTTCTGTAAGCGACCTGAAAAGTCACGTTTACTAGTACGCATAGATTCTAACTCAGCTGCTTTTTCAGCTAGTTCTGTTTGGAACTTCTCAACGATAGCTGCATGATCTGCACCTTTTGCTTCGAATTCTTTCTGTAAGTCTGCTTGTAACGCTTCTACGCCAGTTGCAATACCCATTTCAATGCCTGCTTTGATTTGTTCACCTTGTAAGGCTTTTTTGTCGTTTGCTTCTTGAGCTGCTTTTTGCTCGGCTACATCGCCTGCTTTTTGCTCTGCTAGTTTCATAGCAATTTTAGCTGCTGTTTCTTCGGCTACTTTTTTTGCAAAAGCTTCCAAGTCTATGTTTTGGTTATCCATTTTGATCTCCTGATCTGCGGAATCATTTTCCGCGCTTTTAGATGTGTGGTCACTAGCTATATTTGAAGCATTTGCTTCGTCCTTAGCCAGAGACTGACCTGCTAGATCTACACGATTAGTGAAAGTTTTTTTGAATTCTTCGTACTCATTATCTGATTCGAAAGACTTCGCGAGCGAGAAAGTAGCCGCCTGATTGCAGGGTACGGAAACAACCGAAACCTCAAACAACTCAGCATCCTTAATCATTAACCCATCGGTTTCTTTTATATAGTCTGCATCCTTGACTTTGAAACCAACGGAAAAGGCTCCAAGAACGCCGTCCTTGACTAGTTCAGCAATATTACCAGGGGCATTCTTGCTGATTTTACATTCGAGTTCTAAACCATTAGGGCCTGCTTTCATGCCTGTAGCACGTCCGATTGGACGGTTGTAGTCATGGTTAAACAGTATAATGGGATTTTTTTCGAAATTACTTAATCCACCCTTTTGCCAAGCCTCAGCTGATATTGTGTCGCCTGCGCGATCAAAGTCTGCTGTACTAGCCATTCCGCGAATCGTGACAGAACCATCAACGTCTTCAGTAGACTTGAAAGTAGATGTTAGATTAAAAATCTTGTTCATATTATTTCTCTGTAGTACCTGCCCTGAGTGCTTCTAGAGGGTCTTTCTTGTTATGTTCTTCTTTGAACTCTTGTGTTGGCTGAGCCAAGTCCCAGTAATCTCTATGATGTTCTTTTAACATTCTCAAGACATAAGGCCAGGGGCCAATGCAGGTGATAGTATCTCTATCTGACACCGGCTTTCTACCATCTCTTTTAAAGTGAAAGTAGGAGGCGGGTAATCCATGCTCTGCAAAGTATAAAGCTAACTTATGTAGCATTTTTGTATTGTGCATATCTTTTTCCTAGGTTATTCTTCTTCGGTTTCTTTAGGTTTTCCGCCTTGTGAAGGATCAACTGCTGAACCTGCAATATTTGCTGGAACACGTATCTCTTCAGTGCCTTTAATAACTGGAAAACCTAACTTCTCTCTTGCTTCCGCAGGAGAAATAATACCGCCGTTAACTAGGGAAGTATAATAAGCTGATTGATCTCGTAGCTCAGGCTGTAGAGCAGGAATCTCTGTAACATCTTCTTTTATGTCAAAACCAAAAAATCTTTCTAAAGCATAATTCATTTTTCTATGGATAGGAAGTATAGTCTCAAGATAATACAATCGTAAATTTGGGCGAATATTGGCGTTGTTACCAGAATCGAATAAAAGGTACGGAATCCCAAGCGTCTTAGCAATGACTTTTTCATTCTCTAAGATTGCATTTTGAAAATCCAAATCTTTAAAGTTGACATTCGATAACTGAGCAATCTCTAAACCACCATCAAGAATAAGAGGTCTTTTACCTCCAGTATCTGGGCGGTATCTTTGCTGCCAAGCCGTCATCATGCGGTCTTTTATTTTATCAGATAAAGTATTAGGGGATTTTAGTACTAAACCAGGCACTGCGCCGTTCTTAAAGAAGTTATCTTGGAAATCTCGCATAGATTTGATAATCTTCATTGTACGAACAGCAGGCTTCAAACGAGAAACACCTCGGTAAGTACTATAGAAAGAGTTTTCTTTGATATGGATAATCTCACTAGGTAAGTAGTCTACATCATTGTAGGTATACTTCTCTATGTAATTCTTTTTGTCGCTGTGGATAGTTACGTTATCCGCAGGTATATGATATAAGTGTGCGCCGTCATAGTAGATGAACATGTTACCATCTAGTAGATAGTCTGTAATTAAGTTACGTTTAAAAGTATTAATGTCTTGAAAAAGGTTTGGTTCTGTATTAAGAAGTAAATCTACTTTAGAACGTTTAATACCTTTTATGACACTAACTCCTTTAGTAGCATTACCTACTCTTACAGGAATTTCTGCAACATCATCAACGATCATGTTTACGCCACGGTTTACAATTTCTAACTCTTCATAGAAAGTCTCATAACTATGATGATCTTCTCTACTAGAATTAGACTGTTGAAGATATTGCTGAACAGGGTTCAACTTCTCATCAACAGAACCGCCAAAAGAAGAACTTTTCTCTTCAGGGGTTTCAATCTCTTTGTTTTCGAAAGGGTTATACCAAGCCATGTTTGTCTCTTTGAATTCCTACCCAGCGCATCTGTTTCTTTGCAGTCCCTAGCGCAGGGTCTTTTCCGTAAATTGAGTGAAGCAACAAGTGATGAGTCCTACACAGCGTAGCCGTATGTTCGTATAACTCATCATTATGTTCTTCAATAAAGTCATCTCTGAGTGCTTGTATATACTCAGGGTTATGTCTGTTCTTTGCGAGCCACTGATTTAACAAAGGCGTTAAACTGTAGTAATGGTGAAAATCAAGCTGTTCTGTTTCTCCGCAAATCTCACAAGATGTGCCTTTATTGTACTTAGATTTTGCCTTATCACGTACATACTTTACTACATCACGTTTTAACTTAGGCATTTTGGCTCCGGTTCTTCATTTTTCATTGATAGAATTATATCGAGTTTAAGGTGATTTGTCAATAACTATTTTTCACTAGGTATCCGCTAGAAGGATTGATTTGCAGTAACAAATGAATATAATGCGTATCGTATAGCATCTGCCATATGCGAAGCCATGTTGTGCTTAGGTTTCTCACGTACTAGATTAGGATTTGGATCCCACTGGTAGGCATCTAAACACGACAGGGACTGCTTTGCAGTTTGTTCTACTAGAAGCTTATCATTGTCTATCAAGGACGAGACATACCCGATCCCGTCAAGGACGGATTTCTTTGCATTGATTGTGGATATGTCGTAGTTCTGTGCGAAATCGAATCTAGTCTGCTGAGCAGCTGAATCAATATAAATGAAATCAATAGCCCACCTGTCAATAAGTTTCTGTATCTCCATCGCGTGCTGCTCAGTAGTTCTCTCAGCATTAAGATATTCATCCAGTAAATAGTACTTCTCTTCATCCCAGTCATAACCAATTACACAAAGTGCTGTTGGATCCTTATAGCCTACATCGAGTCCCGCAAAAACGTCTAGATGTTTTGTATCTAATTGTGAAAAATCCTTTACACATGCTTCGAAGTCAAACTTCCAGATCTGCCCTTCATATGTATTAAAATCAGCTTCGTACTCTTGCTTGAACTCAGCATCAGACATAGACTTACGAGCTTCTGCAATATCACTCTCTGACATGCGTGGGTTGTCTCTGTAGGTTGCACGAATAGAGGCCCATTCGGGAAAGTCATCAGAATATCCTCTATAGAAGAATTCAGAGAACCAGTTGTTGCGACCCCGTGGCGTGGATATGAATATAGCTTTTGAGTTAGGCTTATCAAGTGTAGGACGTAATGCTACGTTAAAAGCATCTTTACCGTCAGCAAGTGCGGCCTCATCAAAAATAATAAGATCGTAAGAACGGCCTACACAAGAGTCAACTTGGTTAACGGAACCCATTCTTACAGCAGAGCCGTTGGAAATTTGAATAACTTTATCTTTAGCGTTATCTTTCGTGACCTCTAAGTCAAAATGTTTAATCAAGTTTCTTTGTAGATCAAAAGAAATTTGTGACAAAGAGTAGTTAGGGGACATAATCAGTATGTTTGACCCCGGGACTAGAGAGACTAGTTGTCCTATGATATTAGCGATATATGTTTTACCCTGTCTTCGTGAAACAGCAGCAGATACAAAGCGGTACTTAGGATTGTTAATAGCATTTATAATTGCTATTTGAGAGGGTAGAGGTGTGATACCAAGTAAATCCAAATAAGGATTTACTGGTAGTTTCAAAAACCGAGAGTCTGTGACTAGCTCATGTATTTCATCGCAAGTAATGTCTTTACGACTTATTTCGACAGCCATTTAATTCTTCCTATAACATGTAATTTAAAAAAGACTGTAATTGGGTTATAAGGAAATCTATTGAACTTATATTTATCAGCCTGCATTGTTTCTTTGGTACACCATTTCTTCTGAATGTTATCAATAAACATTCCATCATACTCTAGTACAGCATGACCTTCGCCTCCTATAGTACAGTATCTCATACGAGCTTTGTAGGTTATGATATCTTTCCAGAAACCCCACATAGATTCATCATTGATAAGATAAAGCAAGGTTAGTGAGTAGTCTTCACAGTCTCCGTGAAAAGGAGTTTTCTTCAGTATTGTCCAGTACTCTGCAGTCTTAAACTGTCTACTATCGTACATGTATTTCCAGTTCTTATTTAAGAACCTGATTTTCTTTTCAAAAGTGTCTTTCATAATTTATTTCTTTCCCAAAACTTCTTTGCCATAAAAGGCTATTACAATTGCTGCTACAGAAACAAAATACGTAGGAGCCATATCACCTAAAGTTTCTGAAGAGTTTTCTAGTCCTAGTAGTTCTGCTACCACTATTGCGAAAGGGTAGAGTAACATACCTCCAAGAGAAAACCATGCCATGTTTCTCTGTGCATCTCGCATGGCATCTTGGTCTTCAAGCTCTTTTTGTTTTGCAACGTCTATAGGTTTGGTCATACTCTTACGTAAGTCCTAGTGGTTTCATCAACAAGTATCATATCAAAGTTGATAATCATTTCCGACCCCGCAGAGGTTGTTCTAGCTCTAAAGTCTATGTCCGTCTTTTCAGGAAGTAATAACCCCGAAGCGAATTCATGAAGATGAGTTGCTTGATATATCTTTACTTCAGTTTTTAGTTTAAAAGAAAGCGTATCATTAGTTTCACGAGTAAACATCCGAACAGTAGCATCATCACCTTTTCCACAAGAAGCAGTATAGTTTAGCAAGTAACCAGTATATCCAGCAGGGATTGTATAAAGCCCTATCTGAGTCTGATTTAACAGTTCTTGTATAGAGGCAACTACAGTACCTGTACCGCTAGCAGCATGTATACTAATAACTCCTACATTGGCAGTATCAACATACTCTGCTCTATAAATACGCCTAAAAGTTTGGTCTAATTGTATAGCAGTAGCGCCTGTCATAGTTTTGGTAGTAGTAACCTTATTCCAATCCGCATCAAGACCTTCGACAGTAATATCTCCAGTATCACTAGCAGAGGTACTCTTTACGAAAATAGACTGAGTGCCTGCATCGAAAACAGACCAAGGGTACAAACCTCCTGTAAACCAAATAGACTCATAAGCCTGGTTAGAAAGAGCAGGGTTATAACCAAATTTATGTACAGGGTGTATCTGTAAGTTTCTTTTGTTATCTCCATGTAGGTAGATAATTTCGTCTATATCTACCATTTTACTTTATCCGCCCAATATGCAGCAGAGATAGGCCCTTTTGCTATATTCTTAGCGTGACGAGCTTTAAAGGATTTACGCTTAGCTTTCATTGCAGCTGACTCACCTGTTTTAGGTTTACCGGCTGTTTTAGCGCCTTGCTGACCGAAACGAATAGTCTTAACTTTGCCGCCTACCTTTGCCACTACAATGTGTGACTTCTTGGCATGACCTGGGGTGCGTTTAGGTTTATTGTAACCTGACACACCGGCTCTTTTTAATCTAGAATCTTTCTTCTTTACTCTTCGTTTGGCAGGCATAACTTGCTCCTAAGCTTACGGTTTTTAGCCGTTCTTTGTCCTCTTTTAGGTTTACTACGTTTAATTGGTTTCTTCGGCTTTGGTTTCTTCTTTGGCATATCTAAAGTCCTAAAGGTACTAGTACCTTCCGAGAGATCTATAAGAACTCTTACTTCATCGTTGCGAGGGTTAATATAACACCAGCGAGGAACATAATAATTGTACCTCCAAGTGCGACAAAACGACCTTCCATTCTTCCGAGTGTATTTTCTATATTCTCTAGACGAACAAATGTGGTCTTCCAACGTTCCTCACATTGTACTTCGTGAGTGCGTAGCTCTAGTTCTAGTTTATTCTGCTCCATTTAGTAGTTTTTCCATTAATTTACCATAGTTACCTTGACCGAACGGTACCGCTTCGTTGATCTGAACATTGGTCTGATTCTTGACGTTTCCACTTTCAGCTTTTAATATATCAGCTTGAGCTTTAATTTCGTCCATACGCATTTTATGGGCCATTTGTAATAGGTCAGCTAGATCTTTACTAGAGTACACTCCAGATTCCTGGGCTTCTTCAAGTTTAGATGCTATCATCTCGTCTAACAAACTTCCTATAGTGTTTTTATTTCTATATCCCATATCGAGATACACTGTGTCAATATACTTTTTTACTTCACGAGTATTAAGTAGTTCGACTACAGTAGTTTCGGGCACCTGAAGATACTCACAGACTCCTCGGATATTTCCGAACTGTAAGTAACTATTGGCTATCTCTAGCCCTTCTGGTGTTATTCTAGTAATTTCTTTACTCATGAGTCAAATTATACCTATGTGAGGGTTGTATGTCAAGTTTTATTTTTCTATGCTGGGTATTTCAAAATGTTGCTAGGATAAGTAAAACTTTAGTGATTTTTGTGTTGTTATCTTTAAGATTTAAGAAATTATATCAAATAGGACCAACCTTGTCAAGTTTTTTATTTTGTGGAAGTCATTGTCTTGGGGCGTGGTACTTTTTTGAAATTTTTTTCAATTGGTTCTTATTGGTTCAGGTTTGTTCAAGTCTTTTTAGCTCCGTTCAGCCTTCTACTCTTTTACAAAAAGGTTTACGCGCGGGGGAGGCCCGGCTGCACCAAATTGGTGCAGTCGTCTAACCGCCCTGCACCAGGTTGGTGCAAGAAAGCCTTAGAACATTTTAGCGTATAGCTACCGGTTTTTAAGACTAAAATGTTATAAGGAATCGCTTAGAACATTTTAACATATAGCTACCGGTTTTTAAGACTAAAATGTTATAAGGAATCGCTTAGAACATTT